>ERZ761602.1519-NODE-1519-length-41620-cov-16.774618_pt1 | contig 41620 bp, 31 predicted proteins | sample MGYA00512165_ERZ761602 | MGnify/ENA primary metagenome ERZ761602 (study PRJEB28899, sample SAMN02445085) | bioreactor sludge metagenome | biome: EBPR sludge; isolation source: Thorneside wastewater treatment plant | place: Australia: Brisbane, Thorneside...
GTGAAGAACAAGCTGGCGCCGCCGTTCCGCGAGGCCGAGTTCGAGATCCTGTACGGCACGGGCGTCAACAAGCTCGGCGAGCTGGTCGACACCGCCGAGAAGCTCGGCCTCGTCGAGAAGTCCGGCGCCTGGTACTCGTACGAGGGCGCCAAGCTCGGCCAGGGCAAGGACAAGGTGCTCGCACACCTCGACGACAACCCGGCGCTCGCGCAGCAGCTGCGCGAGCTCCTGGTCAAGCAGGCGCGGCTCGCGACCGCGGGCGCCGGCGGCGGCGCGAACGGCGCCGGGAACGGGGTGGCGTCGTGAGGGCGGCGCGCGCCGACCAGGCGCTGCCCGGCACGGTGGGCCCGACGGTGGCGCAGCTCCTCGCCGAGGAGCTGGTCACCGAGATGGTGCGCCGCCAGGTCGACATCCTCGGCCTGCTCGAGCTCGAGCGCGAGGTCTTCGAGTCGGTCGGCGGCATCGCCGACGATCTGGGCGCGAGCCCGCAGACCATCCCGGCGGCGGCGCTCGCCGCGACGCTCATCGACCAGGCGTTCCGCAAGGTCGAGGCCGAGTGGCGCCAGCAACGCAAGGTGTGCACGACCGACGAGTGCGTGTGCTGCGCGATGGAGCTCGCGGCGTACCAGCGGCGGCGCAACCGCGGCGGCGGCGGCGACGACGGCGGAGGCATCTCGTGAGCGCGCGCGACGATCGCCCCATCGTGCGGTTGCCGCGCGAGCTCTGGTCCTCGCACGACCTCGGCCGCAGCACGCCCTTGCGCACGCGCCCGGCCCCGCGCGGCCGCAAGCCGGCGAGGCCGCCGGCCGCGGCGTCGGAGGTCGCCGCCGAGCCGACCCTGCCGCTCGCGATCACCGAGCTGTGGGATCTGCGCCGCCTCGGCCTCTTCGACGACGACGGCCGCTCACCGCCGAGCTGGCAGGACCGATAGGAGGGTGAGATGGACCCGATGAACGACCTGATCGAGTGGAACGACGCGACGTGGAACCCGATCCGCGGCTGCACCAAGGTGTCGCCTGGCTGCGACAACTGCTACGCGGCGCGGCTGGCGACGCGCTGGAACCGCGCCCCCGGCCAACCGTACGAGCGCGGCTTCGAGCCGCGCGAGGTCCCCGAGAACCTCGACCAGCCGCTGCGCTGGAAGCGGCCGCGCAGGATCCTCGTCGCGTCGATGGGCGATCTGTTCCACGAGGACATCGACGCCACCTTCGTACGTCAGGTGTTCGAGACGATGCTCGTCGCGCAGTGGCACGTGTACCAGGTGCTCACGCGGCGACCGGAGCGCATGCGCGAGCTCGTGCGCGGCTTGCCTCGTGAGCTCGCCGATCAGCCCCACATCTGGATGGGTGTGTCGGTCGAGGATCGCGCGCACGGCGTGCCGCGCATCGACGTCTTGCGCGAGGTCCCGGCCGCCGTGCGCTTCGTCTGCGTCGAGCCGCTCCTCGAAGACCTGGGCGAGCTCGACCTCACCGGCATCCACGGCGTCGCGGTCGGCGGCGAGAGCGGCGCACGCGCGCGCCCGATGCACGCCGAGTGGGTGCAAGCGATCCGTCGCCAGTGCGAGGCGCAGGACGTGGCCTTCTTCTTCAAGGGCTGGGGCGGCGCGCGGCGCGAGCTGACGGGCCGCTTCCTCGACGGGAAGACGTGGGCGCAGCTCCCGCGCGGAGGCGGCGCCGTCGAGGATTCGCCGTGGCGAGCGTGATCCCACCCCGGTACAATCCGGGGATGAGCGCCGGGCGCAAGCAGGCGACGTACGCGGACGTCCTCGCGGCGCCCGAGCACGTGGTGGCCGAGGTCGTCGACGGCGAGCTGTTCCTTTCGCCCCGCCCCGCGCCTCGTCACGCGCTCGCGTCGAGCCGGCTCGGAAGCTTGCTCGACGCCCCGTTCGGCCTCGGTCGAGGTGGTCCTGGCGGCTGGCTCATCCTCGACGAGCCCGAGCTGCACCTGATCGACGACATCATGGTGCCGGATCTCGCGGGCTGGCGCATCGAGCGGATGCCGCGGCTGCCGTCGGAGGCCTACTTCAGCGTCGCGCCCGACTGGATCTGCGAGGTGCTGTCGCCTTCGACCAAGCGCCTCGACCGGATGAAGAAGTTCCCGCGCTACGGCAAGCACGGCGTCGCGCACGCGTGGTTCGTCGATCCCGATGAGCGCTCGCTCGAGACCTACTCGCTCTTCCGCGAGCGGTGGCAGCTCGGCGACCTCGCGGGTGACGACGAGCGCCTGCGCGTCGCGCCCTTCGACGCGATCGAGCTCGAGCTCGGCCTCCTGTGGGAGCCCACGCCACCAGCGGCTGCCGATCCAGCGCCGTCTCCCTGACGACGGCCGCGCCGATCGCGAGTACGCGCGACGAGCCGTCGCAAGCTGCCGCTCCCTGCCATGCCGATGCCGCGCCCACCGGATAGAGTAGCCCGCATGCGCATTGCGTTGTGGATGGGGGTGGTCGTGCTCTCAGCGGCGCATGGCGCCTGCGCGCCGTGCGACGAGACGATTCAGCTCGGCAACTACGATCGCGTGCGGTACCTGGATGTCTCGATCGCGAGCTACGCGGGTGCGGCGTACGTGATGTGGAGCGTCAGCTCCTTGATCGACGGAGGCGAGCGCGGCGTGTTCATCACACGGGTCGGGAGCCGCACCGTCCGACTGTCGGACAGCCCCGCGCTGGTGTCGCTCGGCCGGACCGACGCGGGCCTGCTCGCGTGCCGCGAGTCGGGCGACGAGACCCGCTGCGCGCTGCTGGACTGGAGGCTGGAGACGCTGCGGCGCGAGCGCGTCGTGGATCTTCCGGGCCTCGAAGAGGTCGTCGAGCTCGGAGGCCAGCTCCACGCACAGGTCAGCGGACGCGGCCCTTTTCCGAACTACAGGCTCGTGCCGATCGAGCCGGACGGCACACCGACCGGCGAGCCGGCCTTCCAGCCGTGTTTTTCGTTCCGACCCATCCCGGTCGCCTCCGATCAGGCGGCGTGCCTCGACGATAACAGCACGGAGAGTGGGGAGTGCCAGGCGGCCGATGGCACCGCGGCGACCTGCGAGGTGCGCGCGCTCCTGCGGTCGCCGCAAGGCGGAAGCCGGTCGGTCGTCCTCGGCGAGGGCAGCGCGCCTCTCGGCGTCGCTCGCGGCGACGATATCCTGGTTCTGTGGCAGGGGTGCGACGGAACGTGCACGCGTGTCATCCGTGGCGACGGTTCACTCGGTCCGACGTACTCCGTGCCCGAACCCGCCTTCGGTGCATACGCGACCGACGGTGGCTACGTCGTCGTGTGGCCGGCGGATATCGACAGCTTCGAGCCGGTCGGCGCCCCCCAAGCGCGCCGCCTCGACCACGAGGGCGCTCCGACGGGCGAAGCCGAGGCGCTTGGACCGCCCGAGGGTGTCTACGGCTGGCATGGTGCCACCGCGACCGACGGTGGCTTCACGGCCGTGTGGACGTTCCGCGCGGGCCTCTCCAACTTCGAGGGTATCCACGCACGTCGCGTCTGCGAAGACTGACGCGATCCTCAGGCCGGGCGCGTGGGCGTCTTGGCGAGCGCCTCGATCATGGCGACGGCGTCGGCGCGCGAGCCGACGAGGCGGACCACGCCGGGGACGATGATCGCGACCTCGTCGCCGCGGTGCTCGATCGTGATGTCGACCTGGCCGAAGCGGCGGCGCTCGCTGAGGTCGGGCGGGCGCATCGGCGGTGCGGTGCTCGGCAGCTCGCGCGACACGCCGGGTTGCGTGCCGGCGGGCAAGACGACCACGGGCAGATCGCGCTCGGTGACGCGATGATCCTTGGCCGCGAACGCGTCGCGGATCGCAGTCTCGGAACCCGTTCCGCCAGGACGCCGCCGGATCAGACGGTACGTGCGATCGTCGGACACGGAAGGAGCGTAGAGAATCGCGCGCGATCTGAGAATCCCCTTAATGAGGTGAGGACCGTTTCAGTCGATGACAGGATCTCACCGGGCGCACGACGGGCTTCACAAGAGCGCAGCGACCGCGGCGAACGCGACGATGCCCAGCACCGACGCGAGCGCCGAGACACCGGCGAGCCGCCACGCGTGATCACGCGGCGGGCGACTCGCGGCGGCGCGGCCGACGGGCTCGAGCGCAACCGCGGTGGCCTCCGCTACGATCCGCGCCGATTCGGCGTCACCCGCGCACTGCGGACAGCGACGCTCCGAGGGGAAGACCGAGATGCACGTCGGGCAGATCGCGTAGGCGGTGACGCTCATCGGTCACTTCAACGCACCGCGCGGCCAGGGGATTTCCCCAACCCTGTCAGGGTGGTGTAAGCGCCTCACCCACCACGTCGACGCCGGGCGGCAGGAGCAGCCAGAAGCGCCCCGGGCCGCCCATCCGGCCGGCGATGTCCGCGGCGACGGCGTCGTCCCCCCAGTAGATGTCTCCGCGCAGCGGTCCGAGGATGCCGCCGCCGGTGTCCTGCGCGATGAGGAGCTGCCGCCAGGGCGCCGTACCGGTGCCACCTGCGACCGGTGCGTCGGTCTCGATCCAGATCGGCGTCGAGTGCGCGACGTACGCGCGATCGATCGCCATCGATCGTCGCGGCGTGAGGAAGACACCCTGCGAGCCGCGCGCGCCGGCGCGCGTGCGGAGCGCGAAGAACACCTTGCTCGGGTTGAGATCCATGATCTCGTCGACGCGATCGGGGTTGGCCTCGAACCACGCGCGGATGCCCTGCATCGTGCCCTGCCCCGGCGCGAGCTCGCCCATCTCGCGCAAGAGCTTGCCCACGCCCTGGTACGGCTGGCCGTTCTTGCCGTCGAACTCGAGCCAGACCGTGGTGCCGTCGTCGAGGCGCGCGCGCGCCGAGCCCTGGATCTCGGCGAACAGGAGATCGACCTTGCTGTCGCACCAGAGGATCTCGAGCTTCTGGCCAGCGAGGGCGCCCTCCCGGATCTCGGCGCGGGTCGCGTACGGCACGACGGTGCCGGTCTTCTTGTCGAGCCGGCCCCACACGCGGCGCCCGCGCGCGTCGTCGACGAAGCTGGTCAGGTCGACGGACACGAGGTCGGGCGGCCGCCGGTACACCGGCACCTGGTAGCGGCCGCGGCGTGTGCGCGACGCGCGGATCTCCGCGAGGTAGTAGCCGGTCAGCTTGCCGACGTCCGAGGCGTTGTTGGAGGCGGCGTAGGGCACGAGCTCGCGCTCGAGCATCGCCCGCGCCGCCGCGTGATCGCCGGCGCGCACCTTGCCGGCGGCCGCGCAGAGCGAGCGCCAGTCGGCCGCGGTCCCGCCGTACGGCGCGACGCCGAGGTGCTCGTGGTCCTGCTTGCGCGCCAGCTTCGCGCACGACGCCAGGAGCGCCGGCAAGACCTCCGCCGTCCTGTCGTCCGCCCACCCGGGCAGGTCCGCAAACGTCACCTTCGCGAGCACGAGCCGATCCGCCACCGCCGGCACCGTCGCGAGCACGTCCGCCGACACCCCGCCGGTGGCTGACACCGTTTCGGTGGGTGACACCGTTTCGGTGGGTGACACCGTTTCGGTGGGTGACACCGTTTCGGTGGGTGACACCGGCGCGGGTGGCTGACACCCGATCGTCGCGAGCAGGGCGAGGGCGCTGACGGGCCGGGGCGCCATGACGTCAGTGTGCCAGACGCCTGGGGCCCCGCGCGCATTCCGAAAATGGAGAAGGCCCCCGCGACGCGGGGGCCGGATTCCACCCCGGGCGTCGGCCGCGCTCTCGCGGGGCCGGGCTCGGGATGAAGGGGTCAGTTGGGGCCGACGACGCGCTCGCCGCGGAAGGTCGAGGCGCCGAGCGTCACCGGCTGGTTGGCGTACGACATCGAGCCGGTCCAGGTGCCGTTCTGCAGGATGTCGATCTTGCGGTCGGTGTTGGTGTCCATCGGGCGCGCGTTGCCGGCGATGTTGAGGAGCAGCGCCGAGCTGTCGAGCGAGCGGATGCGGCCCTCGACGTAGTTGGCCGCGTAGCCGATGCCGAGGCGGCACGCGCCGGCGTAGAGCGACGGCGAGCCGAAGCCGATGAAGTCCGAGATCTCGGCGCCGATGTAGTTGCAGTCGACGAGGTTGGTGAGGAACGTCTGGAGGTTGGTCGCCTGCGGATCGATGGCCGGGATGATGACCTCGTTGAGCGCGACCAGGAGCACCGTGCCGTAGCTGAGCGGGAACTGGTGCTGCGCGATGTCCGTGCGGTCATCGGTCTGCGCGTAGCCGAGGTTCGGGGCCTCGAGGTTGGTCATGCCGAGGTCCGAGAGCAGGAACTGCGAGGTGGCGCCGTCGACCGTGAACACGACGTGGGTGAGCGTGTGCTTGCCGGCGAAGCCCTCGCTCGCCGCGATCACCTCGAGCGTCGACTGGGTGCCGAACTTGCGCGCGACCTGACCGAAGTCGTTCCCGACCTCGAGGATGTCCTGCACGATGGTCGGCGACGCCGCGAGCAGCGCGTCGTTGACGATGGCGTCGAGCGCCGGGCGCGCGCCGTTGATGAAGGCGCGGGTCGTGGAGTCGCTGATCGACGCGACCGCCTGGTCGAGGAGGAACGTGGCGGGGTCGTACGGGCTGTCGGTCATGTCGATGAACGTGTTGGTCACCTGACCGATGGTCCCGGGCAGGCCCGACACCAGATCGAAGTTGCTGCGGACGCTGTACGTGCCCTTGGGATCGAGCGGGCCCGTCGGCTGATCGGTGCGGACGGCGATGCGCCAGCTCACGGGGTCGGCGTACTCGGCGACGGCCGACACGGTGAACGCCGCGTCGCCGCTCGCGCCGGCGTTGACGTTGACGGTCGCCTCGCCGTCGCGGTTGGTGATCGCGCTGGGCGCCGAGAGCGTGGCGCCGCCGGCGGTGCCGCCGATCGCGAAGTCGACCTCGCCGGCGAGCGGGTTGTTGTCGCCGTCGTGGTAGCGGACGATGACGGCCTGCTGCCAGCCGTTCTCCATGAACACGCTGGTCTCGCCGACGATGGTCAGGAAGGCGTCGCCTTCCTCGGGCGCACGCGGTCCCGAGTCGTCGCTGGAGCAGCCGGCGCCGACGCCGACGAAGAGTCCGAGGAGGATGGCAGTGGTGAGCTGGGTCTTCATGGGGTGGGCACCTTCGCTGGAGTTGCCGACCCCTTCTGCGAGCACCATGCCACGACGGCTTGCGTCGCGATCTTCGCCACTTGAGGCCTGCGGTCATCGCCCCTGGGGACGCATGTCCCTCGCAGGAGCCAGGATCCGGCAACTGCAGTGGTCGGGCTCAGCGACCCCGGATCCAGGCGTCGGTGCGCGCCGCGATCTCGTCGGGGCATTCGGCCGCGAGGAAGTGCCCGGCACACTCGACGACCTCGGCCTTGTACTCGGCGGCGAAGTAACGCTCGGCGCCGCGCGCCGCCGACGGCGCGATGCAGCCGTCGTCCGCGCCGTGCAGATAGAGGATGGGCACCGTGAGCCGGCGCGCGATGCCCGTGGTCGGACGCAGGCGGCGCATCGCCTCGCCGAACGGCCGGAACATCGCGCGATAGTAGAGGAGCGGCGCGGGCCAGCTCGCGCGCAGGCAGTCGAACACCTCGTCGCGCAGCGCCGCCGGCAGCGCGTACCCCGGCGACCACGTCCGCCACAGCCGCTCGATGAGCGCGAAGTCGCGCGCCGCCGCGACCCGCTCCGCGCCCGGCACCTGGAAGAAGAACATGTACCAGCTGCGCAGCACCTGGGCCGTGCGCGTGGTCGCGCGCAGGAACGCGAGCGGATGTGGCACGGCGAGCGTCACGCTCGCGCCGAAGCGCGCCGGCGCCAGCGCGCACGCCGTGTACGTCACCACCGCGCCCCAGTCGTGCCCGAGCAGGTGCACGTGATCCCCATCGGGCGCGAGCCCGTCGCACATCGCCATGACGTCCGCCGCCAGCGTCTCGACATCGAACGGGCCCTCGAGCGGCGACGGCGCATAACCCCGCGCCCACGGCGCCACCGCGCGGTACCCACGCGTCGCCAGCTCGCCGAGCAAGGTCGCGAACGTCGGCGGCGCGTCGGGGAACCCGTGCAGCACGAGCACGAGCGGGGCCCCAGGCTCCCCGGCGGCCAGCGCCCGGAACGAGCCGGTCGAGACGTCGAGCTGGATGGTCTCGACCACGGACGCATCCTACGAGAAAATGTCGCGCACGGGGGGCAAGCGCGTCGACCCCGCGGAGCCGACCCAGCTCGCCAGCAAAGCGCGACGTCGGGCCTTCGATCCGGCGCTGAACCGCGGCGTCGCGCTCGAGCTCGCCTCCGCCGGTGACCTCGAGGCGCGGCGACGCGCGCGCGACGAGGGGCGCGCGCTGGCCAAGCGCTCGCACCCGAACGTCGTCCCCAGGCGGCGTCCGGCCGGGGGCGGCCGGCGGACCGGACGCCTCTGTCCGGATCTCGGACACGCCGATCGCGAAGCGCGCGAGATGAGCCGGACGGCCCGCTGGCATCGCGGTTGCTGTTGGGGCGCGCCATGCGAACCACATGGCCTCTCCTCGTCGTGCTCTCCAGCCTCTTCGTCCTCCTCGGTGCGACGCGCGTCGCGCGCGCCGACACGTGCGCGCCGTCGCGGCTCGTCGTCGTGCTCGATCGATCGAGCTCGATGAACGGCGCGGCCGACGCGCTCACCATGATCAGCAAGTGGTCGGCGGCGCGCGGCGCGATCGATCAGGTCGCGGCGGCGTACGGCGGGTCCGTCGAGCTCGGACTCGCCACGTTCCCGTTCCCCGACGCGTGCGGGCCCGGGCGGATCGACGTGGCGCCCGCGCTGGGACGGCGCGAGGTCATCGCGGCGGCGCTGGCGACGGCGCCGCCGGCGTACGGCGCCTACACGCCGCTGGGCGAGACCTTGCTCGCGCTGGCCGACGAGCCGGTCGTGACGGCAGGCGACGCGCCGGCGCACGCCGTGGTCATCACCGACGGGTTCCAGTGGTGCGACCCGTACGATCCCGACGCGCGCGACCTGCCCGTGCACGGCGCCAAGGCGCTGAGCGACGCGGGCGTGACGGTGTTCGTCGTCGGCTTCGGCGGCGGCGTCGACGAGGAGACCCTCGACCGGATGGCGCTGACGGCGGGCACGGCGCGCGCCGGATGCGTCCCGGGCGGCGCCGACGCGAGCACGCGCTGTTACTACCAGGCCGACGACGCCCAGGCGCTGCTGGCGGCGCTCATGGACATCGCCGCGGTGACGGCGGCGGAGGTCTGCGACGGCCTCGACAACGACTGCGACGGCGAGGTCGACGAGGACGCGTGCCCGCCGCCGCCGATGGTCGACGCCGGCGCCGACGCCGCGGCGGCCGAGGACGCGGTGGCGGTTCCGACGGGCGGCTGCGGCTGCGGCGCCGCGGCGGAGGCCGGCGCGACCCTCGGCGCCGTGCTCGTGTTCGGCCTGGGCCTCGTGCTCGTGCTCAGGCCGCGTCGTCGTCGCGCGCGGGCGCGTGCTCGGGGTCGGGCTCGTCGGTGATGACCTGGTGCTCGACCAGGCGCTTGTAGATGCCGCCCCGGGCCATGAGCTCGGCGTGGCGCCCGCGCTCGGCCACGCGCCCGCCGTCGAGGACGATGATGCGGTCGGCGTCGCGGACCGTCGACAGGCGGTGCGCCACCACGAGCGTGGTGCGACCCTTCATCAGGCGCGCGAGCGCTTCCTGGACCAGAGCCTCGCTGCCCGCGTCGAGGTTGCTGGTCGCCTCGTCGAGGATGAGGATGCGCGGGTCCACGAGGAGCGCGCGCGCGATCGCGATGCGCTGCTTCTGTCCGCCCGAGAGCTTCACGCCGCGCTCGCCGATGACGGTCTGGTATCCCCGGGAGAAGGCCGTGATGAAGTCGTGCGCGTTGGCGAGGGCGGCGACGCGCTCGATCTCGGCGTCGGTCGCGTGGTCACGGCCGTAGGCGATGTTGTCGCGCAGCGTCCCGGCGAAGAGCACCGGCTCCTGCGCCACCATCGCGGTCGCGCGCCGCAGCTCGCCGAGCCGCAGCTCGCGTACGTCGACGCCCTCGATCGTCACCCGCCCCCGGTCGACGTCGAAGAAGCGGAGGAGGAGCTGGAGCACCGTGGTCTTGCCGGCCCCCGACGGGCCGACGAGCGCGACCACCTCGCCGGGCGCGACGTCGAGGTCGAAGTCGCGTAGCACCGGGTGATCGGCGCGCGAGGGATAGGCGAAGTCGACGTGCTCGAAGCGGATGGCGCCGCCGCCGGCGGGCAGGGGCCTTGGGTCGATCGGGTCGCGGAGCTCGGGCACGGTGTCGACGATGGCGAACAGGCGCTCGGTGGCGCCGGCGGCACGCTGCAGCGAGCCCCACAGGCTCGCCAGCTCGGCGAGCGCGCCGGCGACGATGAACGTGTAGATGAAGAACGAGGTCAGCTCGCCCGGGCTGATGTCGCCGCGGATGAGCGCCCGGCCGCCGAGCCATGCGACCGAGGCGATCGCGATGTAGCCGGCGAGCGTCGCCGCCGAGAAGAACGACGACCGCCAGCGCGCGAGCGAGAGCGCGCGCTGGAACGCGGCCTCGACGCCGACCTTGTAGCGCTCGGCCTCCTTCTGCTCGCGCACGAAGGCCTGCACGGTGTGGATCGCGCCCAGCGACTCCTGCACGTGGCCGGAGACCTTGGCCAGCTCGTCCTGCACGCCCTTGCTCATCCGGCGGATCGCGCGCCCGAAGAACATCGTGGCGATCACCAGCGGAGGGACGACCGCGAGCATGAGCGCGGTGAGGCGCGGGTCGGTGATGAAGAGGAGCACGATGCCGCCGACCAGCTGGATGCCGTTGCGCAGCGCCATCGAGAGCTCGGTGCCGACCACGCCCTCGACCACGGTCACGTCGGAGGCCAGGCGCCCGACCAGCTCGCCCGTGCGGCGCTCGTGGAACCAGCCGAGCGGGAGCCGCAGGATGCGGTCGAAGACCAGCGCGCGCAGGTCGGCGACCACCCGCTCGCCCAGCCAGCTCATCGAGTAGTGGCGGATCCAGACCAGGACGGCGTGGACGATGAAGACGACGACGATGAACGCGATGACGCCGTCGAGCCGCGCCGTCGAGCCGCCGGAGATGCCGGCGTCGACCGCCTCCTTGGCCGCCCACGGGTAGACGAGCGAGAGGAGCGACGCCGACATCAGCGCCAGCACCGCGACGGCGAAGCGGCCGCCGTGGGGCTCGAGCAGCGCGGTCAGCCGCCACAGCACGGCGAGCCGCTTGCGGTTGCGCGGTTCCTCGGCGTCGAGGTCGGGATCGGCGGCGGGGACGTCGTCCTGGCTCACGGGCGCTCGCTCACGGGCGGGCCTACCGTACCCCGGTCACCTGCGTCCGGCGACCTACCTCTTCGGTCGGGCTCTCCCCCGCGGTCTCCTCGATCGGCTCGGCGCAGGGCGCGAAGAAGCGGACGAGCTCCTCCTCCTGGGCGGCGGCGTCGCGACGACCGAGCGCGATGAGCTCGGAGGCCCAGTTGCCGTCGAAGAGCAGGTACGAGAGCAGATCGTTCTCGCGGCGCGACTCGCCCTCGGCCAGGCGCGCGATCAGCTTCCGCGTCACCCGGCTGGTCACGATGATCTTGCCGGCGGCGACGAAGTCCGAGGCCATCGCGCCGATGTCGAGCGAGGGCCGGATCTGCATCGCCTCGATGCGACGGATCGGCGCGCCTCGCAGGCGGACGAGCTCGCGGTTCATGACCTCCTCGAACTGCGGGCCGAACGCCGCCTCGCCGGCCGCGAGGATCGCGTTGAGCCGCTGCATGCGGTCGAGGTCGTACTCGGTGTGATCGAGCATGAGCGCGTTGAGCGCCTTGCCGACCAGGAAGAGCGGCTTGGGGTAGGCCTCGACGTTCGCCGGACCGAAGACCGCCTGCTCCTCGGGCGTGGCGACGTGACGCAAGGACACGAGCAGCATGCGATCGGCGCCGAGCCGGATCGCCGGCGACATCGGCGTGTTCTGGCGTAATCCGCCGTCGGTGTAGAACTCGCCGCCGATCTTCACCGACGGGAAGAGCAGCGGGATCGCCGCCGACGCGAGCACGTGGCGAGGACCGATGCGCGCCGCGCGATGGCGCACGAACGGGTCGCGGCTCCAGCTCGCCGGCACCGGATCGGCCGCCGAGATGAAGACCACGGTGTGGCCGGTGCCGACGTGCGTCGCCGACACCGACATCGCGAGGAGCGCCCGCTTGCGCAGCGCGCGCTCGATGCCGCGCCACGGGATGTTCTTGATGACGAAGCGCTCGAGGCCGCTGGTGTCGAGGATGCCGCCGTAGCGGAAGCTCCCCGGGTCGGGCGGCGGCGGCTCGCGCCCGAGGAGCGTCGTCACCGCGCGCCAGGCGTCGCGGGCGCCGAGCCCGATCAGCTCCTCGATGCGCAGCGCCCGCCAGGCCGAGACGAGGCGCTGCGCCTGCGTCGGCGGGTCGTCCATGGTCGACGCGATGAAGGCGGCGTTGATCGCCCCGACGCTGGTGCCGGTGACGATGTCGAGCGGGGGCTGGAACCCGAGCCGGCGCGGCAGGTCCTCGCGCAGGTACTGGATGATCCCGGCCTCGTAGGCTCCGCGCGAGCCACCGCCGGAGAGCACGAAGCCGACCCTGGGGCGAGCCGGGGACATTGCCCGAATTGTAAGTGAAACCGGGTGCGGCATGGCGTGTCGATCGAGCGATGCGCGCGCGAACACGGTTTCCGGTCCTCGCGACGGTCTGGCTCGTTCCAGGGATTGCGCACGGCGACCTGCGAGGCGCCCCCGCCCCCGTCACCGAGGCGGGCTGCGACGTCGCCGTCACGCTCGAGGGACCGATCGCGCACGTCACGGAGCGACACGATCTCGTCCCCGGCGGCGCGGAGCCGGCGCTGGCCGCCTATGGCTGGACCCTCGCGCCGGGGGCGATCGTCGAGGGCTTCGCCGTCGCCGCGGGCGGACGCGACGAGGCCGGTCTCGTGGTCCCTGCCGAGGCGCTCGCGCAGCGCACCCCCGACTCCCTGGGCCTCGCGCCGGACCTCGGGGTGCTCCGCATCGGCGACGACGACGGCGGCGGCCCGACGGTGGAGGCGCAGGTGTACCCCGTCGCGCCCGGTCGCGTGACCGGCTTCACGCTGCGCTGGTCCGCGCCCGCGGTCTACGAGGACGGGGTCCTGTCGCTGACGCTTCCGGCGCGCGGGACGTCGACGAACCTGAGCCGCTGCACGGTGAAGGTCGACGCACGCCCGGCGAGCGGCATCCGCGGGTGGTCCGCCGTGCGCGTCGCCGGCGTCTGGCTCGGCGAGGGCGCACGCGTCCGCGGCGCGGTGCCCGGCTGGGCCTCCGACGGCGAGCTGCGCGTCGAGGCGCGGCCCACGTGGAGCCGGACCGCGCCGGTCGTGGCCGCGGCGTACGCGAAGGACGGCGCCGGGACCCGCGCCAGCGTCGGGATCTACGTCCCCGACGTGGCGACGCGGACCCGGTTCACGCCTCACCGCCTCCTCTTCGTCGTGGACGTGTCGCGCAGCCTGGGTGGCGGCGGTCGCCGGGCCGCGATCGAGCTCGTCGAGTCGCTCGGGCGCGCGGCGCCACCGGGCACGCCGGTCGAGGCGGTCCTCTTCGCGCGCGAACCGACGCGCGCGCTCGGCACCTGGATCGGCGCCGACCTCGGCGGCGTCGCGCGCATCACGCGCGCGATCCGCGAGGCGCCGGTGAACGGCGGGACCGAGCTGACGACCGCGCTGCGGCTGGCGAGCGACGTGATCGGCGACGAGGACGCGCACGTCATCGTGATCACCGACGGGATGCTGCCGGTCGATCACACGGGCGCCGCGCTCCTCGGCCACTTTCCCGTGACGACCGACAAGGTCGCGGTCGATGTCCTGGTCCCGCTCGTCGACGACGCCGCGGCCCCCGAGCACGGCGCGCTCGAGGTGCTCGCCAGCACGTTCCACGGGCGCGTCGTCGCGTTCCCGGCCGACCGGCCGATGCCGGTATCGGCGCTCACCGGGCGCCTGGCCGCGGCGCTGCCCGTGAGCGACCTCGCCGTCACCGCCGACGGCGAACCGGTCTCCCTGGACGGCGTCCCCGATCCGCTCGCCGGCGGCGCCGGGGTCCTCCTCACCGCCGAGCTGGACCGCCGACCCCGGAAGCTCGTCCTCACCGTGCAGCGCGCCGGCCGCGAGGTGCACGCGACCGCGATCCCCCTGCCGGCGGCGGCCGCACGCTTCGCGGCCGAGAAGCGCGACGTCGCCTTCGTCGTGATCGACCGGCGCGCGAGCGGCGGCGCCGCGCGACACGATCTGGCGCGCCGCACCGGCCTCTACACCCACAACGCGCCGCCGGCGGAGCTCGCGCCGCGCACGCGTGCGACGCCGCGCGTGCGGACGGGCAAGGCCGCGCGCGCGGGTGGCGAGCTGCCGCTCACCAGCGTGCGCGTCGCGCTCCGCGATCAGCTCGCGCCGCGCCTGCGCACGTGCTACCGCGAGGCGCTCCGCGCCGCACCCCGGCTCGCCGGCACCCTCGAGATCGAGCTGGAGATCGCCCGCGGCGAGGTGATGGCGGTCGCGCTGCGCGGCGACCACTTCCCGGAGCAGATGATCGGGTGTGTCGCCGCGGCGGGCTACGAGCTCACGACCCCGTCCTACGAGCTCGGCGGCCTGCCCGATGTCGTCTACGTCGTGCGCAAGCCAGTGACCTTCCAGGCGCCCGCCGCGCCCGCCGCCGAGCCGACGGTCGTGCTCGACGACGTCCTGTACAGCGAGCCGGTCGTCCCGGGTGCGGCGCCTCCCGTCGAGGTCTCGCCCGACTCGCCGCTTTGATCCCGTGCCCGTGCCCGGGCCCGTGCCCGGGCCCGGGCTCGGAACGACTGTTCCGCTGACCTCCAGGAGCGCCGCTCGCTCCACCGCACTACGCTGGAAGCAACGCGCGGAGGTTGACCATGCGGAACGTGACGCATTCGAGCGGCGCTCGCACGACGCTGGACGGCAAGTACGAGCTCCGCGAGCTGGTCGAGTACGTCGGCGACCGCGACCACACCTCGCTCTGGCACGGCGTCGTGAACGGCGCCGCCGGGTTCACCCGCGACGTCGCGATCCGACGCCTCCCCGTCGCCGTCACGGCGCGTCACGAGGCGCTGCGCGGCGCGGCGATCGAGCACGCCAACATCACCCGCGTCTACGACGTGAGCCGCGACGACGTCGGCTATCTGTACCTGATCATGGAGTGGATCGACGGCGTGTCGCTCGGCGAGATGACCCGCGGCGCGCACCACCTCGGCCTCCGCCTGCCGTGGCCGATCGTCGGGTGCATCGGCGTCGGCGCCCTGCACGGGCTCGCCGCCGGGCACGCCCGCCTCGACGCGTGGCACGAGCCCGACCCGGCGATCCACGGCCACGTGTCCGAGCGCAGCTTGCTCGTCGATCGCCGGGGCGTGGTCCACCTGACGCCGTTCGGGCTCGCGCCGCCCTCGCCCGCGCCGCTCACCATCGCCGACGACCTGCGCGACCTCGCGGGCTCGCTGTGGGACGCGCTCGCGAGCGGACCGGCCGTCGTCGGCGACGACGACGCACCGCCGTCACCCGTGCGCGACGTCCTCGCCCGGGCGCTCGACGGCGCCTACGCGACCGCCAACGCGATGGCGCGCGACCTGGCCGGGGCGCTGCAGCGCGTCCCGTGGCTGCGAGGCCCGCAGGCCGACACCGGCGACGTCGTCGCCGAGGTCCAGCACGCGCTCGCGTGGAGCCCCACCGAGCCCTACGCCGTCGAGGCCTTGCGCGGCGGACACGTCGTCCTCGTCCACCTCGCCCCGGACGCGCTCGCCGACGCGCGCCGGCTCGCGGACCCGGACTTCCCCTTCGATCTCTCGGACATGGCCACCGGCGAGCACGAGCCGTACGAATCGTACGAGCTGCGCCGCTGACGTCAGGGCGGCGGCATCGCCCACGGCGGCAGCGGCCCCGGATCGGCGACGAGGTCGGGCGCCTCGTCGAGGCGGCCGTCGACGAAGGCGCGCATCCAGGGCTCGAGCAGGACGCCGCGCGTGGTGACCGTGTGGATGCTCTCGAGCCGGATGTTGCCGAGTCCCTCGAGCGCCGACTGCGGGATCTCGACGCCGGCGACGTCGACGCCGACGAACGCCGAGAGCGCGCCGAGCGTCGCGGTGTGAGCGTCGCCCTGCCACAGGAAGCGGCGGTAGCGATCGGGGTGGGCCGCGCGGATCTCGTCGGTCGCCGCGATCACGTTGGCGCGGAAGGTGTCGGGCGGCACCTCGAGGAACACGTTCGAGATGACGAAGTCGTACTCGCTGGTCAGGGTCGCGATGCGCACGCCGGGATCGCGACCGAGCGCGTAGCGCACGAGCCGCGTCACGTTGCCGTCGGCGATGCAGTCGGTGCAGTCGTCAGGCACGAAGTCGCCGGCGCCCCACTCGTCGATCAGGTCGGCGACGAACGACGGATCCTCGGGGTGCGCGACGCCGACGCCGGCGTCGTTGATGACGACGATGGGCACGCCCCGGTACACGTAGCGGACGAGGAAGACGGCGAGGATGGTGCCGAAGCCGCCGCCGGAGCTCCCCACCAGGACGATGCGCGACGGGTCCGGGAACTCGTCGTAGCCGGCGGTGAGCCCCGCGGAGAGGTTGGCGAGCCCGTGGTGGATCCGGTCGGGGGTGTCGTCGGCGTCGTCGTCGATCTCGGTGTCGCCGGCGAACAGCGACGCGTCGCAGTACGGCACGTAGAGGAGGTCGTGGTCCTGGAACGGGTTCGTGGCGTCGAGCTTCAGGAGGTCCGTCTCCGGCATGTCGGGCGGCGCGGTCGTGATCGCGAAGCAGAAGTCGCTCCAGCACGCGCCGCCGCCCTGCAAGAAGATGAGGAGATCGCGACGCGAGCGCGAGCGCGTGATCGCCCGGAACTCGCGGCCGCGAAGGCACTGCGGGCCGTCGGCGGCGTCGAACTCGTGGATCTTGGTCCCGGCGTTGCCCGGGTACGAGCTCACGACCGGCACCTCGCCCAGGTAACGCGTGATCCCGTTGTCGTACGCGACCGCCTCGGGGCTGCCCGGCTCGGGCACGTAGGGCACGAACGGCCCGGGATCCGAGGAACAGGCGACGAGGGACGCGCCGAGCAGCACCAGGACGAACGACTTCATGGGCACCCGCTTTCGGGCCCCGCCCCGGTTTCGATGGGACCGGCGGCGACGCCTCTTGGCGGCGCCGATGGTACACGCCCGCTCGCGCGACGCGCGAGGGTTTCGTACGATGAGCCGTGCTCGCCGCGATCGCCTCCGCCCTGCACGTCCTGGGGATCGCGCTCGCCGCGACGTTCGGGACGCTGCGCCTCGTCGCGCTCCGCCGGAAGGACATCCCGGGCACGCGGCTCGCCGACAACGGCAACGGCATCGCGGCGATCCTCCTCTTCGGCGCCGGCTTCTGGCGGCTCTTCGCCGAGCTCGAGAAGCCGCTCGGCTTCTACACGGCCAACCCGATCTTCTGGACCAAGATGGGCGTGGTGGCCGTGATGGTCGGGCTGGAGATGTACCCGCAGTACGTCGTCCTCCCCTGGCACATCCGCCACAGCCGCAAGCAGCCGATCGAGCCGAAGCCGGGTCAGTTCGAGCGCATGTTCAAGCTCTGCGCGCTGCAGCTCCCCTGCATCCTCGTCCTGATCGTGTGCGCGGCGCTCATGTCGCGCGGCGTCGGCCTGCCGACACCCGCAGCGCCGGCGGCGGCGGCCATGACGAGCCGTCTCCCGGGCGCGTCGGTCTACGCCACCTACTGCCAGCCGTGCCATCAACCCGACGGCCGCGGCCTCGGCGGCAAGGCCGCCGGCGACTTCGTCGGTGACCCGACGATCCTCGCGAAGCCGGACGCGGAGCTGCTCGACGTCATCGCGCGCGGCAAGACCGGGCGCATCGGCTCGATGCCCGGCTGGGGCGCGGCGCTGTCGCCGCAGCAGCAGCGCGACGTGCTCGCGTATCTCCGGGCGACCTTCGGTCAGTCCGCGGCACACGCCTCGCCGGCCGCGCGCTGAATCCGGCAGCGCAGGCGTCGCGCCGGGGCCTGCAGGTTGGGGTCGACGTTGGCGCGGAGCAGGTCGTCCACCAGGCGCCGGGCCAGTGCGTGGTCGCCGCGTGTGAAGGCGAGGCGCGCGAGGTCGTAGCGGGCGGCGGCCGCGACGCGCGCCGTGGGCACGGTGACGATGACCTCGCGCAGGAGCCGCTCGGCGCGCGCGTGCTCGCCGGCGCGCATCGCCGCCTCCGCGCGGACGTACGCGGCCGCGGCGACGGTCTCCGGATCCGGCCCGGGCGGCTCGTCGGGTCCGGGCGCCTCCTCGGGCGCGGGCACGTCGTCGGGCGCGGGCGCGTCGTCGGGCGCGGGCGCCGGTTCGAGCGGCCGCGTGGCCGCACGGACGCGGGGCCGCGGCTCCTCGAGCTGCGCGGGCGGCGCGGGCGCGGGCGACGGCACCGACGGCGCCGGTGGCGGCGCGAGCGTGAACGTGGTGCGCTCGACGAGCGCGGCGGCGGCCTCCTCGCCGCTCGCGAGCTCGGTGCCTTGCGCGTGCACGCGCAGGGCGAACACGGGCCCGACGACCCACGCGGTGGACGTGGGCGTCGAGACCACGAGCGGGGCGCCGGCGTGGCGGACGTGGACCGTGCCCTCGCCGACCTCGAGGACGCCGAGCCCGAGGCGACGCTCGAAGCGCAGCTCGGCCGGACCGACGACGTCGACCCGCACGTCCTCCCACCGCTGGGTCACGTGCGCGCCAGCCGCGACGACCACGACGTGCGCGGCCGCGGGCGCCGCGCCAGCGGGTGCGCCGGCGCGCAGCGAGACCCAGGCGGTGACCGCCAGCGCCGCGACCGCGGCCGACGAGACCAGCGCGAGGCGCACGCGCAGCGGTCGCATGCGCGGCGGAGGTGGCGTGTCGATCGCCCGCTCGACGCGCTGCCACACGCTCGCGCGTGCGATGTCGGAGAGAGGCGAGACCGTGGCCTCGACGGCCTGGCGGAGCTCCGGGACGTTCATCGCACCCTCCCCGTCGTGTCGATCCGCGCCAGCGCGCGGGTGGCCGCGGCGACGCGCATGCGCGCGGTCGTGGTGAAGGTGCCCATCAGCCGTGCGATCTCGGGATACGAGAGCTCGAGCACCTCGCGCAGGATGAAGGCGATCCGCTGCTTGGCGCCGAGCCCGTCGAGGAGCGCCATGGCCCGCTCGATCTCCGCGCGCTGGGCGAACCGCTGCGCGGGAGACGCCGCAACGTCGGCGAGGTCCTCGTCGAGGACCGCGGTGGGCTCGGGCCGCCGCCGGCGCGCGCGCAGGTGATCGATCGCGACGCGCACGGCGATCTGGTGCAGGAACGTCGCCAGGGCCGCGTCACCACGGTAGCGGGGCAGCGCGCGGTGAAGGCGGACGAACACCTCCTGCATCAGGTCCTCCCGCTCGGGACGCGGCCCGACGAGCCGCGTGAGCAGCCGGTGGACGGCGTCGGCGTGCAGGCGATAGATCGCCGCGAACGCGAGCTGGTCGCCGGCGACCGCCCGTTCCACGAGCCCCTCCACCTCGCCCCCCGGCGCGGCAGGTGACACGCGAGCGATCGCAACGGTCACGACGGCTCCGTCACGACGTCCACTCGATCCCGGCGCCGAGCCAGCCGCCGTACGCGGTGTAGTTCGAGGCCGAGTTGCACGTGGTCGGTTCGTTGCCGACCGCGAAGTGCCCACCGAGCTCGCCGACGAGCCGCGATCGCGCGCCGAGCGGAGCGAAGACCTTGGCCGCGCCGTAGGCGCTCTTGACGTCTCCCCACTCGGGGACGCCGCACGATCGCTCGCGGAAGTTGAGCACCTGGGCACCGAGCTCGATCGCCGCCGCGCCGGCGCGCCCCTCGACGCCGACCCGCACCGGCACGAGCACGCTGCTCGTGGCGAGGTACCCGTCGTGGCGCGCCAGCCCCAGCGAACCGACCAGCCGCAGGTTCGGCGCCAGCGCGCGCGCCACGCCGACGTTCACGAACGGGATCCAGTAGCCGTTGTCGTCGCGGCTGATCGTCGTGCCCGCCTGGAGCCAGGTCCGGCGCGCGGGGACCGGCGCCGGCGGCGTCACCTCCGCGATCACGGGCTCCTCGGCATCGGCCACCTGCGATCCGTCGAGCATGCTGGTGACGACCAGCGCGACCACGCGGCTGGATGCGGCACGGTCACGATCGGGCAGGGTCACCACCTGGCTCCGGTCGCCGACGATGACCGCGAGCTGGTCGGTGCCAAGCCGCGCGATCCGGATCACGATGTCACCGGTGGCCGCGGGCGTACGGAGGTCGACGGCCCGCGCGAGGTCGCCCTCGGTGAAGGGCGCGCCGGGGTCGACCTCGACGAGGACGTCGGCGGAGGCTTCGGGGAGGGAGGTGGCGCCGACCGCGGCGAGGAGGAGGAGGAACGGGCGGATGGGGGTGGGCTGCATGTCCGGTTAGTCGCCGGACGTGGTGCGAATCAGCAACGCGAGGCGCGCTTTTCCTCAGGTCGAGCGCACGCGCAGGAGCGCGAGGTCCGACGGCCGCAGGCGCACGCGCTCACCCGCGCGCTTGCCGCGCAGGATCTCCACGTCGATCCAGCCGAGGATCTCGAAGTCGATCACGCGCACGCGCGTGTTGGGACGCAGGAGGATCTGCTTGCTGTCGCGGATCCGCACGCCGGTGATGAGCGCCCCGCGCGCGTCGGTCGTGGCGAGCTGGTCCCCCACCTTGAGTCGCGTCTGTCGCAAGAGAGTGAGCACGATTGGAGCCCCTCTGCAGTTGGTGTTCCAACCCTAACGAAGGGATCTGACGTGATCCAAAAAACAACGGGCGGCCTTCCGGCCGCCCGCTGCACATCTGATCAGCTCTCGCCCTTCGACTCGGCGCTGCGCGCCTCGTTCAGGGCGAACGGGTGGATCAGTCCATGTCGTGATCGTGGCCGTGACCGCCCGCCGCCTTCTCGTCCTTCTTGGGCTTCTCGGCGATGAGCGTCTCGGTGGTGAGCATCAGACCCGCGACCGAGGCCGCGTTCTGCAGCGCCGTGCGCACGACCTTGGTCGGGTCGATGACGCCGGCCGCGACGAGGTCCTCGTACACGAGCTTGGCGGCGTTGAAGCCGAACGCGTCCTTGCCCTCGCGCACCTTGGCCACGACGATCGAGCCGTCGACGCCGGCGTTGTGCGAGATCTGGCGGAGCGGCTCCTCGAGCGCGCGGCGGACGATGTTGACGCCGTAGCGGCGGTCGTCATCGAACGTCAGCTTGTCGAGCGCCGAGAGGCAGCGGATGAGCGCCACGCCACCGCCGGGGACGATGCCCTCCTCGACGGCCGCGCGGGTCGCGTGCATCGCGTCCTCGACGCGCGCCTTCTTCTCCTTCATCTCGACCTCGGTCGCCGCGCCGACGCGGATCACCGCGACGCCGCCGACCAGCTTGGCCAGGCGCTCCTGGAGCTTCTCGCGATCGTAGTCGCTGGTCGTGTCCTCGACCTCGCGGCGGATGGTCTTCACCCGCTCGTCGATCTTGGCCTTGGTGCCGGCGCCCTCGATGATCGTGGTGTTCTCCTTGTCGATCACGACGCGCTTGGCGCGGCCGAGATCCTGGAGCGTGAGGTTCTCGAGCTTGAGGCCGAGATCCTCCGTGACGGCCTGGCCGCCGGTCAGGATCGCGATGTCCTGCAGCATCGCCTTGCGGCGATCGCCGAAGCCCGGCGCCTTGACCGCGACCACGTTGAGCGTGCCGCGCAGCTTGTTGACCACCAGCGTGGCCAGCGCCTCACCGTCGACGTCCTCGGCGATGATGAGGAGCGGGCGGCCCGACTTGGCGACCTGCTCGAGGAGCGGGAGGAGCTCCTTCATGTTCGAGATCTTCTTCTCGTGCGACAGCACCCACGCGTCCTGGAGGACCGCCTCCATGCGCTCGCCGTCGGTCACGAAGTACGGCGACAGGTAGCCGCGGTCGAACTGCATGCCCTCGACGACGTCGAGCTCGCTGGTCAGCGTCTTGGCCTCCTCGACCGTGATGACGCCTTCCTTGCCGACCTTGTCCATCGCGTCGGCGATCATCTCGCCGATGGTCGCGTCGCCGTTGGCCGAGATCGTGCCGACCTGGGCGATGTCCTTCTTGCCCTTGGTCGCGACCGACATCTCCTTGAGCTTGTCGGTGATCGCCACGACCGACGCCTCGATGCCACGCTTGAGGTCCATCGGGTTGAGGCCCGCGGCGACGAGCTTGGCGCCCTCGTTGTAGATCGCCTGCGCGAGCACGGTCGCGGTGGTGGTGCCGTCGCCGGCGACGTCGGAGGTCTTGGAGGCGACCTCCTTCACCATCTGCGCGCCCATGTTCTGGAGCTTGTTCTCGATCTCGACCTCCTTGGCGACGGTGACGCCGTCCTTGGTCACCGTCGGGGAGCCCCACGACTTCTCGATCACGACGTTGCGGCCGCGCGGGCCGAGCGTGACCTTGACGGCGTTGGCGAGGAGGTTGAGGCCCTTGGCGATCTCGCCGCGGGCGACAGTCGAAAACACGATTTCCTTGGCAGCCATGTGTCGGGTTCCTTATCCGGATCCGGGGATCAGTCGATGACCGCGAGGAGATCGTCCTCGCGCATGATGAGGTGCTCTTCGCCGTCGATCTTCACCTCGGTGCCGCTGTACTTCGAGAACAGCACCTTGTCGCCGGCCTTGACGTCGAGCGCGACGACCTTGCCGTCCTTGTCGCGCTTGCCCGCGCCGGCGGCGATCACCTTGCCCTGGATGGGCTTCTCCTTCGCGGTGTCCGGGATGAACAGGCCACCGGCGGTCTTGGACTCCTCGTCGAGGCGCTTGACGATGATGCGGTCGTGCAGCGGACGGATCTTCATTGCTTGATGTCTCCTCTTGGCGGCTGTGTATAAGCACGCCCCCGTCCCTTGGCAACCCCTGAGGTGAGAGTGCCAGAAATTGGCGAATAACCTAGCTGTTACCATCGGTTAGCGAAGCACAGATCGGGGCCATATCGAGCCATGTTCAGCCGTGGTAGAGCCGGATGCGCCATGGCCCTCACGGACTACGAGAAGTACATCCGGACGGAAGAGCTCCTGTCCCTCCAGAAGCCGGCCGAAACCCTCACCTGCCACGACGAGCTGCAGTTCCAGGTGGTCCACCAGGCCGCCGAGCTGTGGATGAAGCTGGTCGAGCACGAGCTGCGCTTCGCGTGTGCGCTGCTCGCCGAGGGCCAGGCCCAGGTCCCGCGCGTGCTGACGACGCTCGGCCGGGTCAGCCGCATCCAGCGCGTGCTGCTCCACCAGCTCGACCTGCTCGACACCATGGCGCCGTCGGACTACATGACGATCCGCACCGGGCTCGGCCGCGGCTCGGGGCAGGAGTCGCCGGGGTTCAAGACCATGCTCCGCCTGCCCGGCGAGCTGGTCTGGCCGGCGTTCGCCGCCTTCCTCGAGACCACGGGGACCTCGCTGCGCGACATCTACGAGCACCCCCACGACCACCACCAGCTCTTCCAGCTGTGCGAGGGCCTGGTCGAGTACGACCAGCTCCTCCAGCTCTGGCGCCAGCGCCACCTGATGATGGTCTACCGGACGATCGGGACCGGCACGCCGTCGCTCAAGGGCAAGCCGTCGGACCTGCTCGCCCACGGCATGAAGCAGCGCTTCTTCCCGAAGCTGTGGGACGTGCGCGACGAGGTCTTCGCCGAGTGGACGGCGACGATGCAGAAGGCCGGCAAGGACCATGGCTACCACGGCTGACGGGACGCCGGCGCCCCAGTCCAGAGACAGGGCCGCCGGCCCCTGCGAAACCGGGGAGCCGCTGGTCGACGATCCCCTGCTCGCGTGGCGCCACCAGTTCCCGGCGCTCGAGCACTGCGTGCACCTCATCTCTCACTCGCTCGGCTGCGTGCCGGCGAAGGCGGAGGAGGACCTCGCCGAGTACTTCGACCTGTGGGCGAAGCGCTCGATCACGGCGTGGGACGAGTGGATCCCCGAGCTCGGCCGCGCCGCGGCGCGCCTCGAGAAGATCCTGTCGGCGCCGGCGGGCACGGTGACGATGCAGCCCAACGTCTCGACGGTGATGGCGGTGCTCGCGTCGTGCTTCGACTACGCCGAGCGGCCGCGGGTGGTCTACGAGTCGCTCATGTTCCCGTCGGTGTCGTACGTGTGGAAGGCCGAGGAGCGGCGCGGCGCCGAGGTCGTGGTCGTGCCCTGCCCCGACGGCAAGACCGTCGACGCCGACGCGCTGTGCGCCGCGATCGACGAGCGCACGATCGCCGTGCCCATCCAGCACGTCGTCTTCGGCACCGCCTTCGTCCAGGACGTGAAGAAGATCGTCGCGCGCGCCCGCCAGGTCGGCGCCCACGTGATCCTCGACTGCTACCAGTCGGTCGGCGCCCTGCCCCTCGACCTCGTCGATCTGGGCGTCTCGTTCGCCTGCGGCGGCTCGGTGAAGTACCTGTGCGGCGGCCCCGGCGCCGGCTGGCTCTACGTCCGGCAGGATCTGATCGATACGTTCGAGCCGCGCGTCACCGGCTGGTTCGGCAACACCCATCCGTTCGCGTTCACCATGCCTGGCCAGACCTATGCCGACACCGTGATGCGCTACCAGGGCGGCACACCCGCCATCGCGGCGCTGTACCAGGCACGGGCCGGGCACTCGATCATCGCCGAGATCGGCGTCGCTCGCATCCGTGAGAAGAGCCTGGCGCTCACGGCGCGCGCGATCGCGCACGTCGACGACCTCGGCTTCTCGCTGTCGAGCCCGCGCGAGGACGCGCGGCGCGGCGGCTCCGTGGTGTTCGACTTCGTCGGCGCCGCCGACGTCTGCCGCGAGCTCAATCGCCGGCGCTTCTTCTGCGATCACCGGCCCGGGGTCGGGATCCGGATCGCGCCGCACTTCTACACGAAGACCGAGGAGGTCGATCTGTTCTTCGCCGAGGTGAAGGCGATCCGCGGCTGAGAAAGCGCGCTATCATCGCGCCATGCCGGCGTTGATCGAGACCGCCTACGTCGAGGCGGTGAAGTTGCTCAATCGGTTCGTCGATCCCGCCGCCGCGTCGCAGGTCGCCGAGCTCGTCCAGGGCTGGAAGCCACAGCCGGACGACTGGGAGCGCGTGTTCATGCCCGAGGCCGCCGAGAAGGCGCGCATCGCGTACAAGCCGCTCTGGGTCTCGCCGCCGCCGCCCTTGCCGCGCCCGGGCCAGACGGTGGTGCGCGTCCGCGTCGCCGACGCCGCCGACTTCGCCGCCGGCAACGCGCGCGCGAAGGAGTTCCCCGGCGGGTTCACCAACATCTCGTCGTCGCTCGTGCCCGGCACCATCTGGGTCACGTGGGAGTACCTCGCGCCCGGCGAGAGCTCCGGCATGTCGTTCAACGGGCTCGTCTACCTGGCCGAGGGACGCTTCGTGTGGTTCCCCAAGCCGTGGAAGTTCATCGACTTCTGACCCTTCGACTCGCTGCGCTCGCTCAGGGTGAACGTGGTCAGGGGAGCTGGTCGGTGTGCGGCACGCCGAGCCACGCCGCGAGGTCGCGGCCCATGAACGCCGCCCACGCCCCGTCGATCTGGACGTTGTCGATGCCGTAGGTCGGATCGAGCTGCGCCGCCGGGTCTTCCTCCTCGGCGATCGTGATCGTCTCGCCGCGCCGGGTCACGACGCGCACGCCACGATGCCCGAGCGACGCGCGATCGAGGAAGCTCACCACGCCCGCGGCGTCGGCCTTCGCGACGCTCTCGCCGCCGGCGACCTGCAACGTGTCGCCGCTCGAGGTGACGACGGTGTCGGTGAGCGACCAGACCGTGAACGCGCCGTCCTTGCTCCAGTAGAAGGGCGCCGCGCCGCAGGTCGCGCCCTGCCGCACGCCGTTACCCGCGAGCTGCGCCGCGTGGCGCTCGCGCTCGGCCTTGGTCATCTCGGCGGACGCCATCACCTGCAGCTTGCCGTCGGCGATCGAGCAGACGAGGAGCTTCTCCTCGCGCGCGCCCCAGTCCCAGATCGCGACCAGCTCGCCGGGATAGTCGAGCGCCTGTTCGATGGTCATCCCCATGTCACTTCAACCGTTCACGGATCTCGGCGACGGCGCGGTCGAACTCCTCCGCCGTGACCTCGTCGACCTCGTTGTCCCCGTGGATGACGCGCGACAGGTACTGCGTGGCCCGCACCATCTCGCCGGTCTGCCAGTCGATCGCCTCGACGCCGAGGCCGCCGTCGGGGCGCGGCACGAGCCGCACCGGGCGGGCACCGACGATGAAGTAGCGCGTCGCGGTCTCCGTCGGGGTCGTCACGCCGGCAGCATACCCCAGGTGCTCGTCGACGTAAGTGACGTTCGCGGCGTGATAGCGATCGGGCCGCCGGCGCCGCGGCAGGTGCAACCACGGGATCCAGCCGTGGGTCTGCTCGAGCGCCTGGCCCTCCGGCGGTAGCCACATCTCCCCGTAGCCCGAGCCGTCGTCGGAGTACTGGGTCGCGGGATCGCACGGGTTGAAGGCGAGCAGCACGACGGGGATCGAGCGGATCCGGGGCGACGCGGCCAGCGCCTGCACGCCGCGCTCGCCGATCTGGTTCGAGCTCAGGTCGAGCCACTCGCAGCGATCGAGCCGGGCGTCGCGCGCGAGGGCGACCATGTCGTCGTCGCCGAGGTCGAGCGAGCGGAGCCCGAGCGAGCGGATCTGCGCCATGCGCGGCGCCGCCAGCGCGTCGAGCACGGGCCCATCGGACGTGAGGTCGAGGTGCTCGAGCGGCGCGCTCTCGAACAGGTACTCGCGGGGGTCGGCGACCATGTCCGGGTCGGTGCGCAGCTCGGCGATGAAGCCACGCTCGAACTCGTAGCCGCGATACCGCCCATCGGACGTGAGCGGCCGCGCGTACGGCGCGATGTAGCGCGCCCAGTCCTTTCCGAAGCGGCCACGCAGATCGGCCTCGCGGGCACCGGGCACCGAGCGACGGACGCCCGTGGTCCGCTCGACGCGCGCGCGCTCGACCTGCAGCCGGATGAACTCGGCGAGCTCGGGGCGCCAGCGCGCGATGAGGTCGGCGTACCGCAACCGCAGCGCGTCGTTCGAGACGTCGCGGCAGATCGCGTCGAACAGCGCATCGCGTTCGGCGCGCGATACCGGCGCGCGCTCCTCCTCGTCCTTGGCCTCCGTCTCGTCGACCTCGACCTCGTCCTCGTGTTCCTCGTCCTCGTGTTCCTCGTCCTCGCCTTCCACCACGTCTTCGTCCGGCTCGTGCGTCGGGGTCGGCGTCGCGGCGGCCATGATCGCTGCCACCTCGCGGCTGCCGGGCACGTCCCGAAGCCACGCCTGCTTCCACTCCGTGAAGTCGGGGTCGGTCGACCTCCGGTCCTCGAAGAGGTCGCACGCGTTGCAGCAGTACTCGTGGAGCGAGACGTCGCCGAAGCCGAACTTCTTCCCGAGGACGTCGGGACTGCCGCAACGAGGACAGGAGGCCACGGGCTTGCCTATCCGATGCCGGACAGGAGCTCGTCGTAGGTCCCGAGCACGGCTTCCAGACGCGCACGACGGAAGCGCCCCGGCTCGGCGTCACGCACCTGACGCCCCCGCGCGCTCGTGAACGCCTCCTCGGGCACCGCCTCGTCGCCCGGCGCCATGAACTTGAGGATCTCGAACATCGCCGCGCGCGCGATGCCCAGATCGCGACGGGTCGCCGGCTCGCGCCGCGCGTGCTCGTCGGCGACGTGCATCCACTCTCCGGGGTCGAGCAGCTCCGACGGGCGGTCGTCGCCGAACTCGACCTCGCCGGCCGCCGGCAATGGCAGCTCCGGCAACCGGAACCGGAACTCGCGCCCCTTGCCGCACCGCTCGCACGATCCGCGATAGACGCGGATCAGGTCGTCACCCGACGCGACCAGCGAGCTCGCCCGCTCGAACGAGCCCTCCCCGCACTCGCACGGGTGCAGGTCCATGTACACGTGAGCCTCGGCGGGGGTGCGAGCGAGCAACACGGCCCCAGTGTACGCCGCTTCAGTCGACGAGCTTCACGCTGCGCGCGTGATACCGGTCCGGTTGCTTCATGAAGTACGGCAGGTGTAGCCAGTCGACCCGCCCGAACTGCTTCTCGAGCATCTGCCCGTACTCGGGGAACCACCAGTCCGCGACCGCACCGTTGTCGGCGAGCTCGAACTGGACCCCCGGGTTGTACGGATGGCTGCCGAGCAGCACCATCGGGATGGAGCGGATCTTCGGCGAGGCGACCAGCGCCTCGACGCCAGCACGCCCGAACTTGTTGGCTCGCAGATCGAGCCACTCGAGGCGATCGACATGGCCATCACGGGCGAACGCGACCACGTCCTCGTCGGTGAGGCCCACATCGTTCAAGCGCAGGGAGCGCAAGGCGGCGAGTGCCGGCGAGAGCAAGGCCGAGCGGAGGTCGCCGTCGTTGGTCAGATCGAGGTGTTCGATCGGCGCGAGCTCGAACAGTCGCGAGGTGGCGTCGCTCACGATGTCTGGGTCGGTACGGATCTGCGCGACGAAACCTCGCTCGAACTCGTACCCTTGATACTCGGCACTGGGCGAAAACGGCCGCGCGTAGTGTGCGATGTAGCGAGCCCAGTCGTCGCCGTGACGTTCGAGGAGCTGCTTCTCACGCGCGCTCGGCCGACCGACCTCGATCCCTCGCGCTCGCTCGCTGGCGAAGCGCTCGATCTGGAGCCGGATGAGCTCGGCACGTTCTGGACGCGTCGACTGCACGGCGTCGGCGTACGCGAGGCGCGGCGTGTCGTCCCACGGCTTCGCGACGATCTGCGCGAGCGTTGCCTCCTTGTCGTCCTCGCTGTTGTCCTCGTCCGCTTGCCACCGTGACAGCCACGCGTCGAAGTCGGTATCGCTCGTCCTCCGGAACTCGAAGAGGCGACAGCGACGGCAGCGGAACTCGTAGAGCTGGACGTCACCCAATCCGAACTTCGCGCCCTGGATGTCGCCGCCTGCACAGCGGGGACACGTCTCCGCGAAGTCGCTCACTCGTCGTCGACGTAAGACACGTTAGGCGCGTGATAGCGGTCGGGGAGCCGGCGCAGCGGCGGCAGGTGTAGCCACGGAATCCGACCGTGACGCTGCTCCAGCTCCTTGCCCTCGTCGGGCAGCCACATCTCGCCGTAGCCCGAGCCGTCGTCGGAGAACTGCGTGCCGGGATCGCATGGATTGAACGTCAACAGCACGACGGGGATCGCCCGGATGCGAGGCGAATCCGCGAGCGCCGTCACGCCTCGCTGCCCGATGTTGTTGCTACGCAGATCCAGCCACTCGCAGCGATCGAGCCTCGCGTCGCGCGCGAGCGCAACCATGTCGTCGTCGCCGAGCCCCAGCTCCCGCAGCCCGAACGAGCGCACCTGCGCGGCTCTCGGCGCCGCGAGCGCGGCGATGATCGGACCGTCCTTGGTGAGGTCGAGGTGCTCGATCGGCGAGCTGCGGAACAGGTAGTCATTTGGATCCGCGACCATGTCGGGATCGGTCCGCAGCTCGGCGACGAACCCGCGCTCGAACTCCCACCCGCGGTACGGAACGTTGGGCGCGTAGGGCCGCGCATAGGGCTCGATGAAGTGGGCCCACTCGGTCCCGAGCCGCTTGCGCAGCTCGGCCTCACGCGAGCTCGGCGCCGACCGCGTGGCTCCGGACGCGCGCTCGCTCCGCGCGCGTTCCACCTGCAGGCGAATGAACTCGGCGCGCTCGGGACGACGAGCCGCGATGGCGTCGGCGTACGCCAGCCGGAGCGCGTCGTTGGCGACGTCCTGGCAGATCGCGTCGTGCAGCTCCTCGCGCGCCTTGGCGGGTCCGGCCGGAATCGACGCTCTCGCCGTCGAGGCAGGGGTGCTCGCGCTGGCGGCGGCGGACGTGCCAGCCGCCGACTCCGGCTCGTCGCCTCCGTCCTCGCCCTCGTCCTCGTCCTCGTCGGCGTCTCCGTCGCCGTCGGGCCGCCACCGCGCCCACCACTCCTCGAAGTCCGGGTCGTTCGACCGGCGGTACTCGTAGAGATCGCACGTCTCACAGGCGAACTCGTAGAGCGTGGAACCACCGAGGCCGAACTTCTTGCCGGTGATCTCCTTGCTGGCGCACCGAGGGCAGACCATGGATGCCAACTATACTAGATGCCGAGCAGCGCCTTGATCCGGGCGATGGACGTGGGCGTGTCGTACTTCTTGGGGTTGGCCCGCATGACGGCGATCTCGACCTCCACCGCGTACATGATGCGGGCAGCCTCGAGATCGGCTGGCGAGATCTTCGTCGCCGCGAAGTAGGCGGCCTCGAAGGCCTCGCGCAGCCGCTTGACCTCCGCGGGCGTCAACTTGCCGGGGTGCAACGTCTCGAGCGACTGCTCGAAGCGGGCCAGATCCGCGGCCCCCGTGTCCACACCCTTGCCATCCTTGAGCGAGTACTGCATCGCGCCCACGTCGATGACGTTCACCTGGTCGCCGTCGACCATGAAGTTTCCGGCGTTGGCGTCTCCGTGATACGCGGTCGCCGGGACCGGCGCCGCCTTGAAGCGCTCGATGAGCTCGAGCATCTTCGCCATGATCGCCGGGCCGTCGGCGCCGAAGTCCGCCATGTGCGGCTCGATCTTCCGGTCGATGATGTACTTTGCGGCCTTCGCCTTCGCCTCCGGCGACATCATCTCGCCCGACGCGAACGCCTGGTGGAACTCGGCCAGCGCCTCGGCGATCTGGCGACAGTCGGACTCCATCTGGGCGAGCGACGCGGCGCGGGTGTCGGCGTCCTCGGAGAGGTTCTCGATCTGAGAGCTCACCTCGCGGCCGCTCGCCGTGCCCATCAGCATGGCGCCCTTGTTCTGAGCTCCGGGCTTGGTGGGATCCCCGACGCGCAGCGCGCTCGTCGACTTGTTGTCGACGACGTTGAACTTCTTCAGCTCCTTCGACGCCATGAGCTTGATCATGGCGATCTCGGTCCGCGCCTCCTGCATGTCCTTGAAGACCTTGAAGACGCCGACGTCGGCGTCTCCGACCTTCACCTTGAACACCATCGCGCCGGACGCGCCGCCGCCGAGCTTCTTGACGGTCAGGTGACCGGGCTCGACGCCCATCTCGGCGGCGAGGAACTTCTGCACGATCCCGGCCCACGTGTCGGGCTGGGTGGAGTCGAGCGAGAGCTTCTTCTTGTTGCCGTGCAGCTCGAACTCGTCGGCCGTGTTCTGGTCCGCCTCCTGACGGGCACGCTTGTCGCGCGCGTATCGCGCGGCCTGCGCGGCCGACGCGACGTAGCCGCCGTCGAAGTTGCCACCCTCCGGCGGGGCGTCGCGGTCGCTGGCCTCGGCGAGCAGCTCGGCGTTGGGTCGGCCGGTCTTCGCGTCGGTGCCCTTGAGGATGAAGTCGGGGACGGCGCGCGACGCACCACCCGTGACGTCGAGCGACTTGGGCCCGCTCGGCGTCTGGACGGTGACGCGGTACCCGAGGTACTGGCCGTCCTTGTCGAAGAGGAGCTCACCGCCCTTGCGCCAGCCCTTGGCGTCGGCCTGGTCGATCAGCTGCTGCGCGGTCGGCGAGATGTTTCCGCGGAAACCGAGGCTCGCGACGTAGCCGTCGCCCTCGACCTTGCCCTTGGTCTGGAAACCGCCGGCGCCGTCCGATTCGACGGCAGCATTATCTCCGGTGACCACCTCGAGCTTCCCGCGCCCCGTCGGTCCGTGCACGCCGACGAGCTCCCGGAGCTTGGCCTTGGAGACGTCGTCGGTCGCCAGCGCGGCGCCGACGATCGTCACCTTGGCGTCGGGGTTGCCCGTCAGGATCTTCTCGACCTTCGCGAGCATGGTCGGATCGCTCGCGTCGACCAGCCATTGCTGGTGATCACCCGGCTTGATCGAGTCGAGGTCGGTGTCCGCCTTGACGAAGACCTTGGCCTTGAGCTGGCCGCCGGCCTTGTACGTCTCGCCGTCGTTGTCGGTCTCGATCGACGGGATATCCTGACCGGTCACGACCTGGAAGTTCTGGGTCTTCGTGCCGCCCGGACCGTGCTCCGCCATCACGCGCTTGAACTGGTCGTTGTCACCCAGGCCCGGCGTGATGCTGCCGCCGATCATCGTGACCTTGGCGTTCGGGTTCGCCTTGAGGATGATCTCGGCAGCGCTGATGCTCGTGCCGCCGACGCCGGCGATCACCCAGTGCTCGACGGCCTCGAAGGCCGCCTTGTCCTTCATCAGATCCGTGAGGTTCGCGTCCTGCCCGAGGACGACCCGCGACGGGTTCTTGGCCTTCTCGGCCATGAACAGCTTGGTCGCCTCGACGGCGGTGATCGCCGCCTTGAGCTTGGCGTCCCCGCCGAGGAGCCGCGCCTTCTGATCGAGCGGGAGCCCGTCGAGGATCGCGCCGAACCCCGCGTCGTCCTGCGTCGGCGTCGCCTTCAGCTTGGCGGCGGCGGCGTTGCCCTCGGCCGTGCCGAGTCCCTGCAGCCCAGCGATCAGCGCCGCGCGGTTCTCCGCCATGGACTGGCGGCCGCGCGGTACGTTCTCCGGCGGGAAGCCACTGGCCACGACGGGCGTCCCCTCGATCTCGAGCTTGATGGGCGCGCCCGACGGCTTCCCGTCCGCGTCGAGCGGCTGGATCGTCAGGATCATCCGTCCCTGATCGTCCAGCGTCATGTTGGCGGTGCCGTTGATCACGTCCGCCTGGGCCGCGATCGAGTCCTGCATGAAGTTGATCGCATCGAGGCTGACGCGATCACCCGACTTCGCGAACTGCGACGGATCGCCGATCCCCGACTGCTTGATGCCGCCGAGCTGGTGCGCGGTCTGCGCGATGTGCGAGCTCGCGTCCTTCTGCCACCGTCCCCGCGCGTCGACGAAGAGCTGGCCCGGGGTGAGCGCCGCGACGGCCGCGCCACCACCGATCTGCGGATCCTTCACCTTCGGGAACTTGCCCTCGGGTAGCGTGGCTGCCTCCGCGCGCAGCCGGGCGACCACCTCGTCGCTCTTCTTCTGGCGAGCTTCCGCCGCTTCCTTGGCCATGTCGGCTTCGCTCTTGCCGTCGACCTTGCTGACGAACTCCTGATCCCGCAGCGGACGGTTGTAGTGCTCCTCGGCCTGGTCCGACTTCGCGTCCTTCTTCGCCGCCTTGCGGATGTCGAGGACCATCTGCTGCTCGGCGGCGTCCTGGAGCTCCGTGCGCATCTTGGCCTTCTCGGCCAGGAGCTGCTTGGCGGCGTCGGTGGCGGCGCCGTCGACGAGCTTGCGCCGGTCCTTCGCGCCTTGCGTGCCCTCGCGCAGGCCGAGGTGCTCGATGAGCGCGTGCACCTCGCGTGTGAGCGCCTGCACCTTCGCGGCATCACCCGCGGCCTTCGCGGCCGCGAGCTGTCTCGCGAGGACATCGAGCTCGGCCAGCCGCCCCATGTCGTGCGGCGAGAGCTCGGCGCCTTCCTCGTGCGCGCCCTTGGCGAGGGCGTCGTCGTCGACGCGGGTCGGCTTGCCCTTGGCGGCGCGCTCCCGGATCGCCATGATCTCCGCGAGCTCGTGGGCGACCGCGCGCTCGATGTGATCGGGGTCGGCCTTGTCCGAGATCTGGATGACGTGCGCGTCCTTCGTCGGGTTGACGATCGAGCGCGCGACCTCGTTGCCGGAAAGCGGCACCGACGCGATGCGGATCGTGACGGGCTTGCCGTCCGCATCCTTGAACTCGTACGAATAGCGACCGTCGCGATCCGCCTTGCCCTTCTTGCCGTCGGTGAGCCCGAACTGCGCCGCGAGGGCCTGGAGCTTGGCCTCCCCCGTCGTGATGTTGCCCGCCGCGTCGGGGGCCCGATCGGTCTTGCCCTTGAAGGTCGAGCCCGGGATCGCAGCCGCGGTGATGCTCTCGGGGCCGGTGACCTGGCTCTCGCCGCTGGACTCGGTCTTCGTCGCCGAGTCGAAGGCGGCGTCGTAGAGCTTCTTGGCCTCGGCCTCGATGGCCTTGATCTGGGCGGCCTCCTCGGCGGTGAGATCGCGGCCCTCGATCTGGGCCTTGGCCTCGATCGCGCGTGACTGCTCGTAGAGCTCGTGGCCCTTGCCCTGCTTCACCTCCATGATCTGCTTGAGGTGGAGCTGCAGCTCGCAGACGTGGCCGTTGATCTTCACGTTGAGCGTGATGTCGCGGTAGCCGCTCGCGGTCGGCTTGTCGAAGCGATCCTTGGTCTTGACGATCTCGACCTTGCCCTGGAGGGCGGCGAGGCCGGCCTTGAGCGCGTCGACGCTGTCGTAGACGATCGACGCGCGTGAGAGGTCGACGATGCGCGACGCGTCGCCGCCGTACTCGCCGGCGATCTTCTCCATCGCGCGCGGCTTGCCCTTGAGGCCGGGCGGGAACATCGGCTCGCCGCCGGTCTCGGCCGCGATCGCGCTGGTGATGCTCTTCAGGATCGGATCGGCCTCGGCCGCCTGCTGGTACAGCGTGTCGAGGTCGTTCGAGCTCTGCAGGCCCGTCGCCGGCGGCTTGGGCTTCTTGTCGGCCTCGGCCTTCTGGCTCGGGTTCATCGCCGAGTCGAAGGCGGCGTCGTAGAGCGCCTTGGCCTCGGACTCGATGGCCTTGATCTGCGCCGCCTCGTCGGCGGTGAGGTCGCGACCCTCGATCTGGGCCTTGGCCTCGATCGCGCGCGACTTCTCGTACAGCTCGTGACCCTTGCCCTGCTTCACCTCCATGATCTGCTTGAGGTGGAGCTGCAGCTCGCAGACGTGGCCGTTGATCTTCACGTTGAGCGTGATGTCGCGGTAGCCGCTCGCGGTCGGCTTGTCGAAGCGATCCTTGGTCTTGACGATCTCGACCTTGCCCTGGAGGGCGGCGAGGCCGGCCTTGAGCGCGTCGACGCTGTCGTAGACGATCGACGCGCGTGAGAGGTCGACGATGCGCGACGCGTCGCCGCCGTACTCGCCGGCGATCTTCTCCATCGCGCGCTCTTTGCCCTTGAGGCCGGGCGGGAACATCGGCTGGCCGCCGGTCTCGCTGGCGATCGCGCTGGTGATGCTCTTCAGGATCGGATCGGCCTCGGCGGCCTGCGCGTAGAGCGTGGCGAGATCGTTCGAGCTCTGGAGCCCGGTCGCCGGCGTCGGCCCCTTGAGGCCGCTCTCGTTGCCGGTGATGCCCTTGTTGACGTCGGAGTTCGAGCGCTGGGCGCTCTCGACGATCGACTTGTACGCGGCCTCCTCGTTGCCGCCGTTCTTCTTCATGGCCTTGGCCATGAGGTCGGCGAACAGCGGGCCGTTGCGATCGCCGTAGACCGCCAGATCGCGGAGGTAGAGGACCTCCTTCGAGTTGGTGTCGGTCATGAGGTCGCGGATCATGACCTTCAGCTCGGTGCGGAACATGTGCAGCATCTCGGCCTGCTGCTTGGGCGACAGGCCCTTCATCTGCTCGAGCCAGATGGGCATGTCCTGCTTCTCGACCATGTTGTAGAGCTCGCGGAGCTCGCCCTCGCTCTTGCCGGTCTCCTTCGAGATCTGCTCCGACAGCGCCATCCACTGGTCGAGGATCGCCTTGGCCGCGGCCTTGTTCTCCGGTTTGCCCAGCTCGCCCGGCGCGTACTTCTTCAGCTCGGTGATGAGATCGCCGTAGCGCGGATCGGCGGAGTGCTCGATGCCCTGGTACTTGGACACGATCGCCGCGTACTTGGCGGCGACGAACGCGCGCAGGTCGGCCTTGTCCTGCGGGACCTGCTTGTTGTCGACCGAGGTGTCGACGTTCGTGTCCGTCGTCGTGTTCGTGTTGGTCTTGCTGTCGCCGTCGGTCTTCTGATCGGTCTCGGTCTTCTTGTCGCTCTCGGTCTTCTTGTCGGTCTGCTGCGTCGGATCGACGACCGCGGTGTTGTCGTTGGTCGCGTTGTTGTCGAGCGGGATCGTCTTCGACGTCGAGTCGGTGGCGGTGGTGGTGCCGTCGGGGCCGCTGACCGTGGTCGTGCCCTTGGCGTCGACCTGGACGCTGGTGTCGCCCTTCTTGACGTCGACCTCGGTCTTGGCGTCGATCGCCGTGTCGCCCTTGGCCGACGTGGTCGTCCCCGTGGTCTGCGTCGTCGCCGTCGCCGCGTCCGGGCTCGACGACCTGGTGTCGACCTTCTGCGACGGCCCCGACTTCCAGCCGTCGCCCGACTTGAAGCCCTCGCCCGTCGAGTAGCCGTCCTGGAGGCCGCGCAGCGCGGCCGAGCCCATCGACTTGCCGAACGCCATCGCGACGTCGGCGCCGCTGCCGCTGTACGTGTTGGGATCGATCGCGGTCGTGAACGCCGCGCCCACCGCCTGGTTGATCGCGCCCGCGGCCGCCTTGCCGTGGATCCCGGAGCCCGCCAGCTTGTTCATCCCCGGCATCAGATCGCCGAACCCGGTCGACACCACGGCCGCGCCGGCGCCGGTGAGGACCGCCTTGCCGACGCGCCCACCGATCCCGTTCGCGAAGTCGACGAGGTCGCCCTTGTACAGGTTCTCGTCGAGGAGCGCGAGGATCAGCTCCTCGGTGCCGCTCTCGACCGCCTCCTCGAGCGCCTCCTTGATGATCTTGGCGGCGAGGCCCTTGCCGAACTTGCCCGCGACGTTCTCGATCGCCGTGTTGAGCCACTTGGTGTTGACGAGCCCGGCGGCGAGCGCCTCGGCCGCCACCTGGGCCAGCTCCTGGACGAGCTGCTCGTTGGACATCGACGCGCCGGAGATGATCATCTTGGCCGACACGCCGGCGAGGCCGGAGATGAGCGCGACGAGCGCCGGCGCGGCGGTGCCGCCCGACGCGATCGTGATGATCGCGCCGACCGCGATCGCGACCGCGGTGCCGGCGGCGTCGGCGGTGGCGTCCTTGGCCTCCTCGTACTGCTTCTGCGAACCGGCGACGAAGTCGAGCTGACCGGACCCCTTGAGGTCGGCCATCACCAGCTCGTCCAGCTTCTTCTTGCGCTCCTCCTCGGAGAGCCCCTGCAGCGACGGATCGCTGGCGTGCTTGGCCTTCGACGCCGCGATGTCGGCCTCGAGCTTCGCCACGTCCCACTCGAGCTGCTTGCCCGAGTCGGACCACATATCGGTCAGGCCATTGGAGATGTCGGCGGGGCTGACGCCCATCGCCTTGGCCGCGACGTAGCCGCCAGGGCCGAGGAGGACGGCCATGCCGACCTCGCCGATCCATCCCGACTCCTTGCGCTCGAAGTCGCGATCTTCCTTCGCGCGCTCGAGCGCCTCCTCGGGCGTCGTCGGGTTGCCCTTGAGCGCCTGCTTGAGCTGATGACCGGTGCGGCCCGAGGTCTCGCCGGCGATGTCGTTGTTGAGCGCCTGGAGGGCCGGGTTGTCGGCCGTCATCTTGTCGAGGTCGGGCGGGACCGGCTTGCCCTCGGCCTCGCACTTGGCGCGGAGGTACTCCTTCTGGATCTGGAGGACCTCTTCCTTCGACTTGCCCTGCAGGCGTGACTTCAGCAGATCGTCGTCGGTGCCGATGCCGAGGAAGCCCTCGTTCATCGCGTAGTAGGCCGCGAAGCCGTCGTTCATCTTGCCGTTCTCGGCAATCATCGCGGCCTTCTTCTTGTCGAGCTCGTCGAGCTCGTCGTCGCACATCGCCTCGAACGGCGACATCTCCTTTCCGGTCTTGGGGTCGACTTTCTTCGGCCAGTCGGCCGCGTACTTCTCGTTGAACTTGGCGATGATCGCTTCGCGCTCTTCCTTGCTCTTGCCCTCGAGCGACGCGTAGAGCGCCTTGCGATCGGTGCCGAGCCCATCGGCGGCGGCCGCCATCTTGGCGGCCTCGGCCGTGGTCTTGTCGCCGACCAGGAGCGCGTTGGTGACGTCCTGCTCCTTCGCGGTCAGCTCGCCCTTGAGATCACCCTCGAGCGTGCGACCGGGGTAGCGCTTGGCGTACTCGCGCTTGAGCTCTTCCCGCTGCTCCGGCGTCTCGCACGACTCGAGCGCCTTGTAGAGCGCCTCCTCGTCGGTGCCGCCGACGTCGGTGCCGATGACGGCGCCGCCGCCGAACGCGAGCACGGGCCCGGCCAGCGGGCCGAGGACGACCGCGGTCACCACGCCGCCGGTCACCGAGCGCATCGTCTCGCGATCGGCGCCGACCGTGTCGGCGATCGAATCGGAGATGTCGGTGAGGAAGCCGCCGTGCATCGCCTTGTCGGCCTCGATCGCGGCGACCTCGCCCTGCTTGACGTTGCCGCTCTCGTCGCCCTTGAGCGCCTTGGCGAGATCCTTGTCCATGCCGGACATCTCGTCCTCGAGCATGGCGTCGAGCTTGTCGCCGGTCTGCTTCTCGTACTCGGCGGCGACCTTCTTGCGGACCTCGGGATCCTTGATGTCCTTGAGGGTCGCGATGATCTTCTCGTCGTCGGTGCCCAGGCCGTCGGCGGCGTTGTGGAGCTGCGCGACCGCCGCCTGCACGGGGTCGGCCGACATGAGCGCCTTGGCTTCCTTGAGATCGGTCCCCGACAGCTCGTCCTCGAGGATGTCGTCGAGGGTCTTCGGCTTGTGACGCTCGTAATAAGCGTCCTTCATCATCTTGATCTGCTCGGGCGACTTGCCCTTGAGCGCGTTGAAGACCGCGGCCTCGTCGGTGCCCCAGCGGTGCATCGCACCCTCGAGCTCGGTGACGGCGGTGTTGGCGGCCTTCTTCTCGTCGTCGGAGAGCTCGCGCTGCGGCCCGGTCTCCTCGGGCGGCTTCTCCTTGGCGTAGTCGTCGACCTTGACGCCGTCGGCGGCGGTGATGCCCTCCTCCTCGAGGGCCTTCTGCAGCCGCTGGCCGGTCTGCTTCTCGTACTCCGCGATGACCTTCTTCTTGACCTCGGGATCGGTGATCGAGTCGAGGGTCTCCTTGACCTTCTTCTCGTCGGTGCCCCAGCCCTCCATCGCGCTCTGCAGCTGCGCGACCGCGCCCTGCACCGGGTCGGCGGACATGAGCGCCTTGGCTTCCTTGAGGTCGGTGCCCGACATCTCGTCGGCGAGATCGGCGTCGAGGGAGCGGCCCGTCTTCTTCTGGTAGGCCTCCTTGATCGCCTTCATCTCCTCGGGCGACTTGCCCTTGAGGGCGTTCATGATCGCCTTCTCGTCGGTGCCCCAGCCGTCCATCGCCTTGAAGAGCTGATCGGCCGCGCCCTTGGTCTTGGCCTCGAACTCCGCCTTCTTCTTCTCCTCCTCCGCCTTCTTCTCCTCCTCCTTCTTCTTCTCGGCGTCGAGCTTGGCCTGCTCCTCTTCCTTCTTCTTCCGCTCCTCTTCTTCCTGCTTCTTGCGCGCGGCCTCTTCCTCGGCCTTCTTGTCGGCCTCGTACTGCTCGCTGGTCTTGGCCAGCTCGCCCACCGCCTTGTCGGCGCCGGCGACCAGCGCGTCGCGATCCTGCTGACCCTTCTCCTCGAGGCCCTTCTTCGCGTCCTCACCCGCCTTCTTGAGGCCGGCCTTGGTCGCCGCGTCGATCTCCTCGATCTTCGCCTGGACGTCCTTGACCTTCTTGTCGAGCGCGTCGAGCTGCGTCTTGCCGTCGGCCTGGATCGCGTCGACGCGCTTCTTGGCCTCGTGCGCCGCCTTGTCCTGGGCGAGCTTGATCTCCTTGTCGATCGCCGCCGTCGTGCCGGCGACCGACATCTTGATGTCGCCGACGATCTTGTTGGTCTCTTCCTCCAGCTTGGCGAGATCGGCGGCGTTGCCCTTCTCGAGCTTGACCAGCATCTCGTCGTTCTTGGTCTGGATGCCCTTGAGACCGTTCGTCTCCATGTCCTTGATCCGCTTCTCGCTGTCGAGCTTGAGCGTGTGGATCTTGAACTTGGCTTCCTCGTTCTTCTTGGCGCTCTCGGTCTTGAGCTTGGTCTCGAGCTCCTTGACCTCGGCGACCATCTTCTTGCGCTCGGCCTCCATCGCGGCCGTGCCGTCGGTCGCCTTCTTGGCGATGTCGGCGAGTGACTGCTGGAGCTTGGTGTCGAGCGCGGCGATCGCCAGCTTGCCCTTCTCCTTGGTCTCCTCGACGAGCTTCTTGGTCAGCTCCTTGCGCTTGCTCGCCTCGGCCTTGGCCGCGTCCTCGATCTGCTTGGCCTCCGCGTTGGCGGCGGCGCGCGCGCTGTTGGCGGCGCGCTGACCGGCGTCCTTCGCGCTCTGCTTGGCGGCGGCGTCCTCGATGCCGGCGGCCTTCTGGTTGGCGCCGTTCACCGCCGCGTTGGCCTTGGCGTTGCCGCGCTGGCGCGCGGCGGCGGCGTCCTTGTGCCCCTGCTGGGTGACCTTCTGCGCCTCGCTGTCGCCCTGCTTCTGGATCTTGGCGACTTCCTTGTTGGTCGTGTCCTGGGTCTTCTTCTGCTCGTCCTTGCAGGTCTTCTCGGCCTTCTTCTTGTCGTCGGCGATCTGCTTGTCGTAGGCCTTCTTCTTCTCGGCGATCTGCTTGTCGATGTCCTGGTTCTTGGCCGCGAGCTCCTTGGCGAGCTTGTCGGCCTGCGCCTTCATCTCGTCGTCGATCTTCTTCTGCTCGTCGGCGATCTTCTTCTCGAGATCTTTCTTCTGCTCGGCGATCTTGTCGGTGAGCTTCTTCTTCTCTTCGTCGAAGGCGGTCTTGAGGCGCTGCTTGAGCTCCTCGATGTTCTTCGCCTTCTCGATCTTCTTCTCGGCGACCTTGCCCTTGGCCGCGTCGGCCTTGGCCGCGCCCTTGCCGGCGACGGTCGCGACCTTCTTGCCGCCCTTGGCGGCGGCGCCGGCGACGCCCTTGGCCTGCGCCTTGCCGACGGCGGCGGCCTTGGTGTCGACGCCCTGCTTGATGACGCCCTTCTTGACCGCGGCGTCGGCCTGGACCCCCTTGAGGATCTCCTTGGTCGCCTGCGGGTTGGCCTTGGCGTCTGCGACCTTGCCGTCGAGCGACGGATCGACCTTGGCGTCCGGGTCGACGCCCTGCCCGGCCTTCTTCAGCTCGTCGCCGCCGGGGAAGGCCTCGAACTCGTTGAGATCGAAGAGCGGCTCGGCTTCCTCGTCGGCGTACGGGTTCAGGAGCTCGTCGCCGAGCTTCTTGCCCTTCTTCAGGTCGGGATCGATCGCGTCGAGCGGGACGTCGCCGTCCTTGGTCGGCCGCTTCTGGAGATCTGGGTTCCTGGCGTCGAGCGGGATGTCGCCGTCGGGGGGCGCGCCGCGCTTGCCCGGCGGCTTGCCCTTCTTCAGGTCGGGATCGATCGCGTCGAGCGGGACGTCGTCACCGGGCTTCGCCGGCTGCTTCCCCTTGAGATCGGGGTTGATCGCGTCGAGCGGGACCTGGCCCGGCTTCGGCACCTTCTTGAGATCGGGATCGATCATCCCGACGACGGCGTCGGCGTCCTTCGCCTCCGCGGCCGTCTTCTGCTGCGCGGCGACCGCGGCGGCCTGCGTCTTGTCGATCGCGCCACCGGCGGTGCCCGCCGTCGCGTGCATCGCCTCGTGCGCCAGCTCGGCCTCGGTCTGGGCCTTGGTCTTCGCCTCGTCGGCGGCGGGATCGACGGTGTTGACCGCGGCGTTCGCGGCCTGCTCGGCGGCGGCCACGCCCGCCGTCGAGGCGGCGGTGCCGGGCGGCGTCGTCGCCGGCGCGGGCGGTGCCGCGGGCGGCTTCGCGATCGTCGGATCGACGGTCGCGCGCTGATCGTAGAACGTGTCGCCGACGACGCCGTCGAGCGTCACGACCTCGCGCTGCTGCGAGCGCAGATCGCCGGCCGGCGGCGGCTGCGGCAGCATCGGCCTCGGGCCGGCGCCGGGCATCGCACCGGGCGCCGGCGGCGCGGCCGGCGGCTTCGCGATCGTCGGGTCCACCGTCGCGCGCTCGTCGTAGAACGTGTCGCCGACGACGCCGTCGAGCGTCACGACCTCGCGCTGCTGCG
>ERZ761602.1521-NODE-1521-length-41590-cov-5.792536_pt1 | contig 41590 bp, 37 predicted proteins | sample MGYA00512165_ERZ761602 | MGnify/ENA primary metagenome ERZ761602 (study PRJEB28899, sample SAMN02445085) | bioreactor sludge metagenome | biome: EBPR sludge; isolation source: Thorneside wastewater treatment plant | place: Australia: Brisbane, Thorneside...
CCGACCAGGTGGTGTCGCTGGGCGGCGAGTTCGTCAAGGTCGACTACGAGGAAGAGGGCTCGGGCGGCGGCGGCTATGCCAAGGTGATGAGCGAGGGCTTCCAGGCCGCGCAGCGCCGCATGTATGCCGAGCAGGCCAAGGACGCCGACATCATCATCACCACGGCGCTGATCCCGGGCAAGCCGGCGCCCAAGCTCATCACCGCCGAGATGGTGCAGACCATGAAGCCCGGCAGCGTGATCGTCGACATGGCCGCCGAGCAGGGCGGCAACTGTGAGCTGACCGTGCCGGGCGAAGCGGTGGTGCGCCACGGGGTGACCATCGTCGGATACACCGATCTCGCCTCGCGCCTGTCCAAACAGTCGTCGACACTGTATGCGACCAACCTGTTCCGGCTCACCGAGGAGCTGTGCAAGACGAAGGACGGCGTCATCCACGTCAACATGGACGATGACGCCATCCGTGGCCTGACCGTCGTCAAGGACGGCGCGGTCACCTGGCCGGCGCCACCGCTGAAACCGGCGGCCACCCCCGCGCCCAAACCGGCCGCCGCCCCGGCCGCCGAGAAAAAAGGCGGACACGGCCATGGCAGTGCCGCGCCGATGCCGGCGAAAACCCTGGCGATCGTGTTTGCCGTGGCCGCCGTGGTGTTCTGGCTCATCGGTGCCTATGCACCCGCCGCCTTCCTGGGGCATTTCACCGTGTTCGTGCTGGCCTGTTTCATCGGCTACATGGTGGTGTGGAACGTCACGCCGGCGCTGCACACGCCGCTGATGAGCGTGACCAACGCCATCTCCAGCATCATCGCCATCGGCGCGCTGGTCCAGATCGCACCGCCCGAGGCCGGCATGGCCGGCCGGCCGGACGGGCTGATCCAGTGGCTGGCATTCGCCGGCATCGTGCTGACGGCGGTGAACATGTTCGGCGGCTTTGCGGTGACGCGTCGCATGCTGGCCATGTTCCGCAAGTAAACCCGGACCAGAACAACAAGAAGGAAGACGAACATGTCCCAAAGTCTCGCAACGGTGGCCTATCTGGGCGCCGCCATCCTGTTCATCCTGAGCCTGGGGGGGTTGTCCAACCCCGAAACCTCGCGTCGGGGCAACCTGTTCGGCATGATCGGCATGGCCCTGGCGGTGCTGGCCACGGTCTTCGGGCCACGTGTCACGCCGTCCGGCATGGGCTGGATCGTCGCGGCGCTGGTCGCCGGCGGCGGTATCGGCCTGTACGCCGCCAGGGTCGTCAAGATGACGCAGATGCCTGAGCTGGTCGCGCTCATGCACAGCCTGGTGGGCCTGGCCGCGTGCCTGGTGGGCTTTGCCAGCTACGTCGACACGTCGATCCAGTACACCGGCGCCGAGAAGGTCATCCACGAAGTGGAGATCTATGTCGGTATCCTGATCGGTGCCGTCACGTTCTCCGGTTCACTCATCGCCTTCGGCAAACTCAACGGCAAGATCGGCGGCAAGCCGCTGCTGCTGCCCGCCCGCCACTGGCTGAACCTGGCGGCCCTGCTGATCGTCATCGCATTCGGGCGCGAATTCGTCCATGCGCCCACAACGGCAGCGGGCATGACGCCGCTGATCGTCATGACCGTCATCGCGCTGCTGTTCGGCATCCACATGGTGATGGCGATCGGCGGCGCCGACATGCCGGTGGTGGTGTCCATGCTGAACAGCTACTCCGGCTGGGCGGCGGCGGCCACGGGCTTCATGCTGTCCAACGACCTGCTGATCGTGACCGGCGCGCTGGTGGGCTCGTCCGGCGCCATCCTGTCCTACATCATGTGCAACGCCATGAACCGCAATTTCATCAGTGTGATTGCGGGCGGCTTCGGCTCCGGCGGCGGTGCGCCGGCCGCTTCGGGCGCCGCCGCCGAACCGCAGGGCGAGGTGGTGCCGGTGGGCGCGGCTGAAACGGCCGAGATGCTGCGCGAGGCCAAGAGCGTGATCATCGTGCCCGGCTACGGCATGGCGGTGGCGCAGGCCCAGCACACGGTCTACGAGATCACCAAGCTGCTGCGCGAGAAGGGCGTCAACGTGCGCTTCGGCATCCACCCGGTGGCCGGCCGCATGCCCGGCCACATGAACGTGCTGCTGGCCGAGGCCAAGGTGCCCTACGACATCGTGATGGAGATGGACGAGATCAACGAGGACTTCCCGGACGCCGATGTCGCCATGGTCATCGGGGCCAACGACATCGTCAACCCGGCGGCGCAGGACGATCCGGCCAGCCCGATTGCCGGCATGCCGGTGCTGGAGGTCTGGAAAGCCCGCACCTCGATCGTGATGAAGCGCTCCATGGCCTCGGGATACGCGGGCGTCGACAACCCGCTGTTCTACAAAGACAACAACCGCATGCTGTTCGGCGACGCCAAGAAGATGCTGGATGAAGTACTGACGGCGTTGCGGGGCTGACAGGCCCTGGGGGCCAGGACGCCACCGAAGGACATCACCGCCAGGCCGATGGCTCGCCGGCCGGGCAAGGGTACCGCCCGGTCGTCCGATTGGGGGTAGCCCCCTGATTTCACGGTCAGTTTCGCGTCAGAATGGTGGGCATCGACCCACCCTTTCGACTTATCCGGAGCTATTGACCCATGTCCGACCGCATCTGGCTCAAACACTATCCACCGGGCGTACCGGCCGACATCGACACGGCGCAGTTCGGCTCTCTGGTGGACCTGATGGAGGAGAGCTTTCGCAAGTACGCCAGTCGCGCCGCCTACAGCTTCATGGGCAAAGACATTCGGTATGCCCAGGTGGACAGCCTGAGTCAGGCTCTGGGTGTGTACCTGCAGGGGTTGGGCATGGAGCGCGGGGACAGAGTTGCGGTAATGATGCCCAATCTCCCGCAATACCCGATCGCCGTGGCCGCAATCCTGCGCGCCGGCTACGTGGTGGTCAATGTCAACCCGCTGTACACACCGCGCGAGTTGGAACACCAACTGTGTGATTCGGGGGCGCGCACGATCGTCATCATCGAAAACTTTGCCAAGACACTGGAAAGTTGTGTCGCCAGAACACCCGTCAAACATGTGGTCCTGTGCGCCATGGGAGACATGTTGGGACTGCTGAAGGGTTCGATGGTCAATTACGTCGTGCGCAACGTCCGAAAAATGGTTCCCGCTTTCCATCTGCCCGATGCGGTCCGCTTCAATGACGCCGTGGCTCGCGGCACGCGGGGCTCCCTGCGAAAACCATCGATCAAGTCCGGCGACATGGCGCTTTTGCAATACACCGGGGGAACCACGGGGGTTTCGAAGGGCGCCATCCTGTTGCACCGCAACCTGGTTGCCAACGTGCTACAGTCGCAAGCATGGAACGCCCCGGTCATGAAAGACCTGCCGGAGGGCGAGCAACCCACGAGTGTCTGCGCGCTACCCCTCTACCATATCTTCGCGTTCACCGTGAACATGATGCTCTCCATGCGCATGGGCGGAAAGAACATCCTCATTCCGAACCCGCGCGACCTGGCTGCCGTGCTCAAGGAACTCAGCCAGCACCGATTCCACAGCTTCCCGGCCGTCAATACCTTGTTCAACGGACTGGCCAATCATCCCGACTTCAACTCGGTCGACTGGAGTCATCTGCGGGTCGCTTTGGGCGGAGGAACGGCGGTACAAGCGCCGGTGGCCCGGTTGTGGCTGGAGAAGACCGGTTGCCCGATCTGCGAAGGATACGGGCTGTCCGAAACCTCACCTTCTGCAACGTGCAATCCGGTAACCAATACGGCATTCACAGGCTCCATCGGTTTGCCTCTGCCGTCGACCTGGATCGAACTGCTCGACGACAACGGCGACCCGGTCGCATCGGGTCAGGCGGGCGAGATCGCCATCAAGGGCCCGCAGGTCATGGCGGGCTACTGGCAGCGCCCGGACGAAACGGCCAAAGTCATGACGCCCGACGGATTCTTCAAGACCGGCGATATCGGGATCATGGATGACGAGGGATTCGTGCGTATCGTCGACCGCAAGAAGGACATGATCATCGTCAGCGGCTTCAACGTCTATCCGAACGAGCTGGAAGAAGTCATGGCCGCTTGCCCGGGCGTGATGGAATGTGCAGCCGTCGGTGTGCCGGACGCCAAGACGGGTGAGGCGGTGAAGCTGGTCATCGTTCGCAAGGATGCCGCGCTCACCGAATCGGCGGTGCGGGCCTATTGCCGCGAGAACCTCACGGGCTACAAGCAGCCTCGTACCATCGAATTCAAGGACGAACTGCCGAAAACACCTGTGGGCAAGATCCTGCGCCGTGAATTGCGCGGGCAGCCCGCCGCCTGAGCGCAGAGCCTGCCCTGTCGACACCAACCGCTGTATGTCCCGGATCGCCATTGTGGCCGCCCTGCACGACGAGTTGTCGGCAGTTCTTGACCTGATGCCTGATGAAGAACCGACCCGCGTCGCCGGCCGGGACTTCTGGTGCGGCCATCTGCACGGACACCCCGTGGTGGCCGTGCTGTCGCGAATCGGCAAGGTGGCTGCTGCCACCACCGCCGCAACCCTGATCACCCGCTTTGGCGTCGAGCGCATCCTGTTCACCGGAGTTGCTGGCGGGTTGGCGCCGGGGGTCGCCGTGGGGGATGTGGTGGTTGCCGACCAGTTCGTCCAGCATGATCTGGACGTTTCACCCCTGTTTCCGCGCTATGAAATACCGGGCTACGGCCTCGCGGCACTGCCCGCAGATACCGAGCTGACCGCTGTTCTGCGAGCTGCCGCGGCCACCACACTGGCCACCATACCGCAATGGCTGGCGGCAGAAACCATCGCTGCTTTCGGGCTGCAGAAACCGCGCCTGCACACGGGACTGCTGGTCAGCGGCGACCGGTTTGTCGCGACATCAGCGGAAAGCCAGGCACTACGAGCCGCTTTGCCCGGGGCCCTGGCGGTGGAGATGGAGGGAGCCGCGTTCGCGCAGGTATGCCACGATTTCGCAGTACCCTTCGCGGCGGTGCGGACTGTTTCCGACCGGGCCGATGACAGCGCCCATGTCGATTTTCTGGCTTTCCTGCGCCAGGTCGCCTGTCGTTACAGCGCAAGAATGGTCGCGACAGCGCTAGAAGCACTATGAATAACGTAGCTAAAGATCACCTTTTTGCGATGGGTATCGGCAGTTTTCGTTGAACTTCTGTGGTTTTCGCCCTATTTGAGCCAGCCCCGGCGGCGGAAATACCACATCGGCACCAGGGCGCTGGCCACCATGAGTGACAGCGCATAGGGATAACCCCATTTCTGGCTCAATTCGGGCATGTACTGAAAGTTCATGCCATACAAGCTGGCAATCAGCGTAGGCGGCAGCAAGGCCACACTGGCGACCGAGAAGATCTTGATGATCTTGTTCTGGTTGATGTTGATGAAGCCGACCGTCGCATCCATCAGGAAGTTGATTTTGTCGAACAGGAACGCTGTGTGGCTGTCGAGGGAATCGATGTCTCGCAGAATCTGGCGTGCCTCTTCAAACTGCTCGGCGTTGAGCATCTTGCTGCGCATCATGAAGCTGACGGCACGGCGGGTGTCCATGACGTTACGCCGGATGCGGCCGTTCAAGTCTTCCTGTCGGGCGATGGCGCCCAGCACTTCGCCCGCCATTGCGTCGGTCACGTCGCCCGACAACACCTGTTTGCCCGCCTTTTCCAGCTGGTCGTAGATTTCTTCCAGCGTGTCCGCCGAGTATTCCGCATCGGCATCGAACAGCTTGAGCAGCACTTCCTTGGCATCTTCGATCAGGCCGGGCGCGCGACGGGCCCGCATGCGCAGCAGCCGAAAGACCGGCACGTCTTCGTCATGGATGGAAAACAGCACACCGCGGCTTTTCAGATGGTTGTTGTGCTGGTTCAGGATAAATGCGACCCGCACGGTGCGGGGATCGTCTTCGTCGGCGATCAGAAAGTCGCTGCGAATGTGCAGCTCGCCGTTGTCTTCTTCGTAGAACCGGGCCGATTCCTCGATGTCCTCGTCCATCGCGTCTTCCGGGATGGACAGCCCGTAATACTGCTTGATCCAGCGCTTTTCTTCCAATGATGGCGACTCGAGGTCAACCCAGATGGGCTGAAATCGTGACAGCTCCTCCAGAGACTCGATCTCTTCCTGGACAAGCCGCCCGTTGGCGAGGGTAAAGATGTTGAGCATGGCTCGCTCCCGTGGGTTGGACCGCGCTGGCAGCTGGGGCTCTGGCTCCCAACCCCGGCGCCAGCTAGGGAGTTGGAAGCAGCCGACTCGGACTGGGCTCCATCAGAAAGTCTCCTCGAACAACCGGTGATTATCGCACCGGGTCCGACAGAACAGACTGGCGAAAACGCCCGGAAACGCCGGCCGCGCCCCGATGAATTGCTTGACGTTAGTCAAAGCCAAGTCACGGAATCGGTGAAGAATGAACCGCAAACAGCAACCGAGGAGACTGTGCATGTTGCAGGTGCGAATCCATGGCCGGGGCGGTCAGGGTGTGGTGTCGGCCGCCGAGATGCTGTCCATCGCAGCCTTTGAAGAGGGCCGCCATGCCCAAGCCTTCCCGAGCTTCGGCTCCGAGCGGACGGGCGCGCCGGTGGTCGCCTTCTGCCGCATTGACGACAAGGAAATCCGCCTGCGCGAACCCATCATGGAGCCTGATGCCTTGATCATTCAGGATCCGACACTGCTGCATCAGGTCGACTGCTTCGCCGGCCTCAAACCCGACGGCTACATCCTGATCAACACCTCCCGATCCTTCGAAGCACTCGGATTGGGCGGGTTCGTCAAAGGTTGGCATCCGGAACGTCTGTGTACGGTCGCGGCCACCGAATTGGCCATCAAACACGTCGGTCGTCCGGTGCCCAACGTGCCACTTCTGGGCGGGTTCGCTGCGGTGTCCGGGCACATTCGACTTGAATCGGTCGAAAAAGCCATTCGCGCCAAATTTTCGGGCAAGGTCGCCGAAGGCAACATCGCCGCCGCTGCGCAAGCCTACGCCATCGTTCGCGCGGAAATGATGGAGGCTCTGCACCATGCTTAAACAATGCGAAGGTTCCCACGCCGTAGCCGAGGCAGTCGCACTGTGCCGGCCGGAGGTGATTTGCGCCTACCCGATTTCGCCGCAGACGCACATCGTCGAAGGTCTGGGCGAGATGGTGAAATCGGGCGAACTCACCGACTGCGAGTTCATCAACGTCGAATCCGAGTTTGCCGCCATGAGTGTGGCAATCGGTGCGTCGGCAGGCGGCGCCCGTGCCTACACGGCAACCGCTTCACAGGGGTTGCTGTTCATGGCCGAAGCCGTCTACAACGCCTCCGGCCTCGGTCTGCCCATTGTGATGACGGTCGCCAACCGCGCTATCGGTGCGCCGATCAACATCTGGAACGACCATTCCGACTCGCTGTCCCAGCGCGACTGCGGCTGGATTCAACTGTTTGCCGAGACCAACCAGGAGGCGCTGGACCTGCACATCCAGGCCTTCAAGCTGGCCGAAGAGTTGTCGCTGCCCGTGATGGTGTGCATGGATGGCTTCATCCTCACACATGCCTACGAACGTGTCGACATCCCCAGCCAGAATCAGGTCGACGCGTTCCTGCCGGCTTATGAGCCACGACAGGTCCTTGACCCGAACGAGCCTGTCTCGATCGGCGCCATGGTCGGGCCCGAAGCCTTCATGGAGGTGCGCTATCTCGCGCACGCCAAACAGATGCAGGCACTGGAGCGCATTCCCGCACACGCGGCAGAATTCCAGCGCGTGTTCGGCCGTGACTCAGGTGGACTGATCCACACCTACTGCGCCGATGGTGCAGAAACGATCGTGATTGCCATGGGGTCGGTTCTGGGCACTATCAAGGACACTGTCGACGAAATGCGCAAACCGGAAAACGGCGGGCACAAGATTGGTGTGCTCGGCATCACCTGCTTCCGCCCGTTTCCGATCGAGGCCGTTGCGGCCGCCCTGAAGCAGTGCAAGCGATTTGTGGTGCTGGAGAAGAGCCTCGCTGTCGGAATCGGTGGCATTGTCGCAACCAACGTGCGCATGGCAGCAACCGGGATGGGCCTGAGGGGATACACCGTGGTTGCCGGGCTCGGCGGTCGCGCCATCACCATGAAATCACTCACCGCCCTGTTCGACAAAGCCGGACGCGACGAACTGGAGCTGCTGTCTTTCCTGGACCTCGACTGGAAGGCGGTCAACAAGCAACTCGTACGCGAAAAGCAGGTTCGCCGCTCCGGCCCCGTCGCCGAGGCCATGCTCCGTGACTTGGGCGCCGTGGCCGCCCGCAATTACTGATCTGGGGACCACCATGACTGCGATCCAGACCGTCAAGTTTTATCAGACCGGTACCTTCACCGTTGGCAACCGTTTGCTCGCGCCGCATGAGCGCAGCGTGCAAGCGAACATGCAACGCACCAATTCACTCAACTCCGGCCACCGCGCCTGCCAGGGTTGCGGCGAAGCGCTGGGCGCGCGATACGCCATTGATGCGGCGATGAACGCAACCAACCGCCAGTTGATCGCGGCCAATGCCACGGGCTGCCTGGAGGTATTCTCGACACCCTACCCGGAAACCTCCTGGCAGATTCCCTGGATCCATTCACTGTTCGGCAATGCGGCGGCCGTTGCCACCGGCCTGGCAGCCGCCGTGAAGGTGAAACGGCGCAAGGGCGAACTCAAGGACGACGTGCGCGTCGTTGCGCAAGGCGGGGACGGCGGCACCACCGACATCGGGTTCGGTTGCCTGTCCGGAATGTTCGAGCGCAACGATGACGTGCTCTACATTTGTTACGACAACGAAGCCTACATGAACACCGGCGTGCAGCGCAGTTCGGCCACACCGGGAGGAGCTCGCACCGCCACCACCATGCCCTTGGGTCCCGAGCCGGGAAACGCCTTTGGCCAAGGCAAGTTCGTACCTGCGATTGCCATGGCCCACGAAATTCCTTACGTCGCCACGGCAACGGTCGCGGACCTGCGCGACCTGGAGTCCAAGGTCAGGAAGGCCATGTCAATTCGCGGCGCCCGATACATCCATATCCTGGTTCCGTGCCCACTTGGCTGGGGCAGCGCATCGCACGACACCATTCGACTCGCGCGCCTGGCCAGAGAAACCGGGCTGTTCCCCGTCTTCGAGGCCGAGTTCGGCGAGCAAACCTCCGCGCTGGCCATACGACACCGGACGCCTGTGGAGGAGTACCTGCGCCCGCAAAAGCGGTTTGCCCACCTGTTCGGACAGCCCCCCGCGGCGGAGACCATTGCGCGAATTCAGGCGCAGGCCGACAAGAACATCCGCCGCTACCGCCTTCTCGAAGGGATGTGAATCATGGACAAGCCCTTTGCCATCACGCTCGACCCGGGCTCCTCGCTGGCGAACCACACCGGCTCATGGCGGACCAGCCGTCCCGTCTACCTCGACCGCCTGCCACCCTGCAACAACCAATGCCCGGCCGGTGAAGACATTCAGGGCTGGCTGTACCACGCCGAATCCGGAGACTACGAAACGGCATGGCGGCACCTGACCCGAGACAACCCGTTCCCCGCGATCATGGGTCGGGTCTGCTATCACACCTGCGAGACGGCGTGCAACCGGAGCAAGCTCGACGAGGCGGTGGGAATCAACGCCGTCGAGCGTTTCCTTGGCGATGAAGCGATCCGGCAGGACTGGAAATTCGCTGCGCCGGCCATCGGGACTGGCCGGCACGTGCTGGTTGTCGGTGCCGGTCCTTCCGGCATGTCGGCGGCCTACCATCTACGCCGCCTCGGGCATGCCGTCACGGTCACAGAGGCCGGCCCGCTGATGGGGGGCATGATGCGTTTCGGCATTCCCAAATACCGGCTGCCGCGTGCGGTGCTGGACGCCGAAATGCAGCGCATCGTCGAAATGGGCGTAACCGTAAAGCTCGACACAAAGGTCGACAACATTCTCGCCACAATGACCACGGGTGGATACGATGCCGCATTTCTTGCCGTCGGTGCGCACATCGGCAAGCGGGCGATGATCCCTTCCGGTGATGCCGCCCGAATCGTCGATGCGGTGTCCGTGTTGCGCTCGATGGAAGGCGCGGAAAAGCCTCTGCTTGGGCGCCGTGTGGTGGTGTATGGCGGTGGCAACACCGCAATCGACGTGGCCCGGTCGGTCAAGCGTATGGGCGCCGAGCCGATCATCGTCTACCGACGTACACGCGACAAGGCACCCGCGCACGATTTTGAAATCGAAGAAGCCCTGCAAGAAGGGGTCATGGTGAAATGGCTCTCGACCATCAAGCAGGCTGGCGAGACGTCAATCACGATCGAGAAGATGGCGCTTGATGACAAAGGCTTTCCGCAGCCTACCGGCGAACTGGAGACTCTTGAAGCGGACTCCGTAGTACTGGCGCTTGGACAGGAAGTTGACCTGGGGCTGCTCGACGGCGTCCCGGGCCTTGAAGTCACCGACGGCGTAGTCCGGGTCGGACCTGACCTGATGACCGGCCACCCCGGCTTGTTTGCTGGTGGCGACATGGTCCCTGCCGAGCGCAATGTCACGGTCGCGGTCGGTCACGGAAAAAAAGCAGCGCGCCACATTGACGCCTGGCTGCGTGGCGTGACGCTTACCCCGCCACCCAAACACGCGATCGCCGAGTTCGAAAAACTCAACCCCTGGTATTACCTGGACGCCCCCAAGACGGTGCGCCCCGTACTTGACATCATTCGCCGCCAGTCCTCTTTCGACGAAGTGCAGGGTGGACTCGACGAAGGCACCGCGCTGTTTGAAGCGCGCCGCTGTCTCAGTTGTGGCAACTGCTTCGAGTGCGACAACTGCTACGGCGTCTGTCCGGACAACGCAGTCATCAAGCTGGGTCCCGGCAAGCGCTTTCAGTTCAACTACGACTACTGCAAGGGCTGCGGCGTCTGTGTTTCCGAATGCCCTTGCGGTGCGATCGACATGATCCCCGAAGATCTGTAAACCCAACCCTAAAGACCATGACCGCTTCGAACCCTTTCGTCTATCTGTTCAGTGCCTCGCGAACCGATGGCGCAGCCGCCATGAAGAACCTGCTGGGGGGCAAGGGCGCCAACCTGGCCGAAATGTGTCGCCTGGGCATCCCCGTTCCACCGGGTTTCACCATCACCACCGAAGCCTGCACGGTCTATACCCGCGAAGGGACGGACGCTGTTCGCGCCCTGATTGAAACCGGTGTCCGCGACGGGGTTCGAGCCATTGAAGCAGAAATGGGAAAACGCTTTGCCGACAGCACTGACCCGCTACTGCTCTCGGTACGTTCCGGATCCTGTGCATCGATGCCCGGCATGATGGATACCATTCTCAATCTGGGACTGAACGATGAAGCGGTTCTGGGACTTGCCCAACGCTCCGGCAACGAACGTTTTGCCTGGGACTCGTACCGGCGCTTCGTGCAGATGTACGGCGACGTGGTGATGGGCCTGAAGCCTGCTTCCAAAGAGGACCATGATCCGTTTGAAGTGATCATCGACAACATCAAGGAACAGCGGGGCGTCAAGCTCGACACCGATCTGGATGCCAGTGACCTCAGGGAGCTGGTCGCCCGGTTCAAAGCCCTGATTCGGGCAAGGACCGGGCAGGAGTTCCCGTCGGACCCATGGCAACAGTTGTGGGGCTCGGTGCTGGCGGTATTCGAAAGCTGGAATAACGACCGTGCCCGTGTCTACCGGGAGCTCAACGACATTCCGGAATCCTGGGGCACGGCGGTCAACGTACAGGCCATGGTATTTGGAAATCTCGGCGAGACCAGCGCAACGGGCGTCGCGTTCACCCGCGATGCCGGCACTGGCGAGGATGTTTTCAATGGCGAATTCCTCGTCAACGCACAGGGCGAGGATGTTGTTGCCGGCATACGAACACCCCAACAGGTCACTTTGCTGGGCTCGCGCCGATGGGCGGAACTCGCCCGGGTTGACGAGCCCGAAAGACTGGCGCTCTACCCTTCGCTGGAAGAGCTGATGCCAGCCATCTACGCCCAGTTGCTGGATGCGGAAACCAAACTGGAGAATCACTTCACGGACATGCAGGACCTGGAGTTCACCATTCAGGAGGGCCGTTTGTGGATGCTGCAGACACGAAACGGCAAACGAACCGGAACGGCCATGGTACGCATTGCGATGGAGATGCTCCAGCAAGGCATGATTGATGAGCGAACGGCCTTGCTCAGGGTGGTACCCGACCGGCTGAATGACTTGTTGCATCCCGTGTTTGACCCGGAGGCAATACGCGCCGCGCGGGTCATTGCGCGCGGACTGCCCGCGTCACCTGGGGCTGCCAGTGGCCAGATCGTGTTTTTTGCCGATGAGGCCGACGCCTGGGCTTCCGAGGGCAAAGACGTGATCCTGGTGCGACAGGAAACGTCGCCGGAGGACCTGCGCGGCATGAACGCAGCACGCGGCATCCTGACAGCGCGTGGAGGCATGACGTCTCACGCGGCGGTCGTGGCGCGCGGCATGGGCAAGTGTTGCGTCTCGGGAGCGGGCAGTATCCACGTGGACTACCACGCACGCACGATGACAGTCGATGGCGAGCAATTCGCCGAAGGCGACTGGATTTCGATCAACGGCTCGACCGGAGAGGTCATGGCCGGCCCGATTGCAACCCGGGCCGCCGAGCTCACCGGCGATTTCGGGCGGCTGATGGCTTTGTCCGACCGCTATCGCCGCCTGGACGTGCGCGCAAACGCTGACACTCCGGCTGACGCCGCTGTTGCACGGCGTTTTGGTGCCACAGGGATCGGACTGTGCCGCACGGAACATATGTTCTTCGAAGGCGACCGGATCGCTGCGGTACGCGAAATGATCCTGGCGGAGGACGAAACAGGCCGACGCAAGGCACTGGCCCGGCTATTGCCGATGCAGCGCGGGGATTTTCTTGGGCTGTTCCAGGCGATGGACGGGCTCCCCGTGATCATCCGCCTGCTGGATCCGCCGCTGCACGAGTTTCTTCCTCAGGATGAGGCCGGGCAACGTGCAATGGCCAGCCAGATGCGTGTTTCAGCCGGTCGCATCCGGATGCGAGTTGAAGAACTGCACGAAGTCAACCCGATGATGGGCCATCGAGGCTGCCGTTTGGGAATCACTTATCCCGAAATCACCGAGATGCAGATCCGGGCCATCCTCGAAGCAGCGCTTGATGCGCGTAGCCGGGGTCATGAGGTCAAGGCAGAAATCATGATCCCCCTGGTGGGCAGTGTTCGTGAGTTTCAAGCCCAAGCCACCGTTGTCAGGCGTGTCGCCCGTCAGGTTTTCAGCGAACGCGGTAGCGAGATCGGCTTCGCGCTGGGAACCATGATCGAAACCCCCCGAGGTGCACTAGTTGCCGACAGCATCGGGACTCAGGCGGCATTTTTCTCGTTCGGTACCAACGATCTGACCCAGATGACCATGGGATTTTCCCGCGACGACGCTGGCAAGTTTCTGCCCGACTACCTTCACCAGGGCATCTACGAACACGATCCGTTTCGCTCGATCGACCAGAAAGGCGTCGGGCAACTGGTCGAAATGGCGGTTCGAAAGGGCAAGGCTGCCAATCCGTCGCTGGAAATGGGCGTCTGCGGCGAACACGGCGGTGACCCGGAATCGATCGGCTTTTTCCATCGGGTCGGACTGGACTACGTCAGCTGTTCGCCCTATCGGGTTCCGATTGCCCGCCTGGCAGCGGCACAGGCAGCTTTGCAGCCGTAAGCATTTGCGGGCACGGACGGGACCGGGTGAATTCCCGCGCCAGGCGGGCCGCCCGGGCCTCGTTCGACGCCGCAATTAATGCCGTTCTGAACACGGTCAATTGCCGCCCGCTTGCCTTTTGTTCGGGGCAGGGGCATAGTGAAGTTGTGGGTGTTGCCAGTAACCAGCACCTGCCACAAGCGGGCAGTGCGTCCTGTCATCCGATCGGTGCCTGCCTGTCCAAACTGTCCCGAGAGAGCAACAGGAGGCTACTCATGAACCTGACGATCAGCGGTCACCACCTCGAAGTCACCCCCGCCCTGCGAACCTACGTCACCGGAAAACTTGACCGGATAACGCGGCATTTCGATCAGGTGGTGGACGTCAAGGTGCTGCTGACGGTGGAAAAACAGAAGGAAAAGGAAAAGCGCCAACGTGCCGAGTGCAATATCCATGTGAAGGGCAGCGACCTCTTTGCCGAAAGCGCCCACGAGGACCTTTACGCCGCGGTGGACGAGTTGGTCGACAAACTCGACCGCCAGGTCGTCCGCTACAAAGACAAATTGCAGGCACACCACCATGATCCGGTCAAGCGCATGATGTAAGCCGCTCTGTTGATCGCCAACCGGCCGCATGTCTGACATGCGGCCTTTTTTCTCCTCTGCTGTGCAGGTGCATAATTCTTGTCGTGAACACCAACCGCCTTGCCTCAATCCTTCCTGCCACCCAGGTGCTGGTCCCTGTTGAGGCCACCAGCAAAAAGCGAGCTTTCGAGGAGGCCGGGCTCCTGTTCGAGGGTCTGCATGGCTTCTCGCGCGCGATGATCGCTGACAGCCTTTTTGCCCGGGAACGCCTCGGGTCGACCGGCTTGGGGCATGGCGTGGCCATTCCACACGGACGGATCAAGGGGCTGAAGGCGCCCATGGCCGCCGTTTTCCGCCTGGCCCAGCCGATCGGTTTTGATGCGCCCGACGAGCAACCGGTCAGTCTGCTGATTTTCCTTCTGGTTCCGGAGGCAGCGACCCAAAAACATCTGGAGATCCTGTCGGAGATCGCCGAATTGCTCAGCGATGCCCAACTGCGCGACCAGCTCAAAAACTGCCAGTCGTCCGACGAACTCCATGGCCTGATCCAGGGCTGGCGGTCATCACTGCCCGCCTGAATCCCGATTTCCCGGGGAACTTTACTACCCCGCTGTCTTCCTTGGCCGAGGACCCCCCACCATGAAGCCGACCGTTGTCAGTGCCGATGTTCTCTTCGAGGAGCACCGGACTACGCTCAAATGGCAATGGATCGCCGGGCTCGGCGCATCGGAGCGGCGTTTTGACGAGGTCGCGGTTCGTGAGGCGCGCTCGGGAGCCGATCTGGTCGGGTATCTCAACTATATTCACCCCTACCGGGTTCAGATTCTGGGTGCCCGCGAGGTCAACTACCTTGCGACCGCATCGCGTGAGGACGGCGCCCGCCGCATCGCACGAATTGTCACGCTGGAACCTCCGGTGCTGGTCCTGTGCGACGGCCAGGCAGCGCCGGATGCGCTGGTTTCCATGTGTGAACGGGCACAGATCCCCTTGTTTGCGACCCATGAGTCGTCCGCGTTCGTCATCGATGTGCTTCGGGCCTACCTGTCCAAGCATTTCGCCGACCGCACGACCATGCATGGCGTATTCATGGATATTCTTGGCTTGGGAGTCCTGATCACCGGCGAATCCGGTCTCGGCAAGAGTGAATTGGGCCTGGAGTTGATTTCGCGCGGCAACGGACTCGTGGCCGACGACGCGGTCGACCTGTTCCGGATCAACCAGACCGCCATCGAAGGCCGATGCCCCGAATTGCTGCAGAACCTGCTGGAGGTGCGCGGGATCGGCCTGCTGGACATCCGGGCGATCTTCGGCGAAACCGCCGTACGGCGCAAAATGCGCCTGAAGCTGATTGTCCATTTGGTCCGCAAAGAGACCATGGAGCGGGAGTACGAGCGAATCCCCTACGAACCTCTGACCCAGGAGGTCCTGGGTGTTCCGGTCAAGAAAGTGGTAATTCAGGTGGTGGCAGGCCGCAACATCGCCGTGCTGGTCGAGGCCGCCGTGCGCAACACCATCTTGCAGTTGCGAGGCATCGATACCTTCCAGGAATTCGTTGAACGCCATCGCCGCGCCATGGCTGACGGCGGAGACGCCTGATCGGGCGCTTTCGTCGCCGCGGTCTAGCCCTTGGATCCGGCAGGCCGGTGGGGGCAGGCTTTCTTCGTGCAATGGGCGTACAGGCTCAGGGCATGGTCGGCGATGGCGAAACCTTTCGCCTGTGCCACGGAGTTCTGACGCTTTTCAATTTCAGCGTCGAAGAACTCCTCCACACGACCGCAGTCCAGGCACACCAAGTGGTCGTGGTGCTGCCCTTCGTTGAGTTCGTATACCGCCTTGCCGCTCTCAAAGTGACTGCGGCTGAGAATGCCGGCCTGCTCAAACTGCATGAGCACCCGGTAAACCGTTGCCAGTCCGATATCCGAGCGATCATCCAGCAAGACCCGGAAGACGTCTTCCGCCGTCATGTGCCGCTGCTGACCCCGCTGAAAGATTTCCAGAATCTTCAGTCGCGGCAGTGTAGCCTTCAGTCCGGTGCTTTTGAGTTCGTCGATGTTCGTCATGCTGGCGGTCCCTCGGCCTGCAGCAGGGTAGGCCAGCTTCGCACCGACCCTACCGCTACAATCGTCCGATCATAGCGTTTGCCCCTCCGTCATGGTTGCCGTTACCGACACTGTTTTCCCCCGACTGCTGACCGCCACCGCCGCCCTTCTGGTCTGCGCCGGCCTGGTGGCCTGTTCCTCGGTTCCGAACGTCGGTCAGATCGTGACGCCCTACAAAGCCGAAATCGTGCAGGGCACGGTGGTGGCGCGCGAGCAGGTCCAGGCCCTGCAGCCCGGTATGCCCCGCCAGCAGGTGCGGGATATCCTGGGCAGCCCGTCCGTCACCAGCCTTTTCCATGACAGCCGGTGGGAGTATGTGTTCCTCCTCAAGCGCCAGGGGACGGAGCCCGTTCGCTATCGTATCGCGGTCCATTTCACCGGCGATGCTTTTGTCCGGTGGGAGGGAGACACCTTGCCCACCGAAGCGGAGCTGGTCGCGCAATTGGGGTCGGGCCAGAAGCCGGCCAAGGTGCCGACTCTGGAAGCCACGGCCGAACAACTGGAACGGGCGCGAGGCCCGTCCCAACCCGTACAACCGGCACCGCCTGCGACCCGACCGGCGGCCAGCTACCCTCCGCTGGAAACTCCGGCCCGTTGATCCGCCCCTGCCACTCGCCATGACCGAAACCAGTCCACTGCGCGTTTGCGTTGCCGGAGCTTCCGGGCGCATGGGGCGGATGCTTGTCGAACAGGTGCTGGCGTCGGCAGACTGCGTCCTGGCCAGCGCACTCGATGTCACGGGCAGTCCAGCCATCGGGCAGGACGCTGGCGCCGCGCTCGGCCGCACGACTGGCATCGTGATCACCGCCGATCGCCGCGCGGCTTTGGCCGTCGCCGATTGCCTGATTGATTTCACCCGCCCCGAGGGCACACTGGAGCATTTGCGCCTGTGCGCCGAACTGGGCGTGAAGGCCGTCGTCGGAACGACCGGCTTCACGACCGAGCAGAAAGCAGAAATTTCCACGCTCGCCGCTCGAATGGCCTTGGTGATGGCGCCCAATATGAGTGTCGGTGTCAACGTCACACTCAAGCTTTTGCAGATTGCCGCGCGGGCCCTTTCGACCGGCTACGACATCGAAATCATTGAAGCGCACCACCGCCACAAGGTGGATGCGCCGTCCGGTACCGCCCTGCGCATGGGTGAAGTGATTGCCGACGCACTCGGGCGTGATCTCCAGGCCTGTGCAGTCTACGGGCGCGAAGGTGTCACCGGCGAACGTGATCCGTCAACCATTGGTTTTGCCACCATCCGGGGCGGCGACATCGTCGGCGACCATACCGTGCTGTTTGCCGGCACGGGCGAACGTATCGAAATCACCCACAAATCGTCCAGCCGTGACACCTATGCCCAAGGCAGCCTGCGCGCGGCCCGCTTTCTGCGCAGCCGCCTGCACGGCCTGTACGACATGGCGGATGTCCTGGGCCTGAACGCTTTGCCATGAGCGCCTGGGATCTCCTGACCCAGGGAGATGCCGTCAGCCGTATCGTGGCGGCCATTCTGCTGGCCTCGTCGGTGGCAAGCTGGGTCATCATCCTGTGGAAAACCTGGTTGCTGCGACGGGCGTCACGCGATGTTGCGCGGGGCATCGCGGTGTTCTGGCAGGCACCCACACTCCAAACTGCGGGCGAGCGCCTGGCCGGCTTCGACGGACTGGGCCTGGTGCGGGCCTTGGTCGCTGCAGCGACCACCGTTCCGGCCACCTCCCTGGCAGCCGCCGCGCCCCGACTGGGGCAACTCACCAGAGGCTTGAGGCACGCCCTGCAAGCCAACATCCTGCGCCTTCAGTTCGGGCAAGTGCTGCTGGCCACCATTGGCTCCACCGCACCCTTCGTCGGTTTGCTGGGCACGGTGTGGGGCATTCACCATGCGCTGGGATCCCTGGTCGGCAGCGGTCAGGTTTCGATCGATCAGGTAGCCGGGCCGGTGGGCGAGGCGCTCGTCATGACGGCCGCAGGCCTCGCCGTTGCGATACCGGCCGTGGTGGCCTACAACGTGTTTGGTCGCTGGATCGCGCAGATCGAAGTCCAGCTCGACGGCTTCGCCCACGATCTGCGAGAGCTGTTGTTGCCGGAGCCGGCGGCGCCATGAGCCTGGGTCGCTTCGGGGCGGACGATTCCGCACGACCGTTCGCCGACATCAACGTCACCCCGCTGGTCGACGTGATGCTGGTGCTGGTGGTGATTTTCATCATCACGGCGCCGCTCATGGTCAGCTCGGTACGGCTCGATCTGCCCCGCAGCGAAGCGGCCCTACCGGGCGCTCCCCCCCGGGCGGTCGAAGTGGTCATTGCCCCGCAGGGACAGGTATTCATCGGTACCGAGGCGGTGGCCAGGAATGACCTCGAAGGCCGCCTGCGCCGGATTGCCGTGACCCATCCCGACACCGAGGTGCAGTTGCGCGCCGATCGTGATGTGCCTTACGGCCGGGTCGTCGAAGTCATCGGCGCAGCCCAGTTGGCCGGTCTGGGCCGGATTGCCTTCGTAGCGCAGCCTGATGGCGCGCGCCAAGCCGTCGAAAAGCCCGTTTCACGCTGAAATCAGGCAATACCCAGCGCAAAAAGGTCACTTTCAGCTATCAAATTTGAAGTCAATGCAGCAACTGGCGCCGTCCGGTGCCGCGCAGCCCAACGCCTACAATTTGCCCCATGCAAGACAAGTACAGCCACCTCGACGTTGAAAAAGCCGCCCACAGCCACTGGACGGCGCGTGATGCCTACCGCGTGAGCGAAGACGCGGGCAAGAAGAAGTTCTACGCCTGCTCCATGCTGCCCTACCCCAGCGGCAAGCTGCACATGGGCCACGTGCGCAACTACACCATCAACGACATGCTCACGCGCTACCTGCGCATGAACGGCCACAACGTGCTGATGCCCATGGGCTGGGACGCCTTCGGCCTGCCGGCCGAAAACGCGGCGCTGAAAAACGGGGTGCCGCCGGCGAAGTGGACCTACGAAAACATCGCCTACATGAAAAAGCAGATGCAGGCGATGGGGCTGGCCATCGACTGGAGCCGCGAGGTGGCCACATGTGACCCGACCTACTACAAATGGAACCAGTGGCTGTTCCTGAAGATGCTGGAAAAAGGCATCGCCTACCGCAAGACCCAGGTCGTCAACTGGGACCCGGTGGACCAGACGGTGCTGGCCAACGAGCAGGTGATCGACGGCAAGGGCTGGCGCACCGGCGCGGTGGTGGAAAAGCGCGAAATCCCCGGCTATTACCTCAAGATCACCGACTACGCCCAGGAATTGCTCGACCATGTGCAGATCGGCAACCCCAGGGCCACGCTCAACGGCTGGCCCGAGCGCGTGCGCCTGATGCAGGAAAACTGGATCGGCCGCAGCGAGGGCGTGCGTTTTGCCTTCCCCCACACCGTCCGCGGCGCCGATGGCCAGTTGATCGGCGACGGCAAGATGTACGTCTTCACCACCCGCGCCGACACCATCATGGGCGTGACGTTCTGCGCCGTGGCCCCCGAGCATCCGCTGGCGGCCCATGCCGCGGCGACCGACCCGGCGCTGGCCGCCTTCATCGACGAGTGCCGCCACGGCGGCACCACCGAGGCGGAACTCGCCACCCAGGAAAAGAAGGGCATGCCCACCGGCCTTTCCGTCACCCACCCGCTGACCGGCGAGCCGGTGGCGGTCTGGGTGGGCAACTACGTGCTGATGAGCTACGGCGACGGCGCCGTGATGGGTGTGCCCGCACACGACGAGCGCGACTTCGCGTTCGCCAAGAAGTACGGCATCGACATCCTTCAGGTGGTGCAGGTCGATGGCGAAGAATACGACTACGACTGCTGGCAGGAGTGGTATGCCGACAAGAGCCGCGGCGTAACCATCAACTCCGACGCCTTCAGCGGCCTGTCGTACAAAGACGCGGTCGATGCCGTGGCCCGCGAACTCGGCCGCCTCGGCCTGGGCGAGAAAAAGACCACCTGGCGCCTGCGCGACTGGGGCGTCTCGCGCCAGCGCTACTGGGGCACCCCGATCCCGATCATCCACTGCGACGAGCACGGTGCGGTGCCAGTGCCCGAAAAAGACCTGCCGGTGGTGCTGCCGCAGGACTGCATTCCCGACGGCTCCGGCAATCCGCTGCACAAACACGAAGGCTTTCACGCCGGCGTCACCTGCCCGGTCTGCGGCAAACCCGCCCGGCGCGAAACCGACACCATGGACACCTTCGTCGATTCGTCCTGGTACTTCATGCGCTATTGCGACCCGACCAATGCCGACCAGATGGTCGCCGACGGCGCGGACTACTGGATGCCGATGGACCAGTACATCGGCGGCATCGAGCATGCCATCCTGCACCTGCTGTACGCACGCTTCTGGACCAAGGTCATGCGCGATCTCGGGCTGGTGAAGGTGGACGAACCCTTCACCCGGCTGCTCACCCAGGGCATGGTGCTGAACCACATCTATTCGCGCAAGGGCGACAAGGGCGGCAAGGAGTATTTCTGGCCGCACGACGTGGAGCATGTCCTGGACGAGGGCGGCAAGATCACCGGCGCCCGCCTGAAGAACGCCGTGGGCGACCTGCCGGCCGGCACGCCGATCGACTACGAGGGCGTGGGCACCATGTCCAAGTCCAAGAACAACGGCGTCGACCCGCAGGACCTGATCGAAAAATACGGCGCCGACACCGCGCGCCTGTACACCATGTTCACCGCCCCGCCCGAAGCCACGCTGGAGTGGAACGACGCCGCGGTGGAGGGCAGCTACCGCTTCCTGCGCCGGGTATGGAATTTTGCGCACCGCCACGCCGGCGCGTTGCGCCGCGCCACCGCGACTGACCTCAGCGCGGCCCAAACCGGCGAAACCGCGCGCACCTTGCGCCGGGAACTGCATACAGTGCTGCGGCAGGTCAGCTACGACTATGAGCGCATGCAATACAACACGGTGGTCTCCGGATGCATGAAAGCGCTCAATGCGCTGGAGGACTTCCGCCCCGAAGACTCCGACGGCGACCGGGCCGTGCTGTGCGAGGGTTTCTCGCTGCTGCTGCGCATGTTGTACCCGGCCTGCCCGCACATCACCCATGTGCTCTGGAGTGAGCTGGGTTACGCCGCTGCGGTTGGTGAGCTTCTGGATGCGCCCTGGCCGGCGGTCGACGAATCCGCCTTGCAGCGCGACGAGATCGAACTGGTGTTGCAGATCAACGGCAAGCTGCGCGGCGCCGTGCGGGTACCGGCCACCGCCGACAAGGAGACGATCGAACGGCTGACCCTGGCGAGTGCCGATTTCGCGCGGCACAGCCCCGGTGGCGCGGTCCGCAAGGTCGTGGTGGTGCCGGGCCGGCTGGTCAATGTTGTGGTGGCGTGATGGGCAGCGCCCGCCGGAACCTGCTTGTACTGGCCGCTGCCGCCGCCGTCGGCGGTTGCGGTTTTCGGCTCCGTCAGGCACCGGATTTTGCGTTGCGCAGTCTTCGCCTTCCGGTGTCCAACACACCACTGATGCAGGAGCTCCGTCTGAACCTGGCCGGCGCCGGAATCCGGGTGGTCACTGACCCCACCGACTCCGCCACGGTGGACGGCGTCCTGGAAATCCTGGTCGATCAGCGGGAGAAGGTGGTGGTCGGGCTGAGCACGGCGGGCCAGGTGCGGGAGTTCCAGTTGCGGGTACGCCTGAAATTTCGGCTGCGCTCGACCCAGGGCCGGGACCTGATTGACGAGACCGAACTGCTGCAACAACGCGACATCAGCTTCAGCGAAACCGCGGCATTGGCCAAAGAGGCCGAAGAAATCCTGCTCTACCGCAGCATGCAGACCGACCTGGTCCAACAGGTCATGCGGCGCCTGGCCGCCGTGCGTCCCGGCTGAACCACGGGCCGCGTCGCCACCGCCATGCAGGTCGCCATCGCCCAACTTGATGCCCATCTGGCCAGGGGCTGCCGGTCGCTGTATGTCCTTCTGGGCGACGAACCCCTGCTCGCCCAGGAAGCCGCCGATGCCATCCGCCGGGCTGCGCGCCAGGACGGCGCCGTTGAACGTGTTGTGCACACCGTCTCCGGGCTGCGCTTCGACTGGGGCGCCGTGCTGGAGTCGGGCAGTTCCCTGAGCCTGTTTTCCGAGCGTCAACTGGTCGAGATCCGCATCCCGACCGGCAAACCCGGCAAAGACGGCGGCGCTGCCTTGCAGGAGATTGCCCGCCAGGCGCATGACAACACCGGCACCATCACCTTGGTCCTGCTGCCGCGACTGGACAAGCTGAGCCGGTCCAGCGCCTGGTGCGCGGCACTGGAGCAGGCCGGGGTGGTGGTCCCGATCGAGCCGGTCGAACGGCCCGCGCTGCCGACCTGGATCGCCCAGCGCCTGGCCCGCCAGGGGCAACGGGTTGTCGCCGGTGAGGAGGGCCAGCGGACGCTGCAGTTCTTCGCGGACCGGGTCGAAGGCAACCTGCTGGCGGCGCACCAGGAAATCCAGAAGCTCGCGCTGTTGCACCCGCCGGGCGAATTGGCCTTCGATGCCGTGCAGCAAGCGGTCCTGGATGTCGCCCGCTACGGTGTGCCCCAGCTGGCGGAGGCCGTCCTGGCCGGCCGGATGACACGGGTGCAGCGCATGCTCGACGGACTGGAGGCCGAAGGCGAGGCCGCCGTGCGGGTGCATTACAGCCTGGCCGAAGAAATCCGTGCGTTGCAGCGGGTGCATGACGCGATCCGCAGTGGCAAACCCTTGCCGTTGGCGTTGCGCGAGCAGCGGATCTGGGGACCGCGCGAGCGGGCTTTCGAGCGTCTGATACCCCGGCTGACCCGCGAGTGCCTGCACCAGCTGGTCCAGTCGGCGCAGATTGTCGACGGCATCGTCAAGGGACTGAAAGCACCGGACTGGCCGATTCAGCCCTGGCCGGCGCTGCATCGCCTGGCGATGCAGCTGGCACAGGTCGGCGCGGCAACCCACCCGCCCGGTTCGCGTACGCCGCGTTAGGGGCCGTTTGCCGCATCGGCAGCATCGATTAATAATGAACGTCCTTTCGCGCAATCAGGGACAACACCATGTTTGACCGCCTCAAGAAGGTTTTTTCGCGTCCCGAAGCCGGGACAGACGTTGCGCGAGCTGCCGAAGCCGCCGCGCCGGCCGCACCGGCAGCGGTGGCGGCCTGGGCGCGTTCACGGGGCTGGCGCTGCGCAGCGTCGGCTGACGGATCCGCGACAGCGGTCGATGGACTGGTCCGCGACCACAAATGGCTGCTGGAGGTGGGCACCAGCACCCGTCGTTACATTCAGGGCCAGGAACTGCGCGCCCGGGCCGAGCTGGGCCTGCAAGAGGACTTGCGGGTCATCGTGGTCTCCAACACCCTGAAAAATGCGCTCGAAGAAAAGGCCTTCGCGGCCTACACCGACACGCTCCAGACTTCCATGGATTCGAACATGCCGGAGGAAATGCGCTGGCTGATGATGTACGACGAGGTCCCGCTCGACGGTCTGCCCGAACATTTCCCTGCGCTTTTCAGCGTGCACGGCAGCGACGAAGCCACTCCGGCGCAGTGGGTCGATCCCGCCCTCGCCCGCGCCCTGGTGGCCGCCATGCCACCCCGCCCGGAAGACGCGCCGCCGTTTCTGATGATGCTGTTGCGGGGAAAGCTGTATTTGCGCATGGCCTGTGGCCCCGGCGACACAGCCACCTTGCAGGCGGCAAGCGGCCTGTTCCTGCAGGCCTGTGAAGCGGCGCTGGACCGACTGCCCAAAGCGGGCAGCCACTGACAACGGTCTGCTTCGGGACGCGGATCAGGCCGGCGCCGCAGCGGCGCCGCAGCACTTCTTGAATTTCTTGCCGCTGCCGCAGGAACATGGGTCGTTGCGGCCTGGCGTCACGGCCCGGCGAATCGATTCGACCCGTGGACCGATACTGCGCCAGACCTCCCGCAGGTCATACACCGCCCACAACGCCTCGCCATAGGCATTCAGGCGGTTCTCGCTCACACTCGCCGGGCCGTCTTCGCTGAGGGCGGACAGGGTCGGCTCGTCCTCGTCGTCTTCGGTCAGCGCCACGATGGCCTGCATGCAGGCGTCAAGCAGCTTCGCGGTGTCGCGGTCGCGTGGCGGCGCCCACTCCTCCGGCCAAGCTTCGACGGCATACATGAACCCCAGCGCCCAGACCTGGGCAAAGGCCGGCAGCAATTCGTCCTCCAGCTCGGCCCGCTCGGCCTGCGGCAGGCTGGCAACGGCGCCGCGCACGTCCATCACCTCAGGGGCATAGGCACGTGCATCGTCCAGCGATTCCACCTCCGCATCGAGCGCCGCAGTGACTTCGGCCACGCGGCGGTGCCACAGCGCCATGAAACGGGCGTGCTGCCCGGCGTCCGCAAAGGCGGAGGTGATGTCGGCCCCTTCCAGGTCCAGAAGCACCGGCAGGTACTCGTCCACCGCAATGGTGCGGCGGCAGCAGGCCAGCGCGGCGATGAACCCTTCGCAGAACTCCCACTGCGGGGTTTCGTCGCTGCGGGTGCGCAGGTCGTCCAGTATGGCGTCCAGGGTGTCGAAATCGTCCGCGGAAAGCGCGGCGGGCACAAGGCGGTCGGGGAGAGTGGTCATGGTCGTTCGGGGCTGTGTTCGGGCTGGCGGCGGATGCAACACCTTTATGATGGGCGCCCGCCGGCGATACCGGTCCAGTGTAGCTCTGCCCATGTCCGCCGCAGCCCTCTCCGCCCCGCCTCCGAGCCCGGAAGAAGAACTCGACCGCCTGCTCGCCGTCCAGGCGCCTGGCGTAGCCCGCCACACCTTGGCCGATGGCCGGACGGTCTGGGTACGCAAGGCCGGACCGCGCCATGGGCGCTGGCGGTACTGGCTGATGGGCGTGGTATCGGACCTCCTGCGTCTGGATGTCCTGGCACCGATCCCCAACCTCGGAGGCCAGGCCGCCATTGCCACCGAGGCCCGCCGGCTACGGGCCCTCCATGGTGCGGGGTTGGGTGTTCCGCACCTGCTGGCCGTGCGGGCCGACGGGTTGATGATGTCCGACCTGTCCGGCGGAGCGGCCACAGCGCGTTCGCTCGGTGACGCGCTGGCGAGCGCCAATTGCGCCGATGCGGCGCTGGTCCTGTGGCGCAGCGGGCTGGAGGCCATTTCCGCCGTTCACGCCCAGGGAACTTACCTGAGTCAGGCGTTCGCGCGCAACCTGGTGCTGCAGGCGGATGGTCGTGTCGGTTTCATCGATTTCGAGGACGATCCCGGCCAGAGTCTGGATCTGCCGCACTGCCAGGCCCGCGACTGGCTGGGCTATCTGCATTCCACGGCGCTGACCCTGCGCTCCGCCGGAACCTTTGATGACGCGGCGGCACACTGGCGCGCCTGCATTGCCGCCCAGTCCGAACCCGTTCAAACCGTGGTGCGGCACAGCGCGCGCCGCATGGCCTGGCTGCAGCGTCTGCCGGAAGACCGGCGCTGGGGCCGGGACCTGCAACGCCTGCAGGCCGCCGCCGCACTGCTCAACCGGGCGGTGTGAGCCGGGGCAGCGACGCCAGCGAAGGCGCGGTCGCCACCCCCAGCGCCAGCAGGCGCTTTTTCAGGCACAGCACCGCATGGTCTTTGCTGAGCAGCATCGCGCGGTGGGCCACCGCCAGATCGACGAATTTCTGGTCGTCGGGGTCGCGGCAGGTCACGCCCGCCTTCGGCGCGATGGGGACCAGCCTGGCACGGGTATCAAACGCGGCCAGCACCTCGAACGCCGACCGGCCGTAGAAGGCCAGTCGCGGTGCCAGCTTCGGGTAGTGCAGCACCCGCGCCAGCTCTTCCCGCATCGGCACGGTGGCCAACCAGCACAAGGCGCCATCGGCCACCGCCGCACGCAGCGGCGCTGCGGCAGGGTCGGGAAACACCAGCAGGTCGAGCACCACGTTGGTGTCGACCACCACCGGGGGCCGCGCCGCGTCAGGCGTGCTCACGGCCGGGCGAGGCGCGGGGTTTGGCCGGACCGGCCACCAGGTCGAAGCGAAACAGCCGGCATTCGATCGGGCCGTTCCACATCGGTACGCGGCGGCTCTCCTTCAGCCGCATCTTGCCGGGCAGCTTCAGGTCGGGGGTGAGCATCCACGCGGTCCAGCCGTTGTAGTGCTTCTTCCAGTGTGCCGCCAGTTGCAGGAAAAAGTCAGCGCCGTCGTCCGGCCCGGGGACCTGGCCGCCGGGGGCGGTGGGCGCGTGGGCGGCCGGCTCGCGCCGCTGCAGTGCCAGCGCCCCGGGCTGAAAGGCTTCCCGGCCGCCGCGGCGCGACGCACCGGCCACACCGGCAGCGGCAATGCGCTCACCATAGGGCGGGTTGAGCAGCATCACACCGGGCCGGTCGGAAGGGGGCATCCGCTGCAAGGCGTCGCCGCCGCGCAGCTCTACGGCATGGGCGACACCGGCGCGTTCGGCGTTGCGCCGGGCGAAGTCGACCATGCGGTGCGCCACATCACTGCCCGCGACCGGCGCCACGGGCGGATGCTCGGCGGCTCGGGCTTCGGACTTCAATGCCTGCCAGACATGGGCCTGGAAAGGCAGCAGCTTCTCGAAGGCAAATCGCCGCTGGATGCCCGGCGCGATACCGCAGGCGATCTGCGCCGCCTCGATGGCGATGGTGCCGCTGCCACAGCATGGGTCGTACAGCGGCACACCGTCGGCCGCCGCCGTGTCCCAGCCGCTGGCGGCGATCATCGCGGCGGCCAGCGTTTCCTTCAGCGGTGCATCCCCCTTGTCCTCGCGCCAGCCGCGCTTGAACAGCGGCTCGCCGGAGGTGTCGATGTAGAGCGTGGCGCGGTCGGTGGTCAGATGCACATAGACCCGAACGTCCGGCCACTGGGTGTTGACATCGGGGCGCGCGCCGCCTTTGGCACGAAAACGGTCGGCGATGGCGTCCTTGACCTTCAGCGCCGCAAAGTTCAGGCTGGTCAGCGGGCTGTGCTGGGCAGTGATTTCCACCTTGAAGCTCTGCTTCGTCGTGAACCAGATCTCCCAGGCGACGGCACTGGCGGCTTCGTACAGGTCTTTTTCATTGCGATAGAGGGTGTTGGACAGCTGCACCAGCACCCGCTGGGCCAGGCGGCTGTGCAAATTCAGGCGCAGCGCATCGCGCCAGCTGGCCAGCGCCACCACGCCACCGCGCAGGGTGAGGAGATCGCGCCCCTGCAGGCCGGTGAGGCGATGCACCTCGTCGGCCAGAAATTCCTCCACGCCGGCGGCACAGGGGAGAAAAAGCTGGAGCTGGTTCATGGTCATCTTCCAAGAGGGGGCAGGCGCATTGTCGGCGGCCGCGGCGGACCTGGCACCTGTCACGAAGCAGCACGATCGCGCGGGGGCGGTGTCGCGGGGCCCGGGTTCAGAGTGCCTTGCGCAGATTGGTGGGGGCGATTCTCAGGGCCTCGCGATACTTGGCGACCGTACGGCGGGCGCATTCGATGCCTTGCTCCTTGAGCAGATCAGCGATCTGGTTGTCCGACAAGGGTTTTTTGGGATCTTCGGCGGCGACAAACTGTTTGATCAGGGCCCGCACGGCGGTACTGGAGGCGTTGCCGCCGGTTTCCGTGCCCAGCGCAGAACCGAAAAAATACTTCAGCTCGAAGGTCCCGAACGGTGTGGCCATGTACTTGGCGGTCGTCACCCGCGAGATCGTTGACTCGTGCAAGCCCAGCTCGTCGGCAATCTCGCGCAATACCAGGGGGCGCATTGCCAGTTCGCCATGGACGAAAAAGTTCTTCTGCCGTTCGACGATCGCCTTGGATACCCGCAAGATGGTGTCGAACCGCTGCTGGATGTTCTTGATGAACCAGCGCGCCTCCTGAAGGCGTTGCTGCAGCGCGCCATGGGCTTCGCCTTTGCCGCCACCGCGCAAGGCATTGGCATAGATGTCCTGCACCCGCAACCGGGGCATGACATCCGGATTGAGCTGTACCCGCAGCCGTGTTGCAGAGCCACGCCCGCTGGTCGAGACAATAACGTCGGGAACCACCACCTGACGCTCCAGATCCGCGAAGCGCCGGCCCGGTTTCGGGTCCAGACGCGCGATCAGCGTCATTGCCGCCCGAATCGCGGCATCATCCGCCCCCGTGAGCTGCGCCAACCGGCGCGTGTCGCGCCGCGCCAGCAGGTCCATCGGTTGCCGGCACACACGCTCGGCCAGCTCGGCGGTTTCGTCGTCCGGCCGCTCCTGGCGCAAGGCACGCAACTGCAGCAGCAGACACTCCTGCAGCGAACGCGCACCGACACCGACCGGCTCCAGTGACTGCAACAGACGCAGCGCCACCGTGAAATGGTGGACCAGTTCGTCCAGGCGCTCCAGGTCGTCACGGCCGGCCAATCCCTCGGCCAGCGACTCCAGCGAATCTTCGAGCCAGCCGTCGTCATTGAGCGATTCGATGAGAAAACGCAGCACCTCCCGATCCAGCTCCGAGAGCCGCAGTCCCAGCGCCTGCCGGTGCAGAGAATCGGTCAGCGATTCGTGCCGGCCCAGCCGCTGGGTGGAGTCGGTGTCATCCTCGTCGCCGGCGCCACTGAGGCGTGCAGGCGCATCACCACCCCATTCGGAGTCATCGGGCGACAGGTCGACGCTGCCATCGCCCTCCCAGGAGGTCTCCAGGCCATTTTCCAAGCCATTTTGGTCACTACCCAGCGCAAAATGGTCACTTTCCGCTATGGATTCTGAATCGCTTTCGGCACTGCGATCCGACGCGCTGACCGGCTGATCGGCCATCTGCACGCCATGCTGTTCGCGCTCGATTTCGTCGTCGGCCCGCTCCAGAAAGGGGTTGTCGTCGAGCATCTGGTCGACTTCCTGGCCCAGCTCCAGGGTCGACAGCTGCAACAGCCGGATGGACTGCTGCAGCTGGGGCGTCAGCGCCAGATGCTGCGATACCCGCAGGGACAAGCCTTGTTTCATGGGTCGGTGTCCGAATCCGCGGCCCGCTACATGCGGAAGTGCTCGCCCAGGTACACCCGGCGGACTTCGCTGTTGGCAACAATCTCGTCCGGTGTGCCTTCTGCAAGCACCGAACCGTCGCTGATGATGAACGCATGGTCACAGATACCCAGCGTCTCGCGCACGTTGTGGTCGGTGATCAGCACGCCGATGCCACGTGCCTTCAGGAAAGAGATGATGCGCTGGATTTCGATCACCGCAATCGGGTCGATGCCGGCAAAAGGCTCGTCCAGCAGGATGAAACGTGGCGAGGTCGCCAGCGCCCGGGCGATCTCGACGCGGCGGCGCTCCCCACCCGACAGGGCCACCGCCGGCGAATCCCACAGGTGCTGCACCCGCAGGTCTTCCAGCAGTGCGCCCAGGCGATCGCGGATGGCCGATTCCGCCAGGGGCCGGCCGGCGGCGTCATGCTGCAACTCCAGCACCGCCCGGACGTTCTCGGCGACCGTCAATTTGCGAAAAATCGACGCCTCCTGCGGCAGATAGGACAGCCCCAGCCGCGAGCGGCGATGGATGGGCATGTGCTCCACCCGCTGACCGTCGATCAGGATTTCGCCGCCATCGGCGCGCAGCAACCCCACAATCAGGTAAAACGAGGTGGTTTTCCCGGCGCCGTTGGGGCCGAGCAGGCCGACCACCTCGCCTTTCTCGACCGTCAGCGAGACATCCTTCACCACCTTGCGACTGCCGTAGGCCTTGCGCAGATGCCGCGCCTGCAGGCGACTGCCCGCGTCATGGACCGAGGCGGCCGCTGGCGCCGCCTCCGGGACGCGCCCGGTCACTGCCGGTCCCCGCCCATGGAACCGGTCGGGCGCAACGTGGCCGGTGCCGCAGCCGGCGCCGACGCGCTGGTGCGCGGCGCCAGTACCGCCCGGACCCGGCCTTTGCTCTCGCCAACACCGGCCACGGCGGCGAGTTGCCCGTCGACCGTGAAGCGGTCGGTCTGGTTTTCGTAAAGGATGACCGCCCCGCTGATTTCATCGGCCAGGGTCGCACCCCGCAGGCGCCGCATTTCCGCCCGGCGCTGGAAGCGCACCGTGTCCTGGCGACCGTCATATTCGACCAGCTCGGCCTCACCTTCGATGAATTCGTCCAGTCCTTCGCGCTTCTGCCGGAAGAACGCCCGCTGCCCCGGCGCCGCGGTCATCACACCGAACTGGTTGCCCTGAGGGTCCTGGCGCACTTCCAGGCGTGCGCCCCGCAAAACCAGCGTGCCCTTGCTGACCACCACGTTGCCGGTAAACACACTGATCTGGCTTTTTTCGTCGTGGCGCAGGTTGTCCGCCTCGACATTCATCGGCTTGTTGCGGTCGGCCCGTTCGGCTGCCGCCGGCATCGCCAGCAGGGCCAGCCCGCACAGGACCGCAAGGACAGAAAAGGAGGGTTTCATAAGGGCATGATTCTTGCTGCCCCATTGTACGGTCGCCCGGTCAAAGACCGGGCCGCAGGGGGCGAAATATCGCACCTGCCCCGCCCTCACGACCCCGGGGGCGCCGGGGGCCGACGACCGGCCCGGGCCTCAGCGGCTCTTGCGCACTTCGGCGATCAGCGCGTCGGCGACCAGCAAGGCACGGTCCATCGTCCCGGCCAGGTTGCCGTCGGTGTAGTAGCGGCCGGCGATTCCCAGCGCGGGCACACCTTCGACCCGGTAGGCGTCCTGCAACTGGTTGGCCTTGCGGACTTTCGTGCCGACAGCAAACGATTGGTAGGCCTCCGTGAAGCGGGCTTTGTCCAGCCCCTGGCGCTCAGCCCAGGCAAGGACCAGATCGTCGCGATTGAGCGTCTGCCGCTCGTTGTGAATCGCGTGGAACACTTTGCGGTGCATCGATTCCAGCCGCCCCAGCGCCTCCAGCGCATAAAAAAGGCGCTGCTGAGGCGCGAAGTCATCGCGAAAACCGACCGGCACACGCTGGACGACCAGGTCCTTGGGCGCCGCCTTGACCCAGGCTTCAAAGGCCGGCTCGAAGGCGTTGCAATGCGGACAGCTGTACCAGAAAAACTCCACCACCTCGATGCGGCCGGCGGCCGCCTCCACGGGGGCGCGCTTTTCCAGTTCGATGAAATCCTTGCCGGGCCGGAGTCTGAACGCGGGCGTCTGGGCCGCGGCGCCCAGGGACACGGCGCTTGCGCCGGCCAGCAGCGCGCCGGCACCGATTGCGGATGTGAACTGACGACGTAACATGGTCTTTCTCCTTCGCTTGGCTGGATAACGCAGGCGCGGCGAAGTTCCCGCCTTGCCCTTGCCACCGGCAGCCGAATTCAGCGTTGCACGCGCACCAGGGCCGCTTCGACCCCCAGGCCTTCCAGCTTTTCTTTCATCCGGTCTGCCGCGTCCTTGATGTCATAGGGACCGGCACGCACCCGATAGACCGTCCGGCCGGACTGTTCGCGCTCGGTGACCTTGGTTTCGATCCCCTGCAGACTGAGTTTGGCGCGTTGCGCTTCCGCCTCGTCGAGCGAGCGGAACGCGCCCGCCTGGACAAAATACGCGAACGGGTCAGCGGTCGCGGCGGGCGCGGCGGCTGCGGCCGGGGCCGAGGTGGCGGGCGGGGTGCCGGCTTTCGCCTTGGCCAGGTCACCCAGCGGGTCGGCCGATGCGGCGGGCTTGCTCGCGGCCGGCCTGGCCGGTTCCGTCGCGGCCGGCGCACTGGCCGGTGCGGCCTTGGGTACGGGGGCCGAGGCGGCAGGGGCTGACGGGGCAGCTTTGGCGGCCGGGGATGCCGAGGCCGGCGTGGCCGCCGGCGGGGGCGGCGGCACAAGGGTCGGGGCCGACGATGCCGGCCCGGCCGGTGCGGAGGCGGCCGACGCCGGGCGGACCGGATTCTTGCCAGCCAGTGGCGCGTTCGGGTCCCAGTCCTTGTTGCGGGCCGCTTCGGCGGCATCTTGCGCGGGTGTGCGCACGGGCACCTTGTTGCTGAAGGGCACCGGCACCTTGGTCACGTAGACCGCGACGGCCAGCGCCGCGGCCAAACCGATCACCACACCGATGATGATTCCGAGGAAAGTCCCCCCACGCTGCTGCTTCATGCTGTTCCTCACATCCGCACCGGTGCCGTGACACCCAGCACCGCCAGACCATTGTGCAACACCTGCGCCGTGGCCGCCACCAGCGCCAGCCGGGCGTGTTTCACGGCTTCGTCGTCGACCAGGATCCGTTCGCTGTCGTAATAGCTGTGGTAGGCCGACGCCAGCTCGCGCAGGTAGAAGGTGACGTCGTGCGGGGCGAAGTCCTGCGCGGCGGCGGTGAGCATGTCGGGGTACCGGGCCAGCTGCAGCATCAGCGCCTGCGCCTGCGGGCCCTCCAGCGCAGACAGGTCGACGTCCCGGAGCGCAGCCACGTCGCCCCCCCAGGCGGCCAGCACCGAGCAGATGCGGGCATGGGCGTACTGCACGTAATACACCGGGTTGTCGTTGTTCTTCTGCACCGCCAGGTCCACATCGAAGGTGTATTCGGTGTCGGGTTTGCGGCTGAGCAGGAAGAACCGCACCGCGTCGGCGCTGGTCCACTCGATCAGGTCGCGCAGCGTGACATAGCTGCCGGCGCGTTTGCTGATCTTGACCTCTTCGCCGCCCTTCATCACCCGCACCATGGTGTGCAGCACGTAGTCGGGGTAGCCCTCGGGGATGCCGACACCGGCGGCCTGCAGGCCGGCCCGCACGCGGGCGATGGTGCCGTGGTGATCGGTGCCCTGGATGTTGACGACCTTGGTGAAGCCGCGTTCCCACTTGGCGATGTGGTAGGCCACGTCGGGCACGAAGTAGGTGTAGGTGCCGTCCTGCTTGCGCATGACGCGGTCCTTGTCGTCACCGTAGTCGGTGGACTTGAGCCACAGCGCGCCGTCCTGCTCGTAGGTCTGGCCGTTGGCGACCAGCTTGCCCACCGTGGCCTCCACCCGGCCGCTGGTGTAGAGGCTGGACTCCAGGTAGTAGTGGTCGAACTTCAGGCGGAAGGCCTGCAGGTCCTTGTCCTGCTCGTGGCGGAGATAGGCCACGGCAAACTGGCGGATGCCGTCCAGATCGGCCACGTCGCCGCTGGCGGTGAAGGCGCGGTCGTCGGCGGTGACGGTTTTCTTTGCCAGGAAGTCGGCAGCGATGTCGGCGATGTAGTCGCCGTTGTAGGCGGCCTCGGGCCAGCCGGCGTCTCCGGGCCGCAGGCCTTGGGCGCGCAGCTGGGTGCTGTTGGCCAGCGTGGCGATCTGCACGCCCGCGTCGTTGTAATAGAACTCGCGCCAGACGTCCCAGCCCTGGGTGGCGAACAGGTTGCAGATCGCGTCGCCCAGCGCGGCCTGGCGGCCGTGGCCGACGTGCAGCGGGCCGGTGGGGTTGGCCGAGACAAATTCCACCAGCACCCGCTGGCCTCGCGCCGGCCGGGCACCGAACGCGGCGCCGGCGGCCAGCACCTCGGCCACGATGGCCTGTTTGGCCGCCGGCTTCAGGCGGATGTTGATGAAACCGGGGCCGGCCAGTTCGATGTCGGACACCCAGCGCTGGAACGCCGGGGTGGCCAGCAGGGCGGTGCGCAGGTTTTCGCCCACCTGGCGCGGGTTGAGTCTGAGCGGCTTGGCCAGCTGCATCGCGGCGGTGCAGGCGAAATCGCCGTGCGCCGCCACCTTGGGCGATTCGAACGCGGCCTTGTTGCCGGCACCGGGGGAGAGTTTTTCCAGCTCGTCCGCGAGCGCGGCGAGCAATTCCTGTTTGGCAGAGAGCATCGGTGGATTCTACGGGCCGGGTTCAGCGCGCGAGCCGGTGCGCGAGGAAGACCGCCACCGCCTTCATGACACGGCGCCGGTCTGCCAGAACGCGCTCTGGCTGTAGTGGTGTTTCAGCCAGTCGATCCACAGCCGCAGGCGAAGCGGCAGATGCTTGCGCTGCGGAAACACCACATAGATGCCGTTGGGCGGCGCGGCAAACTCTTCCAGCACCGCCACCAGGCGGCCGGCGGCGATTTCGGCCTCGACTTCCCAGGTGCTGCGCCAGGCAATGCCGTAGCCGGCCAGGCACCAGTCGTGCAGCACCTGCCCGTCCGAACAATCCAGCGGCCCGCCGGGGCGGAAATGCACCACCTCACGGCCACCGCCTTCGCGCGGCAGCGAAAACGCCCAGCCGCGGGTCTGGGATGCGTCGCTGGACAGCGTCAGGCAGTCAAAGCGCGCCAGCTCGTTCGGGTGCCGGGGCGTGCCGTGCTGCTGCAGGTAGCGCGGCGTGGCCACACACAGGCGCCGGTTGTCCGCCAGGCGCACGCTGACCAGCGACGAATCGGGCAGATCGCCCACGCGCACCGCGCAGTCGTAGCCTTCGCCCGCCAGATCGACCACCCGGTCGGACAGATTCAGCGAAATGGTCACCTCGGCATGGCGCTCGCGAAAACGCGGCACAAGCGGCGCGACATGGCGGCGGCCGAAACCGGCCGGCGCGGTGATGCGCAGGTGGCCGCTGGCCTTGACGCCGCCCGCCGACACGCTGGCTTCGGCGTTGGCCAGATCGGCCAGCACCCGCTGGCAGTCTTCCAGAAAGGCGCTGCCTTCGTGGGTGAGCGAGATGCGCCGGGTGGTGCGCACCAGCAGCTTCACCCCCAGGCGCTCTTCCAGCGCGTCCAGCCGCCGGCCCATGATGGCCGGCGCCACCCCTTCGGCGCGGGCCGCCGCCGTGAGGCTGCCCCGGGTGGCCACCGACGCGAAGGATTCAATCTGCTTGAGCTTGTCCATGGCCGCAGATTAGTGCAGTAAAAGTCACCGATCAAGCGGACTTACCCGCCATTCTCTACCTGCAGTCGACAGGAAAGACGCCCGATGACGTCAAAATTGATAGCAAAAAATGACCTTTTTACGCCGGGTATCGCCCTGTTTCACCCAAAAAAGTCCCGGTCGGGCGGCCAAGGGTCCGTTTCAGGCCGGAGCCGAGCGCAGCGCGTAGGTCTTGCCGTCCAGCCACAGGAATTCGGCCCGCAGGATGGCGCCGCCTTTTTCGTCCTTGAAGGTGAACCCCAGCACCGCCAGGGTCTGGCCGGCCTTGATTTCGGGCACTTTCCACGCCTCCATGCGCGAGAGCGGCGCGCATTCGATCTCCCAGACCTTGTCGGTGCGGCGCGGCAGCGCGGCCTTTTTCAGCAGGGCCGGCGCGTCGACGCTGGCGGTCTGCGGCGGCACGGGGCGGCTGGCCAGATCCGCCGGCAGGGCCAGCGCGGCGGGGCGCTCCAGCCGCAGCTCCACATGCGGGTTTTGCCATTTCACCGAGACCGCTTTGCCCTCCAGGTAGATCGGGCGGTCGAGGTCGAAGCTGCTCCAGCCGTGGTGGGCGCGGGCGGCGAAGGCGGTGGGCAGGGCTGCGGCGGCAAGGCCCTGCAGGGCGCGGCGGCGGGTCAAAGCGGGCATGACGGTCTCCGGAAAAGTCGGTTGAAAACAAGTAAACGGTTTCAAAACAAGCACTTACAGATAGGCGATCCAGCGGCCGCAGGTGATCACGGCCAGCCAGACCAGCAGCGACAGCGCGGTTTGGAGTCGCGCCATGGCGTCGAGTTTCGTCAGCGAGCCACGGGCATGGAACACGGCGGCGTTGGTGCCCGCGGCCATCAGCAGGCCCATCTTGATCACAAAGGCCCGGTTGGCCATCAGTTCGCCCGCCTGCGAGGCAAACATCAGCAGCCCGGACGCAACCGCCAGCGCAAAGCCGCCCAGCGCCAGCGCCAGCGTCAGCCGCGCGAGATCGGCGACCGGCAGGGCCCGCCCCCGGCCCCAGACCCGCAACTCCAGCAGCACCAGGTTGCCCAGCAGCAGGGCGATGCCGACGATGTGCACCACCTCCAGCGCCGGGTAGGCCCAGGTGTGGGTGCGCAGCGGCGCGAACGCCGCGGTCAGGGCGTCCAGCGCCGTCATGGCCGCGCCCCGAAGCTTCTGACGACCCGCAAAATAGTCCTTCTTTTATAGCAAAAGATGACGATAAAACGCTGGGTATCGGCTGTTTTCGCCTGAAATTCGGCCATGACACCCGTTACAGCCGCGCTTTCAGGAAGCCGGTGGTGCCGTAGCGGGTGACGGCGCCGTAAAAGTCGGCCGCCAGGCCGCGCACCACCGCGGTGTAGGCGTCCAGCAGTTCGGGAGCGATGCCGAAATGGTCGTAATTGACCACCACGTCCACCCGCCGGCCGGTGGCGGTGGCAAACGGCGCCAGGCGCTCGCGCACGGCGGTGTCGATCTGGGCGATCAGCGACGGGGCGTTCACCTGCAGCCCGGCAAAGTCGATGTAGAGCACGGCGCGTTCGGTGTCCAGCACCAGGCGCTCGGCCAGCGGGCGGTCCAGCAGCTGCTCGCGCAGGCCCAGCGGCTGCGGGTCAAACAGCCGCGCGTCCATCGGCGCCAGCGCCGGGCTGATCCGCGGCGCAAACCCCATGTGCGCCAGCACGTCGCGCTGCAGGTCGACGCCGGGCGCGATCTCGATCAGTTCCAGCGCGCCGCCCTCGCCGTCCTCGGACGTCGGGTCCGCCACCAGGCGGAACACGGCCCGCTCGGTGATGTAGAGCACCCGCTGGCCGCGGCGCAGCGCTTCGGCGCCGCTGAAGGTGCGGTGCTCCACCGCCCGCACGAACTTGCGCGCGCCACCCTCGCGGGTGATGCGCAGGGCGCCGTCGGCCACCGCCAGCTCCAGCTGCCCGGCGGTGAAGGTGCCGACGAACACCACGGTCTTGGCGTTCTGGCTGATATTGATGAAGCCGCCCGCGCCGGCCAGCCGCGGGCCGAACTTGCTGACGTTCAGGTTGCCATGGCGGTCGGCCTGGGCCAGGCCCAGAAAGGCGATGTCCAGCCCGCCGCCGTCGTAGAAGTCGAACTGGTTGGGCTGGTCCAGGATGGCCTGCGGGTTGACAGCGGCGCCAAAGTTCAGCCCGCCGGCCGGGATGCCGCCGATCACGCCCGGCTCGGCCGTCAGGGTGACCAGGTCGATGATGCGCTCCTCCGCCGCCACCGCGGCCACGCCTTCGGGCATGCCGATGCCCAGGTTCACCACCTGGTGCGGGCGCAGTTCCAGCGCGGCGCGGCGGGCAATGATCTTGCGCTCGGTCAGGCCCATGGGCGCCACGCTGTCCATCGGCACCCGGATTTCGCCGGCAAAGGCCGGGTTGTAGGGTTCGGCAAAGGTCTGCTGGTGGTGCGCCGGGTCCTGCGCCACCACCACCGCGTCCACCAGCACGCCGGGCACCTTGACCTGGCGCGGGTGCAGGCTGCCCCGCTCGGCGATGCGCTCCACCTGCGCAATCACCACCCCGCCGCTGTTGCGCGCCGCCATCGCAATGGCCAGCGCTTCGAGGGTGAGCGCCTCGCGCTCCATGGTCAGGTTGCCGTCGGGGTCGGCCGTGGTGGCGCGGATGATGCCGACCTGGATCGGAAAGGCCTTGTAGAACAGGTAGTCCTGCCCGTCGATGTTCAGGCGCCGCACCAGGTCTTCGGTGGTGCGGGCGTTGAGCTTGCCGCCGCCGTGCTTCGGGTCGACAAAGGTGTCCAGCCCCACGCGGGTGAGGGTGCCGGGCTTGCCGGCGGCGATGTCGCGGAACAGGTGGGTGATGACACCCTGGGGCAGGTTCCAGGCCTCGATCTGGCCTTCGACCGCGAGTTTCTGTACCGCGGGCACCAGGCCCCAGTGGCCGCCGATCACCCGCCTGAGCAGGCCGGCATGGCCCAGGTGGTTCAGGCCGCGGTGTTTGCCGTCGCCCTGGCCGGCGGCGTAGACCAGCGTCAGGTCACGCGGCGCCTGCGTGGCGGCGAAACGCGCCTCCAGCGCCACGGCAATCGCTTCGGCAAAGCCGATGCCGACAAAGCCGCCGGTGGCCACGGTGTCGCCATCGTGGATCAGCAACACCGCCTCGGCGGCGCTGACGATCTTGTGGCGGTAGGGGCTGGGGCTGGCGTGGTGGGCGTCGATCGGGGCGGGCATGGGCAGGGGTTCCGGCGGTCGGGGTCGTGGCAGGGGTGGCAGTGAGCGCCCAGCGTAGGCCGGCGGGCGCCGCCGGGCAAGTCGCAACAACCCGGAGCACCACCGCCACGCCCTGCGGTGCCAGCGCTTATTAGGTGGGTTTTTGTCATGGATAACCGGCCATGCAGTTCATTAATGACCGGTTCAGTTCGTAATACAGTGTCGGCATGGAATCCCAGCCGTCCGCCCTGCCCCCGTCCGCGCCGCGCGCGGTGCTGTTCGACGCCTACGGCACGCTGTTTGACGTCTACAGCGTGGCGCTGCTGGCCGAGCAGCTGTTTCCCGGCCAGGGCCAGCGCCTGGCGGTGCTGTGGCGCGACAAACAGATCGAATACACCCGGCTGGTGACCACCTGCAACGACGGCGCCCACTACCGCCCGTTCTGGGAACTGACCCGCGCCGCGCTGGTGTTTGCCATCAAATCCATAGCAGCAAAAGACCTTTCCACGCTGGGTAATGGCCAATTCGATGCCCAGGTGGACCAGCTGATGAACCAGTACCGGCATCTGAGCGCGTTTCCGGAAAACCGCGACGTGCTGACGGCCCTCAAGGCCCGGGGCGTGGTCACCGGCATCCTGTCCAACGGCGACCCGGCGATGCTGGGCATCGCATTGCGCTCCAGCGGGCTGGACGGCCTGCTGGACCATGTCATCAGCGTGGACCCGGTGCGCCGCTACAAGACCCACCCCGACGCCTACGCCCTGGGGCCCAGGACCACCGGCGTCAAGGCCGCGCAGACCGTGTTTGTCAGCGCCAACGCCTGGGACGCGCTGGCCGCCACCTGGTTTGGCTACCGCACACTCTGGGTGAACCGCAACGGCCAGCCGTTCGAGGAACTGGGCACCCCACCCACCCGCACCGGCACCGGCCTGCGCGACGTGCTGGCGTTTTTCCCTGACTGATCACCGTTTTTTCCTTTTTATCGTTCCAACCGAGGACTTTCCCATGACCGCACGCACCACCGTCCACCGCCTGCAAGTGGCCAACGAGCTGTTCACCTTTGTCAACGAACAGGTGCTGCCCGGCACCGGCGTCAGTGCCGACCAGTTCTGGAGCGGCTTTGACGCCCTGGTGGCCGACCTGGCGCCCCGAAACATCGCCCTGCTGGCCGAACGCGACCGCCTGCAGACCGAGCTGGACACCTGGCACCGCGCCAACCCCGGCCCGATCCGCGACATGGCCGGCTACCGCACCTTTCTCGAAACCATCGGCTACCTGGTGCCCCAGCCCGCCGGCGCCAAGGCCACCACCGCCAACGTGGACGCTGAGCTCGCCACCCAGGCCGGCCCGCAGCTGGTGGTGCCGATCCTGAACGCCCGCTACGCGCTCAACGCCGCCAACGCCCGCTGGGGCAGCCTGTACGACGCGCTGTACGGCACCGACGCCATCCCCGAGGCCGACGGCTGCGAAAAAGGCCCGGGCTACAACGACAAGCGCGGCGCCAAAGTCATTGCCTTTGCCCGCCAGTTCCTGGACGCCGCCGCCCCGCTGGCCGAGGGCAGCCATGCCGACGCCACCGTCTACCACGTGGTGGACGGCCAGCTGCTGGTGTCGCTGACCGGTGGCCGCCGCGTCGCGCTGAAAGACCCGGCCCAGTTCATCGGCTACCAGGGCGAGGCCGCCGGCCCGTCGTCGGTGCTGCTGCAGCACAACGGCCTGCACCTGGACATCATCATCAACCGCGCCACCGCCATCGGCCAGACCGACAAGGCCGGCGTGGCCGACGTGGTGCTGGAAGCCGCGCTGTCCACCATCCTGGACCTGGAAGACTCGGTGGCCGCCGTAGACGCCGCCGACAAGGTGCTGGGCTACAGCAACTGGCTGGGCATCCTCAAGGGCACGCTGACCGAAGACGTCGCCAAGGGCGGCAAGACGTTCAAGCGTGGCCTCAACCCCGACCGCCTCTACACCGCCCCCAACGGCAGCGGCCAGGTGCGCCTGCACGGCCGCAGCCTGATGTTCGTGCGCAACGTCGGCCACCTGATGACCAACCCCGCCATCCTGTGGACCGACGCCCAGGGCGCGGTGCGCGAGATCCCCGAGGGCATCATGGACGCGATGGTCACCACCACCATCGCCCTGCACGACCTGCAGGGCCACGGCAAGGACGGCATCCGCAACAGCCGCACCGGCAGCGTCTACATCGTCAAGCCCAAGATGCACGGCCCGGCCGAGGTGGGTTTTGCCGCCGAGCTGTTCTCGCGCGTGGAGCGCGTTCTGGGCCTGGCCGACAGCACCGTCAAGCTGGGCATCATGGACGAAGAGCGCCGCACCAGCGTCAACCTCAAGGCCTGCATCGCCGCCGCCGCCAGCCGTGTCGCCTTCATCAACACCGGCTTCCTGGACCGCACCGGCGACGAAATGCACACCGCCATGCTGGCCGGCCCGATGATCCGCAAGGGCGACATGAAGACCAGCGCCTGGATCACCGCCTATGAAAAGAGCAACGTGCTGGTGGGCCTGTCCTGCGGCCTGCGCGGGCGCGCCCAGATCGGCAAGGGCATGTGGGCCATGCCCGACCTGATGGCCGCCATGCTGCAGCAGAAGATCGCCCACCCCAAGGCCGGCGCCAACACCGCCTGGGTGCCCAGCCCCACCGGCGCCACGCTGCACGCGCTGCACTACCACCAGGTCAAGGTGGCCGACATCCAGGCCGAACTGGAAAAAACCGACGCCGACGCCGCCCGTGACGAACTGCTCACCGGCCTGCTGACCATTCCCGTGGCCGCCAGCGCGAACTGGAGCGACGCCGAAAAGCAGCAGGAGCTGGACAACAACGCCCAGGGCATCCTGGGCTATGTGGTGCGCTGGGTGGACCAGGGCGTGGGCTGCTCCAAGGTGCCCGACATCAACGACGTGGGCCTGATGGAAGACCGCGCAACGCTGCGCATCAGCAGCCAGCACATGGCCAACTGGCTGCACCACGGTGTCGTCACCGAAGCGCAGGTGCGCGAAACCTTCGCCCGCATGGCCGCCAAGGTGGACGCCCAGAACGCCGGCGACCCGGCCTACACCCCCATGGTCGGCAACGAATCCGGCGCCGCCTTCCAGGCCGCCTGCGACCTGGTCTTCAAAGGCAAGGAACAACCCAGCGGCTACACCGAACCCCTGCTGCACGCGTGGCGGCTGAAGGTGAAGGCAGGCGCCGCCTGAACGGTGGCGGCCCCGGCGGGCGGACGGTCCTGATCTGATAGCAGACCATGACCGTTTGACGCTGGGTAGGGGCCAAAAAAGGCCTGGAATCTGACCACCACGGCGCCTGCGGGCGCCGTGGTGCTTTCTGGGGGCCCGCTCAGTCGCGGTTGTGCAGCAGGTCGGCCTGGCGTTCGGCGGCGCCGGCGCGGACCAGGTCGTCGAGCAGGCCGGTGGTCCAGGCGGGCAGCGGGGGGGCGTCGGGCAGGCGGCTGTGGATCAGGCGGAAATACGGCGTGGCCGTGGCCCAGGCC
>ERZ761602.1522-NODE-1522-length-41571-cov-60.702934_pt1 | contig 41571 bp, 45 predicted proteins | sample MGYA00512165_ERZ761602 | MGnify/ENA primary metagenome ERZ761602 (study PRJEB28899, sample SAMN02445085) | bioreactor sludge metagenome | biome: EBPR sludge; isolation source: Thorneside wastewater treatment plant | place: Australia: Brisbane, Thorneside...
GGCGCCCCGGCTTGCCCAGCGTGGTGAGCGACTTGGTGAGCGGCAGCTCGCGCCCCGCGTTGGCGCCGCTGAGCACCTGGATGACCCCCTGCCCCTCGCCCGATACGGCAGTGACGGCCGCGGCACCGGCCTGGCGCGCAGCGGCGGAGAGGATCTGCGTATCGCTCGGCGCCGGCGTGCCCGGCGGCAGCACGGTCTCGGTGGTGGCGCGCGGCATCTCGAAGGCCTTGTAAGCGGCGGTCTCGATCATCTCGGACGGTGCCAGCCCGGGCTTGGCGTCGTCGAGGATGTACTTGATGCGGTACTTGCCGAGCTCGATCACGTCGTTGTTGCGCAGCACGTTCTTCTTGACCGGCTGGCCGTTGAGGTAGGTGCCGTTGGTGCTGTTCTGATCCTCGAGGAAGGCGTCGTTGGTGATGCAGGTGATCACCGCGTGATGACCGCTGATCGCCAGATTGTCGATCTGGATGTCGTTGTCGGGCTTGCGCCCGATGGTGGTGCGCTCCTTGACGAGCGCCATCTCCTTGAGCACCAGCCCGTCCATGCTGAGAACCAACTTCGGCATGCCCATACCCGTGTGTAAGTGGAACGACCGGCGCGCCCGCGCCGCCTGCGAGGAATCCGTCGCCCATTCTAGCGCGCGCATCGCGCCGGTTAACAAAAAAGGGCGCCGGAAGACCCGGCGCCCCTGCGTATGCCCCGAGGGACGGCTTACAGCATGGCCTTGAGCAGCTTGGCCATCTCGGACGGGTTGCGCGTGACCTTGAAGCCGCACTCTTCCATGATGGCGAGCTTGGCATCGGCGGTGTCGGCACCGCCCGAGATCAGCGCGCCAGCGTGGCCCATGCGCTTGCCGGCCGGCGCAGTGACGCCGGCGATGAAGCCGACGATCGGCTTCTTCATGTTGGCCTTGCACCACATCGCGGCTTCGGCTTCGTCCGGACCACCGATCTCGCCGATCATGATCACCGCGTCGGTGTCCGGATCGTCGTTGAACATGCGCATCACGTCGATGTGCTTGAGACCGTTGATCGGGTCGCCGCCGATGCCGACCGCCGAGGACTGGCCGAGGCCGATCTCGGTGAGCTGGGCGACGGCTTCATAGGTCAGCGTGCCGGAGCGCGACACGACGCCGATGCGGCCCTTGCGGTGGATGTGGCCGGGCATGATGCCGATCTTGATCTCGTCGGGCGTGATCAGGCCGGGGCAGTTGGGGCCGAGCAGCAGGGTTTCCTTGCCGCCCGCGGCGACCTTCTGCTTCATCTTGTTGCGCACGACCAGCATGTCGCGAACCGGGATGCCCTCGGTGATGCAGATCGCCAGGTCGAGATCGGCCTCGCAGGCCTCCCAGATCGCGGCGGCCGCGCCGGCGGGCGGCACGTAGATCACCGAGACGGTGGCGCCGGTGGCGTCCTTGGCGTCCTTGACCGAGCCGTAGATCGGCACGTCGAGGATCTTCTCGCCGGCCTTCTTCGGGTTCACGCCGGCGACGAAGCAGTTCTTGCCGTTGGCGTATTCGATGCACTTCTCGGTGTGGAACTGGCCGGTCTTGCCGGTGATGCCCTGGGTGATGACCTTGGTGTCTTTGTTGATCAGGATGGACATTCGAAGTGCTCCTTACTTGACCGCAGCGACGATCTTGGTCGCGGCTTCCGCCATCGTGTCGGCGGCGATGATCGGCAGGCCCGAATCGGCGAGGATCTTCTTGCCGAGGTCTTCGTTGGTGCCCTTCATGCGCACCACGAGCGGGACGGAGAGGTTCACTTCGCGGGCCGCGGCGACCACGCCGGCGGCGATGGTGTCGCAGCGCATGATGCCGCCGAAGATATTGACCAGGATGCCCTTGACCTTGGGGTTCTTGAGCATGATCTTGAAGGCTTCGGTGACCTTCTCGGTGGTCGCGCCGCCGCCGACGTCGAGGAAGTTGGCCGGCTCGGCGCCGAACAGCTTGATCGTGTCCATGGTGGCCATCGCCAGACCGGCGCCGTTCACCAGGCAGCCGATGTTGCCATCGAGGCTGATGTAGGCGAGGTCGAACTTGGAGGCCTCGATCTCGTCGGCGTCCTCTTCGTCGAAGTCGCGGAAATCGACGATCTCCGGGTGGCGGTAGAGGGCGTTGGAGTCGAAGTTGAACTTGGCGTCCAGGGCCTTGATGTTGCCGTTGCCTTCGAGGATCAGCGGGTTGATCTCCGCCAGCGAGGCATCGGTTTCCATGTAGCAGGTGTACAGGCGCTTGAGCGCATCGACCGCCTTGGCGACCGAGGCCTCGGGCACGCCGATGCCGCGGGCCAGGTTCTCGGCCTGCGCGTCGGTGAGGCCGACGAGCGGATCGACGAACTCCTTGAGGATCTTCTCGGGGGTGCTGTGCGCGACTTCCTCGATGTCCATGCCGCCTTCGGACGAGGCCATCATGGCGACGGTCTGGGTGGCACGGTCGGTGAGCGCGGCAACGTAGTATTCGTGCTTGATGTCGGCGCCTTCCTCGATCAGCAGGTTGCGCACCTTCTGGCCCTCGGGGCCGGTCTGGTGGGTGACCAGTTGCATGCCGAGGATGTCGTTGGCGTGCTGGCGCACTTCGTCGAGCGAGCGGGCGAGCTTGACGCCGCCGCCCTTGCCGCGGCCGCCGGCATGGATCTGGGCCTTCACCACCCAGATCTTGCCGCCGAGTTCCTCGGCCGCCTTGACCGCGCCATCCACGGACACGCAGTGGAAACCGCGCGGCGTCACGACGCCGAACTTCCTCAACAGTTCTTTTGCCTGATACTCATGAATCTTCATGGTTGCCCTTCGATCGAAGCCGCGACGACGGCAGCCGCCGCGAACAGGTTGATGGCATGCTTCGGAGCGAGCGCTCCACGACCGGCGCCGTCTCCCTCGACCGTCGCCCGCCGCACAGGAATCGGGACCCCCCGACCCGACCCGCAGACCGGGCGCGCACGCCGCAGTCGCAAGACCTCATAATTATAACTGGTTTTGCGCGGTGCACCGTCATGCGCCCGAAGCGCCTCGGGGCCGGATGCATCGGCCCCGGCGCAACGCGACGGAGTGACGAAGACGGCGGGGAACGCCGAATACGTCACACGCCGGACAAAACTCGAAGGGCTTGCGGAACGAGGCGCTGGAATGCCTCCGGCGAGTCTGATAAAACTCGCCAATCATCCGATCCACCGCCGGACGCGCGGAAAATGAACAACAACAGCATGCCGCTCGCAATCGCCATCGCCGTCGCCTTTCTCGGCAGCGCCCCGCACGCCGCTGCAGCCGCGCTCGGCGAGGTAACCGCCCTCTCCGCGATGGGGGAAAGCTTCCGCGCGGAGATCCGCCTCCCGGGGGGAAAGCCTGCAGACGCCGAATGTTTTCGTGTCGTTCCCGCCTCGGGTGGCGAGTTTCCCTCCCTGCGCCAGGGCCGCGTCGCCGTCACCGGCATCGGCGCCGACGCACGCCTGGTGGTACGCGACTCCGCGCGTGTCGGCGAGCCGGTCCTGACGATGGTCATCGAGAACGTGTGCGAGTCGCGACTGCGGCGCGAATACACCCTGCTGATGCCCTTCGCGCAGAGCGCGCGCCTGCCCGCCGCCGCATCGCCCCCCGCCGCCCGCGCACCGGCGGCCCGCACGCCACGGCCGGCCGCGCCCAGCCAGCCCAAGCCGGCGGCGATATCCCGGACCCGGACACTCAGCACCACCGGTGATGAATCGCTGGTGACACTCGCCGCGTCGCTCTATCCGGACGACCCCGCCGCGCAGGCACGCTTCACCGAGGCGACCGCCGCCGCCAATCCGAAGCTGTTCTCCGACGCTTCCGCGCTCACCCGCATCCTGCCCGCAGGTACCGCGCTGCGCATGCCCGACCTTCGCCCGCGCCCGGACCTGTCCTCTCCTCCCGCGCCCGAGACCTCGCCGCAGTCGCTTGCCGCCGCCCAGGGGACGGACCGCCTGGTCGTCGACAAGTCGGTCGGCTCGCGCAGCGCGGGCGTCAGCGCCCCCCCGGCGACGGGCGACGGGGGACCACGCAGCCACGCCGAGCGCGAACGCGCGCTCGCCGCGGCGATCGACCGCAGCATCATCGCCGAGATGGAACTGCTCGCCCGCATCAAGGAACTGGAGGAGATCCAGGCAAGCCTGAAGGAGCGCGTACTCGGGATGCAGGCCGCACCCACCGCCCCGGCCGCTCCGGCGGTCGCGGTGCCCATCCCGCCCCCGCCGCGCCCCGAACCCGTCTTGGTTGCCGATCCCGCTCCCGCGCCGACGAGGGAAGGCACGGACGAATGGGGCCGGGACGCCTACCTCTTCGGCGGCCTCGGCCTGGCCGCCCTCGCGATCGTGGCCTTGTTGCGCCGCTCGCGCCGACCTGCGCACTCGGGCGCCTCCGGCCTGCCGGTGGCGACCGCCACCGCAACCACGCTCGGCACCGCTGAATCCCGCAAGGGGCGCGCCCGCGCGGAGGAAACCGGCTTCGGCTTCGGAATCGGCACCGTGGACACCCGCCTCGAGTGGCCGGCAGGGACAGAGACCACCATCATCGAGGAGCACAAATCCGCAGTCGAGCTTGCCGACATCATGATGAGCTTCGGTCGCGTCAGGGGCGCGGCCGAGACGCTTGCCGAGTTCATCCGCGGCAATCCGCGCGAGGCGGTCACGCCCTGGCTCAAGCTGCTCGAGGTGTATCGCGCCGCCGGGCTGCGCGACGAGTTCAACGCGATCGCCGGAGAGCTCAATAAGACCTTCAACGTCACCACGGTCAACTGGCAGAGCTATGACGCGCTGCGCGCCTCGAGGATGAGCCTGGAAGACCTGCCGCACATCTCCGAGTCCCTGCAGAAGACCTGGCGCACCACCGCCTGCCAGCGCTACCTGCATCAGCTGTTGCGCGACAACCGCAACGGCACCCGCGCCGGCTTCCCGTTCTCGGTGATCGACGAGATCCTCACCCTCGCAGCGATCCTCGAGGAAGACCTCGGCCCCTGCCCGCCGACGGCGAGCGCGGCAACGCAACGCTAGACCGGGTTGTCGAGGTCGATGAAGCTGGCCTCCAAGCCGAGCGCCTCGCCGAGATGGTGCGCAATCGCACGCGCGCCGTAGCGTTCGGTGGCATGGTGGCCGGCGGCGATGTAGGGCACACCCGATTCGCGGGCCAGATGCACCGTAGGTTCGGAAATCTCGCCCGACACGTAGAGGTCGGCACCGGCCAGGATCGCCTGCTCGAAATAGCCTTGCGCCCCTCCGGTGCACCAGGCGATCCGACGCACCGGGCGCTCGCCATCACCGACCAGCAGCGGCTCGCGCCCGAGCCGGGTCGCCAGCGCGCGCGCAATCTCCCGCGCTGGCTGGCCCTCCGCCTCCGGACGCCCGATCCAGCCCAGCTCCTGGTCGGCGAAGCGCGCCTCACCCCGCCAGCTCATCAGGCGCGCGAGCTGCGCGTTGTTGCCGAGCTCGGGATGCACGTCGAGCGGCAGGTGGTAGGCGAACAGACTGATGTCGTTGGCGAGCAGGGTGCGCAGCCGCCGACGCCGGAAACCGGTCACGCGACCATCGTCGCCCTTCCAGAACAGGCCGTGGTGAACGAAGACGGCGTCATACCCATCAGACGCCGCCAGGTCGAGCAGGGCCTGGCTGGCAGTCACCCCGCACAGCACGCGCATGACGTCCGGGCGTCCTTCCACTTGCAGGCCGTTTGGGCAATAATCCTTTAGCCGTGAAGCCTCGAGCAGGGTGTCGAGATGATTCCCGAGTTCGGCGAGCTGCATGCGTCCTCCTCCTTCTTCCTTCCTGCGCGCGCGGCTCCGCGACCCGGCTCCATGCCGGCGGGGCACGCAAGCATTCTCTTTCAAGCCCCACATTATGCGCCGCTTGTGGCTCATCTTCGCGCAGGCCGTGACCGTCAGCGTCGCCGTGCTGTTCGTGCTCAACACCCTCAAGCCGGAGTGGCTGCGCAAGGCGACGCCCGCAGCGGTGGTGGCCATCCTCGAGGCTCCTGCGGGGGGAGAGCGCACGCCGGCGGCAGGCTCCTACGCGCCGGCGGCACAGCGTTCGATGCCGGCTGTGGTCCATATTTTCACCACCAAGGGCGGACGCGGCCAACGCCACCCGCTGCTCGACGACCCGCTGTTCCGCCATTTCTTCGGAGAGCGCCCGGAAAGCGGCCCGAGCGAGTCCGGCCTGGGCTCGGGCGTGATCGTCAGCCCCGACGGCTACGTGCTCACCAACAACCACGTCATCGAGACGGCGGACGCGATCGAGGTCGCACTCAACGACGGTCGCAAGTTCGCCGCGCGCCTGGTCGGTCGCGACCCCGAGACCGACCTCGCGGTGCTGCGCATCGACGGCAATGCCGTGCTGCCGGCGATCACCTTCCCGGCCGGCGACAGCCTCGCGGTGGGCGATGTGGTGCTGGCGATCGGCAACCCCTTCGGCGTCGGCCAGACGGTCACCATGGGCATCGTCTCGGCACTCGGCCGCAGCCAGTTGGGCATCAACACCTTCGAGAACTACATCCAGACCGACGCCGCGATCAACCCGGGCAACTCGGGTGGCGCACTGGTGGATGGCGAGGGCAACCTGGTCGGCATCAACACCGCGATCTACTCGCGCTCGGGCGGCTCTCTCGGCATCGGCTTCGCGATCCCGGTGTCGATCGCACGGAGCGTTCTCGAGCAGATCGTCGCCACCGGCGAGGTCGTGCGTGGATGGGTCGGGGTGGAGATCCAGGACCTGACCCCCGAGCTTGCCGCCTCGTTCGGCTATCGCGACACCAGCGGCGCGCTGATCGCCGGCGTGCTGCGCGGCAGCCCGGCCGATCGTGCGGGAATTCGCCCAGGCGACGTGCTGGTCGCGCTCGACGGCGAGACGGTGCGCGACCCGCGTGCGATGCTCGACATGGTCGCGGCCCTGCCGCCCGGCAAGCGCTCGGTGTTCACCGTGCGGCGCGGTACCGAAGAGCTCGAACTGAACCTGGAGGTGGGCCGCCGCCCGGTCCCACAGGCGGCGCGCTGATCTGACGCATCCTGGCGGAAAACGACGCCGTCAGTGACGCTCGCCCTCGCTTGCGGATGCGTCCGGCCCGGCAAGCTGCTGCACGGTCTCCCCGGCGGCCTCCTGCGCCGGCGACGGCTTCGATAGCATGCCCGCGAGCACGATGCCGAGCTCGTAGAGCAGGCACATCGGCACCGCCAGCATGAACTGCGAGACCACGTCCGGCGGGGTCACGATCGCAGCCACCACGAAGGCGCCGACGATCACGTAGGGGCGCGCCTCGCGCAGCTTGGCCACATCCACGATGCCGGCCTTGACCATCAGGATCACCGCCACCGGCACCTCGAAGGTGATGCCGAAGGCGATGAACATCGACATCACGAAGGACAGGTACTGCTCGATGTCCGGTGCCGGGACGATGCTCTTGGGTGCGAATTCGGCGATGAACTTGAACACCGTGCCGAACACGAAGAAGTAGCAAAACGCCATGCCGATGAGGAACAGCAGCGTGCTGCCGAGCACCAGCGGCAGCGCGAGGCGCTTCTCGTGCGCGTACAGGCCCGGCGCGATGAAGGCCCAGGCCTGATAAAGCACCCAGGGCAGGGCCAGCACGAAGGCGACCATCATCGTCACCTTGACCGGCACGAAGAAGGGTGTCACCACGCCGGTGGCGATCATGTTGGTACCCGCGGGCAGCGTATCCATCATCGGCTTGGCAAGGATGTCGTAGATCGACCCCGCCCACGGCATCAGGCAGACGAAGACGATCACGATCGCAAGCAGCGCACGGATCAGGCGGTCGCGCAATTCGACCAGATGGGCGATGAAGGTTTCCTGTTGTTCGCTCATGCCTTGCCCTTGTCCGCTCCAACCTCGATACGGGGTGCGCTGTGCAGCCCGAGCTCGAGCTGCGGGGTCATGCTGCCGACCGGCGCAGCCGCCGATGGGTTCGCCCCGGCCACCGTGCCTGTTGCAGGATTGGCAGGCGAGGAAGTGGCTGGGGGAGCCGACGACTCGGGGAGAATGGAACGCACCTCGGAAACCGTCTCGCCGATGCCCGACTCGACCCCGGCGACACCGGTGCGCACCGAAGCCTCGATCTCCTGCGCCTGGTGACGCACCTGCTCCTGCAGCTTCTTCAGTTCCTCGAGCTGCATCTCACGCTGGATGTCGGACTTCACGTCGGAGACGTAGCGCTGCACGCGCCCGAGCAGATGTCCGGCGGTGCGTGCGACCTTGGGCAGGCGCTCGGGCCCGACCACGATCAGCATCACGACGCCGATCACCACGAGTTCCGAAAAGCCGAAATCGAACATGTGTGCTCGCTCGAGAGACGGGCCGCCGCCGGCCCGCCGTAAAACGAAGGGGCGCTCCGGTCAGGGCGCCCCCGTGCTGGTTCGAGACGCGAGGCTCAGGACCGGTTCTGGTCGACCTTCTCGCGCGCCTCGCCTTCGATGGTCTGGCCCTGCGAGAGCTTCTGCTGGGAGGCGTCCCCCGCGCCGGCGGAGTCGCCCTCCTTCATCCCTTCCTTGAAGCCCTTCACCGCGCCACCGAGGTCGGAGCCGATGTTGCGCAGCTTCTTGGTGCCGAACACCAGAAGGATGATGACCAGCACGATCAGCCAGTGCCAGATGCTGAAAGAACCCATACCGCTCTCCTTAACGCTTCAACATGGGCGGCAGGGGATCGGGCCCGCCCAGAATGTGCAGGTGCAGATGATACACCTCCTGCAGGCCGACCCTTCCGGTATTGACGATGGTGCGGAAGCCGTCGGTACAGCCCTGTTCGCGGGCGATTTTGCCCGCCGCAACCATCAGACGCCCCATGGCGGCCTCGTGTTCCCCGGACAGGTGCGCCATCGAATCGACGTGCACCTTGGGTACCACCAGAACGTGTACCGGGGCGACCGGGTGGATATCGTGGAAGGCATAGACATGCTCGTCTTCGTAGACCTTCTTCGACGGAATCTCACCACGCACGATGCGGCAGAAGACGCAGTCGCTCATGCGCGCGCGCCTTCCGCGCTGCGCGACTTCTTCTCGTCGATGCCCGATACGCCCTCGCGGCGGCGGAACTCGGCGAGCACGTCGTCCACCGACAGGCCGTGGTGGGCAAGCAGCACCATGGAGTGGAACCACAGGTCGGTCACCTCCCACACCAGGTGCAGCATGTCCTTGTCCTTGGCCGCCATGATGGTCTCGGCGGCTTCCTCGGCGACCTTCTTGCAGATCGTGTCGGTGCCCTTCTGGTACAGGCTGGAGACGTAGGAGGAATCCGGATCGGCCTTCTTGCGCGCGGCCAGGGTCTCGGAAACGCGGTGCAGCACTTCGATATCGATCATTTGTAGATCTCCTGCGGGTCTTTCAAAACCGGATCGACGGCCTCCCAGCGGCCGTCGGCGAAATATTTCTGGAAAAAGCAGCTGTGGCGTCCGGTGTGGCAGGCGATGCCGCCAACCTGCTCGATCCGGAGCAGCACGACGTCGTTGTCGCAATCGATGCGGATGTCGAGCACTTTCTGCACATGGCCGGACTCCTCGCCCTTGTGCCACAGTTTGCGCCGCGAACGTGACCAGTAGATGGCTTCGCCGGTCTCGGCGGTGCGCTGCAGCGCCTCGCGGTTCATCCAGGCGAACATCAGCACGTCGCCGGTGGAGGCCTCCTGCGCGATCACCGGCACCAAGCCGTGCTCGTCCCATTTGACGTCGTTGAGCCAGCGCGTGTTCTCGCTCACAGCCTCACCTCGATGCCGCGCGCGCGCATCAGCTCCTTGGCCTCGCGCACGGTGTGCTGTCCGAAATGGAAGATGCTCGCCGCCAGCACCGCATCGGCGCGGCCCTCCGACACGCCCTCGGCAAGATGCTCGAGGGTGCCGACGCCGCCGCTGGCGATCACCGGGATGCGCACCGCGTCCGACACCGCGCGCGTGAGCGCGAGGTCGAAGCCGCTCTTGGTGCCGTCGCGGTCCATGCTGGTGAGCAGGATCTCGCCCGCGCCGAGCGACTCGACCTTGCGCGCCCACTCGATGGCGTCGAGGCCCGTATTGTTGCGCCCGCCGTGGGTGAACACCTCCCACTTGCCGGGCGCGGTCTGCTTGGCGTCGATCGCCACCACGATGCACTGGCTGCCGACCTTGCTCGAGGCCTCGAAGACCAGCTGCGGGTTATTCACCGCCGCGGTGTTCATGCTGACCTTGTCGGCGCCGGCGTTGAGCAGGCGCCGGACGTCCTCGACCACACGTACGCCGCCACCGACGGTGAGCGGGATGAAGACCTGCTCGGCCACCTGCTCGACCACATGCAGGATGATGTCGCGGTCGTCGGAGCTCGCCGTGATGTCGAGGAAGGTGATCTCGTCGGCGCCCTGCTCGTCGTAGCGGCGGGCGATCTCGACCGGGTCGCCGGCGTCGCGCAGCTCGACGAAGTTTACGCCCTTGACCACACGCCCGGACTTCACGTCCAGGCAGGGAATGATGCGCTTGGCCAGCATCAGCGATACCCGCAGGAGAAGATCATTCGCGCGCGCCCTCGAGTTCGTCCGCGCGCGCCTGCGCGGCGGCGAAGTCGAGCGTACCCTCGTAGATCGCGCGCCCGGTGATTGCGCCCATGATGCCCTCGTCCTCGACCGCGCACAGCGCGTCGATGTCGCGCAGGTCGGTGATGCCGCCGCTGGCGATCACCGGGATGCGCAGCGCGCGCGCCAGGCGCACGGTGGCCTCGATGTTGACGCCGGAGAGCATGCCGTCGCGGCCGATGTCGGTGTAGATCACCGACTCGACGCCGTAGTCCTCGAACTTTTTCGCCAGGTCGACCACGTCGTGGCCGGTGAGCTTGGACCAGCCGTCGACCGCAACCTTGCCGTCCTTGGCATCCAGGCCGACGATGATGTGACCGGGGAAGGCGCTGCAGGCGTCGTGCAGGAAGCCGGGATTCTTGACCGCGGCGGTGCCGATGATGACGTAGCTGATGCCGTTGTCGAGATAGTGCTCGATCGTGTCGAGGTCGCGGATGCCACCGCCGAGCTGCACCGGGATGTCGTCACCGACCACGTCGGTGATCGAACGGATCGCGGCGCCGTTCTTGGGCTTGCCGGCAAAGGCGCCGTTGAGGTCCACCAGGTGCAGGCGACGCGCGCCGGCCTCGAGCCAGTGGCGGGCCATGGCGCCCGGATCGGAGGAGAACACCGTGGCGTCGTCCATCTCGCCCTGTTTCAGGCGAACACATTGACCGTCCTTGAGGTCGATGGCGGGAATGAGCAGCATACCGGGATCAGCAGTGGAGGAACGTGGAGGGGGTCGCCGGCGGCTCAGGGCTGCCAGCGGATGAAATTGGCGAGCAGGCGCAGGCCGGCCGCGGCGCTCTTCTCGGGGTGGAACTGAGCCGCGAAGATATTAGCCCGCGCTACCGCACTGGTAAAGCGAACGCCATAGTCGGTCTCGGCCGCGGTGAGCGAGGCATCCGCGGGCACGACGAAGTAGCTGTGCACGAAGTAGAAGCGCTCACCGTCGGGAATGCCGTCCCACAGCGGATGCGGGCCGCACTGGCGCACTTCGTTCCAGCCCATGTGCGGCACCTTGAGCCGGCTGCCATCGGCCGCGACCATCTTCGCATCCGGAAAGCGAATCACCTCGCCGGAAAGGATGCCCAGACCCGGCACATCGCCCTCGGCGCTATGCTGGAACAGCATCTGCTGGCCGATGCAGATGCCGAGGAAGGGCTTTTCGGCCGCCGCGGCGAGCACCGCGGGGCGCAGGCCGCGCGCGTCGAGCTCGCGCATGCAGTCTGGCATCGCGCCCTGCCCCGGGAACACCACGCGCTCGGCGGCGGCGACGCGCGCAGGGTCGGAGGTGACGAACACGTCGTGGCCGGGCGCCACGTGCTCGATCGCCTTGGCGACCGAGCGCAGGTTGCCCATGCCGTAATCGATGATGGCCACGCTGGTCATCGGCTTGACTCGCTTTTCGACTGGAGGACGGCCGCGCAGCGCGGCCGCGGGAAGGGAGGGATCAGAGCGCGCCCTTGGTCGAGGGGATGGTCCCCGCCGCGCGCTCATCGTGCTCGGCCGCCATGCGCAGCGCACGGGCGAAGGCCTTGAACACGGTCTCGCACTGGTGGTGGGCGTTGTCGCCGCGCAGGTTGTCGATGTGCACCGTGACGCCGGCGTGATTGACGAAGCCCTGGAAGAACTCGCGCGCCAGGTCCACGTCGAAGTTGCCGATGCGGGCGCGGGTGTAATTCACGAAATAGTGCAGGCCCGGACGGCCGGAGAAATCGACCACCACGCGCGACAGCGCCTCGTCGAGTGGAACGTAGGCGTGGCCGTAGCGGCGCAGGCCCTTCTTGTCGCCGAGCGCCTTGGCGAAGGCCTGGCCCAGGGTGATGCCGACGTCCTCGACGGTGTGGTGGTCGTCGATGTGCGTATCGCCCTCGCAGTGAATGTCGAGGTCGATCAGGCCGTGGCGGACGATCTGGTCGAGCATGTGATCGAAGAAGGGCACGCCGGTATCGAGCTGGCCCTGCCCGCTGCCATCGAGGTCGATGCGCACGGTGATCTTGGTTTCGAGGGTGTTGCGTGTGACTTCTGCTTGCCGCATGGAGGCTACCGGCCAAAATGGGATGACTGTCGGTCATGATAACATCGGGCAGCGAACTCGCCGCAATGCGCAGCCTATGGCGCGGAAATGGCGGCGCTATCGCGTTGCCCACACGCCACGCACCGCCGCCACGCGCGGACTGCGTGTCGAATCGCCCGTTCCACCTCAACCGCAGACACCCGCATGAGCCGCTTCTGGAGCGCCGTCGTCCACGGCCTGACCCCCTACGTGCCGGGCGAACAGCCCAAGCTCGACAACCTCGTCAAGCTCAACACCAACGAGCACCCCTGCGGCCCCTCGCCGAAGGTGCTGGAGGCCATCCGCGCCGCCACCGGCGACGGCCTGCGCCTCTACCCCGACCCCAACGCCGACGCGCTCAAGGCCGCGCTCGCCCGGCACCACGGCGTGCGCCCGGAGCAGGTCTTCGTCGGCAACGGTTCGGACGAGGTGCTCGCGCACGCCTTCATGGCGCTGCTCAAGCACGAGCGCGCGCTGTGGTTCCCCGACATCACCTACAGCTTCTACCCGGTGTACTGCGGGCTGTACGACATCGAGCCGCGCATCGTGCCGCTGGCCGCGGACTTCTCGATCCGCGTCGAGGACTACCTGCCGCGCGGAGACGAGCGCGCCGGCGCGATCATCTTCCCCAACCCGAACGCGCCCACCGGCAGGCTGCTCGCGCTGCCAGAGGTCGAGCGCATCGTCGCCGCCAACCCCGACGCGGTGGTGCTGGTCGACGAGGCGTATGTGGACTTCGGCGGCGACAGCGCGATCGCTCTGGTGGACCGCCACCCCAACCTGCTGGTCACACGAACCTTTTCCAAGAGCCGCTCGCTCGCCGGCCTGCGCGTGGGCTACGCGGTGGGCGACGCGGCGCTGATCGAGGCCCTGGAGCGGGTCAAGAACAGCTTCAACTCCTACCCGCTCGACCGCCTCGCGATCGCCGGCGCGGTGGCGTCGGTGGAGGACGAGGACTACTTCCGCGCCAGCTGCGCAAAGGTGATCGAGACCCGCGACAAGCTGGTCGCCGACCTGCAGGCGCTCGACTTCGAGGTGCTGCCCTCGGCGGCGAACTTCATCTTCGCCCGCCACCCGGCGCGCGACGGTGCCGAACTCACCGCCGAACTGCGCAAGCGCGCGATCATCGTGCGCCACTTCAAGGCGGCACGCATCGACCAGTTCATGCGCATCACCGTGGGCACCGACGCGCAGTGTGGCGTCCTGGTCGGCGCATTGAAGGAAATCCTCGGCGCCTGATCCACCGCGCGCGAACGACCGGCGGTGCGGCTTCGCGCCGCCGGCAACCGGGCTCAAACCTTCAGCCGCATCTCCGCCGAACGCGCGTGCGCCTGCAGGCCCTCGCCGTGCGCGAGGATGGACGCCACCTTGCCCAGGTGCTGGGCGCCGGCCTGCGAGATGTGCACGATGCTGGTGCGCTTCTGGAAGTCGTAGGTGCCGAGCGGCGACGAGAAGCGCGCGCTGCGCATGGTCGGCAGCACGTGGTTGGGGCCGGCGCAGTAGTCGCCGAGCGCCTCCACCGCCCAGTGGCCGACGAAGATCGCGCCGGCGTGGCGGATGTGGGCGATCCAGGCCTCGGCGTCGTCCAGCGACAGCTCGAGGTGCTCGGGCGCGATGCGGTTGGCGATCGCGCAGGCCTGCTCCAGGCTATCGACGTGGATCAGCGCGCCGCGGTTGGCGAGCGACTTGGCAATCGTGTCGCGGCGCGGCATGGTGGGCAGCAGGCGGTCGATCGCCTCATGCACCGCGTCGATGAAGCCGGCGTCGGTGCACAGCAGGATGGACTGCGCGAGCTCGTCATGCTCGGCCTGGGCGAAGAGGTCCATCGCCACCCAGTCGGCGTGGCCAGAGCCATCCGAGATGATCAGCACTTCCGAGGGCCCCGCCACCATGTCGATGCCGACGGTGCCGAACACGCGGCGCTTGGCCTCGGCCACATAGGCGTTGCCCGGCCCGACGATCTTGTCCACCTGCGGGATGGTCTGCGTGCCGTAGGCCAGCGCCGCCACTGCCTGCGCGCCACCGATGGTGAACACGCGGTCCACGCCGGTAATCGCCGCGGCGGCCAGCACCAGCGGGTTCTTCTCGCCGCGCGGGGTGGGCACCACCATGATGAGCTCGCCGACGCCGGCCACCTTGGCCGGGATCGCGTTCATCAGCACCGAGCTCGGGTAGGAGGCGCGCCCGCCCGGCACGTAGAGACCGACGCGGTCGAGCGGCGTGACCTTCTGCCCCAGGCGGGTGCCGTCGGCCTCGGTGAACTCCCAGGACTCGCCCTTCTGGCGCTCGTGATACACGCGCACGCGGTCGGCGGCGACGGTGAGCGCCTCGCGCTGCTCGGGGCGCAGGCTGTCGAGCGCGAGCTGCAGCTCGCTCCTGGGCAGCTCGAGCGCCACCATGGACTTCACGTCGAGTCCGTCGAAGCGCCGGGTGTATTCGACCACCGCGGCGTCGCCGGTGGTGCGCACCGCCTGCAGGATCTCGGTGACGGCGGCGTCGATGCGGCCGTCGGCCTCGGCCTCGAAGGCGAGCAGGGCGTCGAGCGTGGACAGGAATTCGGGTTCGCGCGCGTCGAGGCGGCGGATCGGCGTCTGGCTCATGAACGGGTCCTCACGATTGGATCGCGCCGGCGAAGGCGTCGAGCACCGGCTGCAGCAGTTCGCGCTTGAGCTTGAGCGAGGCCTGGTTGACGATCAGGCGCGAGCTGATCGGCATGATGTCCTCGACCTCTTCCAGGTTGTTGGCGCGCAGCGTGCCACCGGTGGACACCAGGTCGACGATCGCGTCGGCCAGCCCCACCAGGGGCGCGAGCTCCATCGAGCCGTAGAGCTTGATCAGGTCGACGTGCATGCCCTTGCCGGCGAAGTGCGCCTTGGCCGCGTTCATGTACTTGGTGGCGACGCGGATGCGCCCGCCCGGGCGGGTGGCGGCGGCGTAGTCGAAGCCCTTCTGCACCGCGACGCACAGCCGGCACTTGGCGATCTCGAGGTCGAGCGGCTGGTAGAGACCCGCCCCGCCATGCTCGACCAGCACGTCCTTGCCGGCGATGCCGAGGTCGGCGGCACCGTACTGCACGTAGGTGGGCGTATCGGTGGCGCGCACGATGACCAGGCGCACGTCCGGCCGGTTGGTGCCGATGATCAGCTTGCGCGAGGACTCGGGGTTGTCGGTGGGCACGATGCCCGCAGCGGCGAGCAGCGGCAGGGTCTCTTCGAAGATGCGGCCCTTGGACAGGGCGAGCGTGATGCTGGACACGTGAAAAGCCTTGATCGGGGGGAAGGCGCATTGTAACCCGGCGCCGCTTCTGTTAACCTTCGCCTCGACTGGCTGAACCGCAAGTGGCGGTTCGGCCTTTTCTTTTGTTTCGCCGCAATGGCGGCGCGCACAGCACGCAGGAAGCCCGCACATGAAACCGTCGATCATCGTCTCCAGCAGCGACCTCGAGCGCCTCGAGGGTCTGCTCACCCTCCCCGCCTTCCGCAGCCGCAGCGACCTCGACGGCCTGCGCGAGGAACTCGAACGCGCCGACGTGCGCGAACCCGAGGAGATGCCGGCCGACGTCATCACGATGAACAGCCGCGCCCGCTTCGTCGAGGAAGGCACCGGCCGCGAGTACGAGCTGACCCTGGCCTACCCCAAGGACGCCAACGCCGAGGCGCATCGCGTGTCGATCTTCTCGCCCGCGGGCAGCGCCCTGCTCGGCCTTTCGGCTGGCCAGTCGATCGACTGGAAGTCGTCCGACGGCAAGGAGATCCGCCTGAAAGTGCTCGAAGTCACCTGGCAGCCCGAGGCCGCCGGTCAGTTCGACCTGTAGGAGCGCCCCAAGACGCGAATGGGGCGCTCGGGCGCTCGCCGCCGCCCCGGCCCCGGAAGGACGCACCGGGCGCACGGCCCGGAACGCCTGACCGCCACGCCTCAGGTGAGGCGCCGCACCTTCGCCCCGAGCGCGGCGAGCTTCTCTTCCAGACGCTCGTAGCCGCGATCGAGGTGGTAGATGCGCTCGATCGTGGTGTCGCCCTCGGCCACCAGGCCGGCCACGACCAGGCTCGCCGAGGCGCGCAGGTCGGTCGCCATCACGGTCGCACCCTCCAGCCTGTCCACCCCCTGCACCACCGCGGTGTTGCCGTCGATGCGGATGTCGGCGCCGAGGCGCTGCAGCTCGACCGCGTGCATGAAGCGGTTCTCGAAGATGGTCTCGCGGATCATCGCCACGCCCTTGGCGACCGCGTTGAGCGCCATGAACTGCGCCTGCATGTCGGTCGGGAAGGCCGGATACGGCGCGGTGCGCAGGCTCACGGCGTTGAGGCGCGCCGGCGCGCTCAGGCGGATCGCATCGCGCTCGGACACCACCTCGCACCCGGCGTCCATCAGCTTGTCGATGACCGCGTCGAGGTAGCACGAGGAGGTCCCGGTCAGCCGCACCGAGCCGCCGGTGACCGCCGCCGCGCACAGGTAGGTGCCGGTCTCGATGCGGTCGGGCATGATGCGGTGGGTGGCGCCGTGCAGGCGATCCACGCCGCAGATGCGGATCACGTCGCTGCCGGCGCCGGAGATCTGCGCGCCCATCGCCACCAGGCAGTTGGCGAGGTCGACCACCTCGGGCTCGCGTGCGGCGTTCTCGATCACCGTCTCGCCGTCGGCCAGGGCCGCCGCCATCATCAGGTTCTCGGTGCCGGTGACCGTCACCATGTCGGTGAACAGCCGCGCGCCCTTCAGGCGTGGCACGGTCGCATGCACGTAGCCGTGTTCGACACGCACCTCGGCGCCCATCGCCTGCAGGCCCTTGATGTGCTGGTCCACCGGACGCGCGCCGATCGCGCAACCACCCGGCAAGGACACCCGCGCCTCGCCGCAGCGCGCGACCAGTGGGCCGAGCACGAGGATGGACGCACGCATGGTCTTGACCATCTCGTAGGGCGCGACCGGATTGTCGAGAACGGAGGCGTCGAGCGTCACCACGTCGGCCTCGCGCTGGATGCGCACGCCCATCTGGCCGAGCAGCGCGAGCAGGGTGTCGATGTCGTTGAGGCGCGGGACGTTGGTGAAGGTGACGGGTTCCGCGGTCAACAAGGCCGCACACAGGATGGGCAGCGCCGCGTTCTTGGCGCCGGAGATGGCGATCTCGCCCGACAGGCGGGCGCCGCCTTCGATCAACAGCTTGTCCATGCGCGGCTCACATCCCGAGCTCGCCGCGACCTTCTTCCCACTGCGCGGGCGTGAAGGTCTGCAGCTGCAGGGCGTGGATCTCGTTGCCCATCAGCCGACCCAGGGTGGCGTACACCGCCTGGTGCTGGCGCACTTTCATCTTGCCCTCGAAGGCGGCGCTGACGACGATACCGCGGAAATGCACGCCGTCCTCGCCCTCGATGACCACCAGCTCGCAGGGCAGGCCCTGCTCGATCAGGCGCTTGACTTCACTTGCTTCGAACATTTGGAATCCTTTACGAACGCAACTTGTAACCGCGCGCGAGCATCGCCAGGGTGAGCGCCGCGAGCAGGACGAAACACAGGCCCACCACGCCGAGCGACAGCCAGGGCGAGGTGTCCGATTGACCGAAGAAACCGTAGCGGAACCCGTCGATCATGAAGAAGAACGGATTGAAATGCGACACGTCCTGCCAGAACTGCGGCAGCGAGTGGATGGAGTAGAACACCCCCGACAGCATCGTGAGCGGCATGATGAGGAAGTTCTGGAAGGCGGCGAGCTGGTCGAACTTGTCCGCCCAGATCCCCGCGATCACCCCGAGCGAGCCGAGGATCGCGCCGCCGAGCACGGCGAAGCCCAGCACCCACAGCGGATGCGCCATCGGCACCTCGACGAAGGCGGCCGACACCGCGAGCACGCCCGCCCCCACCATCAGCCCGCGCAGGGTCGAGGCGATCACGTAGGCGGCATAGAACTCGCGGTAGGACAGCGGCGGCAGCAGCACGAAGATGATGTTGCCGGTGATCTTGCTCTGGATCAGCGAGGACGAGCTGTTGGCGAAGGCGTTCTGCAGCACCGACATCATCACCAGGCCGGGCACCAGGAAGCTGGTGTAGGCGACCTCGCCATAGACCGTGACGTGGCGGTCGAGCACGTGGGAGAAGATGAGCAGGAACAGCAGCGCGTTGAGCACCGGCGCGGCGACGGTCTGGAAGCTGACCTTCCAGAAGCGCAGCACCTCCTTGTACAACAGGGTGCGGAAGCCGGCGAGCGGCGACTCGGCCGCCATCGGCTCGATGCGCGGGACGGCGCGGGAGAAGGATTCAGGCACGGTTCATCACCTCGACGAAGACGCGTTCGAGATCGGGCTCGCCCAGCCGCATCTCGACGAGGCCGGCGCCGGCCTCGCGCAGGCGGGCGAGCAGGGCCTCGACCTCGGTGTAGCTGTCGAAGGCGAAGTCCACCCAGCCGCCCTCGCCGGCGCTGCCGCCGAGCTCGACGCCGCGCCCGGGATGCTCCAGGTGCACAGCCAGGCTGTGGGTGGCGAAGCGGCGCAGCAGGTTGGCGGTGGTGTCGAGCGCGACGATGCGCCCGGCCTTGAGCATCGCGATGCGACCGCACAAGGCCTCGGCCTCTTCCAGGTAGTGCGTGGTGAGCACGATGGTGTGGCCGTCGCGGTTGAGCTTGCGGATGAACTGCCACAGGCCCTGGCGCAACTCGACGTCGACGCCCGCGGTGGGCTCGTCGAGAACGATCACCGGCGGCCGGTGCACCAGCGCCTGCGCCACCAGCACGCGCCGCTTCATGCCGCCCGAGAGCATGCGCATGTTGGCGCCGGCCTTGTGGGTGAGGTCGAGGCTGGCGAGGATCTCGTCGATCCAGTCGTCGTTGCTGCGGATGCCGAAGTAGCCCGACTGGATGCGCAGCAGCTCGCGCACCGAGAAGAAGGGATCGAAGACGAGCTCCTGCGGCACCACGCCGAGGTTGCGGCGGGCGTTGCGGTAGTCGGCGACGACGTCGTGGCCCATGATCGCGAGCGTCCCGCTGTCCGGCCGCACCAGACCCGACAGCGCCGAGATCAGCGTGGTCTTGCCCGCGCCGTTGGGACCGAGCAGGCCGAAGAACTCGCCCTGGCCGACCTCCAGATCGACGCCGCCGAGCGCCTTCAGGTTGCCGTAGTGCTTGCTTACACCCTGGATGCGGATCGCCGGCGCGCTCATGCCGAACCTTCCAGCGGCAGCAGTCCGTCGATGTCGTAGAGCGTGGCCAGGCTGGCCAGACCGCTGGGGGGATTGCGCAGCACCAGAACGTGACCGGCCGCGCGTGCACAGCGCATCCAGTCGAGGATCAGCGCAAGCGCGGCGGAGTCCGCGCTGGAGACCGCGGCGAGATCGACCACCAGATCGCCCGCGCGCGCGCGCCGCTGCCCCTCGACGAGAAGCGCCGGCGCGGTCTGCATGGTCAGTGCGCCCTCGGGCGCGAATACCGCTGCGTCGCTCACGCGCCGCGCCCCGCACCGCCCTGGATCAAGCCCTGCTGCTCGGCGAGCGAACGGTTGCGCTCCTCGAGCGAGCGGATCAGCCCGTCGATGCCGCCGCGGGCGATCTCCTGGCCGAAGTTGCTGCGGTAGTTGGTGACCAGGCTGACGCCGGCGACGATCACGTCGAAGACCTTCCAGCCCTGCTCGCCCTTCTCCAGCATGTAGTCGATGCCGATCGGTTGCGCACCGGCCTGCACCACCTCGGTGCGGATCTGCACGCGGGTGTCGGCGGGTGCGAAGCGCGAGGGGCGGAACTCGATGCGCTGGTCGCGGTACTGGGTCAGCGCGTTCGAGTAGGTGCGCACCAGCAGGGTGCGGAAGGCGTCGGTCAGCCTGCCCTGCTGCTCGGCGCTGGCCTGGCGCCAGTCGCGACCGACCGCGAGCATGGTCATGCGGCGGAAGTCGAAGTGCGGCAGCACCTTGGCATCCACCAGCTCGATGACGCGCGTGGTGTCGCCCGACTGGATCGCCTTGTCTGCGCGCACGATATCGAGCACTTCGTTGGTCACGTCGCGCACGAGCACGTCGGGTGCCTTGTCGGCGCTGGCCGCCACGGGAAGCGCCAGGCCGAACAGCGAACAGAGGACGAAGACGCGGAGGAGGTCGAGGATCTTGTTCATGGCTCTCGCTTATTGGACGGTTTGACGGACGGCACGTCGGCCGACCTTCACTGGGTTCGCGCCGATGCCCGCAAGTTCGAGGCGCTCGACCGCGGTGGCGGCGGCTGCATCGACCTCGCCCCCGAGCGGCAGGGCCGACTGTTCGTCGAAATCTTCATACACGCGTTCCTGGCGGCCATCGCCGACCTTGTAACGGCGTTGTTCGAGGTAGAAGTCGCGCACGAAGGCGTAGCGGTCGAGCGCAGCCTCCTTGAGGGTGCGGTCGGCGCCGAGCAGCACCGAGCGGCCGTGCACGACCCGCGTGCCCAGCACCGTGTTGCGCGTCGGCACGTGATCGATGCTGAAAGGCTCGTTACCCATCATGTCCGCGGGCAGAGCCACCGCATCACGCACCGTGCGTGGCCCGAAGAAGGGCAGCACGATGTAGGCGCCCTCGCCCACCCCCCAGCGCCCGAGCGTCTGGCCGAGGTCCTCGTCGTGTTTGGGCAGGCCCGCCTCGCTCGCGATGTCGAGCAGGCCGAGCAGGCCCCAGGTGGAGTTGAGCGCGAAGCGCATCAGGTCGCTCATGCCCTCGGCGACCTTGCCCTGCAGCAGGTTGTTGAGCGCGACCCAGGGATCGCCGAGGTTGCCCAGCACGTTGCCGACGCCGGTGCGCACCGGCTGCGGCAGCACGGCCTCGTAGACCTGCGCGGCCGGCTTGATGGCGACCTTGTCGACCTGCTCGTTGAAGCTGAACATGGCCCGGTTGTAGCCCTCGAGCGGGTCGTCGGGGTTGCCGGTGGTGGCACAGCCGCCGAGCAGCACGGCCGAGATAGCGGCTGCAGCGAGGCTGGCGCGGGAGGAGCGGAAGACGTTTCGCATTGTTGTTTTCTCCGGGGAACCTGGCCGACTTACTGGGCGGGCGTGTCGGCGGCGCGGTCGAACATGAACTGGCCGATCAACTTCTCGAGGACCACCGCGGACTGGGTGATCAGCACCCGGTCGCCGTTCTCCAGCATCTCGACGTCGGCGCCCGCCTCCAGGCCCACATACTGCTCGCCGAGCAGGCCTGAGGTCAGGATGGACGCGGTGGTGTCGGAGGGAAACGCGTAGCGCCTGTCGATCTCGAGCTCGACCACGGCGCGGTAGATCGCGGTATCGAAGCGGATAGCGGCGACACGCCCCACCAGCACACCCGAGCTCTTCACCGGCGCACGCACCTTGAGCCCGCCGATGTTGTCGAATGGCGCCTCGACGCGATAGGTCTCCGCGCCGTCGAGGCCGGAGAAATTGCCGACCTTCATTGCGAGGAACACGAGCGCGGCAAAGCCGATCGCCACGAAGAGGCCGACCCACAGGTCGAGCGCGGTACGACTCATCATCAACCCCTGAACATGAAGGAGGTAAGCACGAAATCCAGCGCCAGGATGGCCAGCGCGGACGTCACGACGGTGCGGGTGATCGCGCGCGACACGCCTTCGGCGGTCGGCTGGCAATCGTAGCCCTCGAACACCGCGATCAGCGAGACCACGGTGCCGAACACCGCGGACTTGATCACACCGTTGACGACGTCGTAGCGGAACTCCACCGCGGCCTGCATCTGCGACCAGAACGCGCCGTCATCGACGCCGATCACCACCACGGTGATCAGCCAGCCGCCGAAGATGCCCATCGCCGAGAACAGCGCGGCCAGCAGCGGCATCGACAGCACGCCGCCCCAGAAGCGCGGCGCGACCACACGCGCGATCGGGTTCACCGCCATCATGTCCATCGCCTTGAGCTGCTCGGTCGTCTTCATCAGGCCGATCTCGGCGGTGATCGCCGAGCCGGCGCGGCTGGCGAACAGCAGCGCGGCGATCACCGGGCCGAGCTCGCGCAGCAGCGACAACGCCACCATCACCCCCACCGCGTCGGCCGACCCGTAGCGCTGCAGGATGTCGTAGCCCTGCAGCCCGAGCACCAGGCCGACGAAGAGCCCCGAGACCGTGATGATGAGCAGCGACAGCACGCCGCTGAAATAGAGCTCGCGAATGGTGAGATGGATGCGGCGCAGCGACTGGCCGGAATTCATCAGCACCGCGAGCAGGAAGCGGGTGGCGAAGCCGAGCCGCCAGATGCCGTCGATGGTCATCGCGCCGATACGGCGCAGCGCCGATGCGATCGCGTTCATGCACCCTCCCCGCCGAGCAGGCGCTCGATCGGCTCGGCCGGATAGTGGAAGGGCACCGGCCCGTCGGCCTCGGCGTGGACGAACTGATGCACGAAGGGATCCCTGGAGGCGCGGATCTCGTCCGGCGTGCCCTGCGCCACGATGCGCCCGTCGGAGACGAAGTAGATGTAGTCGACGATCGCGAGCGACTCGTGCACATCGTGCGTCACCATCACCGAGCTCGCGCCGAGCGCGTCGTTGAGCCTGCGGATGAGCTGACCGATGATGCCGAGCGAGATCGGATCGAGACCGGCGAAGGGCTCGTCGTAGAGGATCAGCATCGGGTCGAGCGCCACCGCGCGCGCCAGCGCCACGCGGCGCGCCATGCCGCCGGAGAGCTCGTTTGGGTGGAGCTGCGCCGCGCCGCGCAACCCCACCGCCTGCAACTTCATCAGCACCAGGTCGCGCACCATGTCCGCGGGCAGGTCGGTGTGCTCGCGCAGCGGGAAGGCCACGTTGTCGAACACGCTCATGTCGGTGAACAGCGCGCCGAACTGGAACAGCATGCCCATGCGCCGGCGCAGCGCGTAGAGCTCTCCGCCCGACAGCCGCGCGACGTCGCGCCCCTCGACCTCCACCGTGCCGGCGGTCGCGCGCAGCTGCCCGCCGATCAGGCGCAGTAGCGTGGTCTTGCCGCAACCGCTGCCGCCCATGATGGCGACGACCTGGCCACGGTGAACGCTCAGGTCGATGCCGCGCAGGACTTCACGCTCGCCGTAGGCGAAGCGCACGTCGCGCAGCGAAACCAGCGGAGAAGAGTGTTGAACGGACGCAGGCACGTCGATCGGCCAAGTGTGAAAACCCTTGAATATACCAGAGATTTGCCGCTCGAGGCGGGTAAATGCTGCAACGCAGCAAGAAGACTGCGGACCCGGATCTCCGTGACGCGGGACGCGGCCACTGCACCCGAGCAGCAGCATAAAATTCCATACGGTTATTCACATTCCATCAAAATCCTATTAGCATCCAATAATGACATGCACATCGATCGGGATTCGCAGGATGATCGCGACTGCGGCGCTGCTGGCGACCGCGGGATGTGCTCCGCTCACACGACCACCTCAACTCGACGGCCACCTCGACAAGCGCTCGGCGATCGCACAGCCGGAGCGCACTCGCCCCTCGATGCCCACCCCCGGCCTCGTCGCACCTGCAGGCGGAGTGCCCGACGCACCAGCGGTCGAGGCCGCCCACGGTCGCCCCAGGCAGGCGGCACGCGGATATTCGATCGATGTCCATGACATCCCTGCCGAGCAGCTGTTGCTCGCCATCGGCCGCGACGCCGGGCTTGAGCTCGACCTCCATTCAGGAATCTCCGGCAAGGTGAGCCTGCAGGCCCACGACCGGCCGCTCGGCGAGCTGCTCGAACGCATCGCCCGCCAGGTCGACCTGCGCTACGAGCTGCGCGGACGCCATCTGAGCCTGCGCCCCGACAGCCCGTACATCCGCAGCTACGCGGTGGACTACGTGAACCTGAGCCGCGACATGCGCGGCACCGTCGCCACCAGCACGCAGATCGCCACCTCGGGCAGCAGCGGTGGAGGCGGGCAGCGCACGCCGTCCGCAGGCGGTGCCGGCAACGCATCGATCACCCAGATCGAGACGCGCTCGGCAAACGACTTCTGGAGCGCGCTCGAGCACAATCTTGCCGCGATCCTCGCCGGGCCGGGGCGCGCGCCCGACTGCGGCGGCGAGCGCGGAGGCGAACGCGCCGGCGGCTGCCGCAACGCTGACCTGATGATCAACCGGGAGAGCGGCATCGTGATGGCGCGCGCCACCCAACGCCAGCACGAGCAACTCGAGGCCTTCCTTGTCGGCGTGCAGCGCGCGGCGCGCCGGCAGGTGATGATCGAGGCCACGATCGTCGAGGTCACGCTCGCCGACGGCTACCGCCAGGGCATCGACTGGACGAGGCTGGGCGTGCCGGGCTGGAGCGTACGCCCGCGCGGCAGCGGCGACGCCACGCCCGGCCAGCCGACGCTGAGCTACCTGTCGGCGAACTCCGACATCCGCCTGGAGCTGCTCGAGACCTTCGGCACCGTCAAGGTGCTCTCCAGCCCGCGCCTGTCGGTGCTCAACAACCAGACCGCGATGCTCAAGGTGGTCGAGGAGGTCGTCTACTTCCTCGTCGACAGCACCACCACCGAGTACGACGACCGCAAGCAGGCGCGCATCTCCGCGACCACGACGCCGCAATCGGTCTCGGTCGGCATGGTGATGTCGGTCACCCCGCAGATCTCGGCCGACGGCGACATCACCCTCAACGTGCGGCCGACGATCTCGGGCATCTCCGGCTTCAAGGACGACCCCAACCCCTCGCTCGGCGACATCCCCAACCGGGTGCCGCAGATCCGCACACGCGAGATCGAATCCATGCTGCGCCTGCGCAGCGGCGAGGTCGCCGTGCTCGGTGGGCTGATGGAAGACCGCGTCGACCACGACACCGGCCGCATCCCGCTATTCGGCGACCTGCCGGTCGTCGGCGAGCTGTTCACCCGGCGCGAAAACGGTGTCCGTCGCACCGAGTTGCTCATTTTCCTTCGCCCGCTGCTGATCGACGAGCCGGGCATGCGCGGCAGCTACGCCGACTACGCCGGCCAGCTGCCCGACGACGACTTCCTCGTCGACGCTCCTTCGCCCGGCCAGCGCAACTTTCCCCACCTGCCGCTGCGCCCGCTGCTCGCCCCCGCCGGCACGGCCCCGATCACCGACCGCCTCCCCGACTCCGCGTACCCCGGAGCCAGCCATTCGAACGCCCGCACGAGCTCGCCATGAACGCTCCGCTCCCCATCGGCCAGACGCTGATCGCCGCCGGCCTGATCGGCGAGGACCAGCTCCGCATCGCCCTGCACGAACAACGCTCCCGCGCCCTGCCGCTGGGCCGCGTGCTCGTCGAGCTCGGCTTCGTCAGCGAGGCGGCGCTGCGCGAAGCACTCGCCGCACGCAATGGCCTGCCCTGCGTCGACCTTGCCAGCGCACTCGCCGACCCCGACGCGATCGCGCGCGTGCCGCAGGCACTTGCGCGCCGGCATCGCCTGCTGCCGCTGCAGTACGACGCCGCCCGCCACAGGCTGATCGTGGCGATGGCGGACGCCCACGACATCGTCGCCCTCGATCGCCTGCGCGCCGAGCTTGGCCCGGAGGTGCACGTGGAGCTGCGCCTCGCGGGCGACGGCGAGCTTGGCCGAGCGATCGAGCAGCACTACGGCCAGGCGAGCTCGATCGAGGACATGGTGCGCGAACTCGAACGCCGCGCCGGTCAGCCCGCCGCAGCGACGCGCGACCCGCAGCTCGTGGTGCGCCTCGTCGACGCCCTGCTCGCCGAGGCCGCCGCACGCGGTGCCTCCGACCTGCACCTGGAGCCCGAACTGGGCTTCCTGCGCGTGCGCCACCGCATCGACGGCACGCTGCGCCAGGTGCGCGCAATGCACAAGTCGTGCTGGCCGGAGCTGGCGGTGCGCATCAAGGTGCTCGCCGGCATGGACATCGCCGAATCGCGCAGCCCGCAGGACGGGCGCATCGGCCTGGCGGTCGGCGGCAGGCCGATCGACTTCCGCGTCGCCACCCAGCCCACCCTGCACGGCGAGAACATCGTGCTGCGCATCCTCGACCGCGACAAGGGCATCGTCCCGCTCGACGCGCTCGGTCTCGCCCCGGACCAGCGCGCTGCGCTCGACCGCATCCTTGCCCGCCCCGAAGGCCTGATCCTGGTCGTGGGCCCGACCGGCAGCGGCAAGACCACCACGCTCTACTCGATGCTCGGCCATCTCAACACCGAGGCGGTCAACATCATGACCCTGGAGGATCCCGTCGAGTATCCACTCGCGCTGATCCGCCAGACTCAGGTCGGCGAGGCCTCGCGGCTCGACTTCGCCGACGGCGTGCGTGCGCTGCTGCGCCAGGACCCGGACGTCATCCTCATCGGAGAGATCCGCGACGCCGATACCGCGACGATGGCCCTGCGCGCCGCGCTCACCGGCCATCAGGTGTTCGCCACCCTGCACGCGAACTCGATCTTCGGCGCGCTGCCGCGCCTGCACGAGATCGGCATCGGCGCCGAGCTGCTCGCCGGCAACCTGTGTGGCATCCTCGCCCAGCGTCTGGTGCGCCGGTTGTGCCCCGCATGCCGCGAGCCGGTGCCCGATGATGCCCCCGAAGGCCGCCTGCCGGGCCTGGCGGCCGATGCGCCGCCACTGCCGAGCTGGCGCGCGCATGGCTGCCCCGAATGCGATTTCCGCGGCTATCGCGGCCGGCTCGCGATCATGGAGATCCTTCCCTTCGACGCGGCGCTCGACGAGCTCGTCGCGCGCCGCGCCAGCCCGGGCGAGCTGCGTGCCGCGGCACGTGCACGCGGCCACCGCAGCCTTGCCGAGGACGGCCTGCGCCGGGTGCTCGACGGCAGCACCAGCCTGGCCGAGCTCGCCCGCGTGGTCGACCTCTCGACGCTCCTGCCCGCTGCCGGGACCGACATCATGCAGGGCAGCGAAGCATGAGCCGCTGGCGCTACCGTGCGCTCACCCCGGACGGCCGCCGCGTGCGTGGCGAGCTCGACGCGGCCGACCTCGCCGAACTCGAGCGCCTGCTCGATGCGCGCACGCTGCTCCTGATCGATGCCCGTCCCCGCGGTGCACGCCAGCTGCCGGGACGCAGGCGTATTCCGCGCAGCGAGCTCATCCCCTTCTGCTTCCACCTCGAACAGCTCCTCGCCGCCGGCGTACCCCCCTTCGAGAGCCTGGCAGCACTGCGCGACGCGGGCGCCGAGCCGCGCCTGCAGCAGGTCATCGACACGCTGATCACCGACGTCGAGCGCGGGCTGCCACTGTCGGGCGCCGCGGCGCGCCAGCCCGAGGCCTTCTCCGCGGTCGCGGTCAGCCTGCTCCGTGCGGGGGAGCAGGCCGGCCGCCTGCCCGAGGCGATCCGCGACATCGGCTCCGCACTCGCGCAGGAAGAAGAGCTCGCCAGCCACGCACGCCGCATCGCGATCTATCCGTCCATCGTCGCCACGGTGCTGCTGCTCGCCGTCGTCGTCGCCCTCGTCCACGTCGTCCCCGAGCTCGAACGCCTGCTGCGCGGCACCGGTCAGCGCCTGCCCTTGCAGACCCGCATCCTGGTGGGGCTTTCCGAGGCAGTGCGCGACTGGGGTTGGGCGATGCTGCTCGCCGCACTCTCCGGCGCGGCACTCGGCGCCCATGCACTGGCCCGCTCCGAAGCGCTGCGGACGCGAGCGCACGCCCTGCAGCTACGCCTGCCGCTGGTCGGCGGGATCCTGCGCAAACTCGCCCTAGCCCGCTTCGCCGCGCTTTTCGCCACCCTCTACGGCGCCGGCATCAACGTCATCGATGCCCTTCACACCGCCACCGGCGCCACCGCCAACCTCGCCCTGCGCGCCGGTCTGTACGAGGCGACCAGCGCGATCGAGCAGGGCCGCCCGATCTCCACCGCCTTCGAGGCGACCCAGGTCTTCCCGCCCCTGGTGATCCGCATGCTGCGCCTGGGCGAACACACCGGGGCGCTCGACGACGCACTCGCCAAGGTCGCCACCCTCTACCGCCGCGATGTCGCCGAAGGCATCGCCCGCCTGCAGGCCGCGGCCGAGCCTGCGCTGACCATCCTGATGGGTGGGCTGCTGCTGTGGATCGCCAGCGCGGTACTGGGGCCGATCTACGAGCTCATCACCCGCCTTCCGGTCTGAACATGCGCCGCGAACCCCTGCTCCTCGCCGTGGCCCCGCACGGCCTCATTGCATGCATCGGGCATGGTGACGACCTCCAGGTCCTTGCGGCCTTCGTCCCCGGCGAGGAGGCCACCTTCGCAAGCTGGCTCACGCATCGCCCGCCCGACGAGCCCTGCCGCATGCTGGTCGACCTCCCCGACGAGGCCTACGAGGTCGAGGACCTGCCCCGGGTTCGCGGCAGCGACCGCCGTGCCCTGCTCGCGCGCCGGCTTGCACACTGGTTCCCGGAGCCGCGCTTCGCCCGCGCGAGCGCGCTCGGCCCGCTGCCCGACGGACGCAAGGGCTTCGAGCGCGTGCTGTTCGCCGGCCTGGAACGAAGCACGGACCTCCTGCCCTGGCTGGAGCGCCTCGAGGCAGACGGCCGCCGCCTCGAGCTCCTCGTGCCGGCGGCCTCCCTGCTGCCCCGCCTCCCGCTACCCGGCGCGCATCCGCGGCGGCGCAACAAGGCGACGTCGCGTCCTCGCCTGATCGCCACCAGCGGGCGCGCGGGCCTGCGCATCTCCCTGCTGGGTGGGGAGCACACCCTGTTCTCCCGCCTGGTGCGTGGCGCGAGCGCCCCCATCACCGATCCGCAATCGCTCGAGGCGGAGATCGAACGTACCCGCGACTACCTGGTCTCCCAGCACCGGATTGCGAGCGATGCGCCCTTGACTCGCATCGTGGTTGACCTGCCTGCGGACGCCGGGACGGAGCACCACTCGCTGCCGCCGGTCCGCGTCGCCGCCGCCGGAGCACTGCCAGAAGGAGAACTCCCCGGCGGTCACGACGCCCATCTGCTGCTTTCCCTGCGCCGCGCGCCCACGACGATCGGCTGGCCGCTCGTCCCCGGCACGCGACGCTGGCCCGTCCTCCCCGCAAGGCGGCTGTTCGTCGCGCTCGGCCTCCTGGCAGCGACCGCGCTGGGCGCCGCAGCCTGGCTGGATCACCAGGCTCAGGCTCAGGCAGAGGCCGCCGCCGCAGCCGAACGAGCCCGTGCCGCACATGCTGCCGCGGTCGCCGCCGAGGAGGCGGAACTCGCCGCACGGGAAGCCGAACGCGCCGCACTCGCAGCCCTGAGCATGGAGTCGCCGCCCCCTCCACAGGAATCCACCCCCGAACCCGCAACCCCGACCTGCCCCCCCGAGGTCCCCGCCCCGCCTGCGCCCATCGCCAGGCGTATCGACGGCATCCTGCGCCGCCCCGACGGAGAGATCCTGCTGTGGATGGAAGGCGCCTGGCAGTCCGCACGCAGCCTCGGCCTGCACCCGGTCGGGGGCACCGCGGCCGCGGTGTCGCCCCCGACCGGGCGCATCCGCCTGCGCAGCGGAGACCACTGGCCGATCGGTGAGGTGTTCCTCCCCGGCGCCCAACCGCTCCCGGAACCCGCGCGCGGCGATACAGCCCCGGCTGCCCTCGGAAGCGTCGGCGGAGTGCAGCCATGAGCGTTCAGGCACGACCTGCTAACCGGCATGGCGATGGGCATGAATGCCTGCACCCGACCGCAGCCCGGGTTGGATCCCTCCCCGGCTCGTCGCGGCAGATCGATGCCGCGCGCGGCCAGGCAGTGATCGCCGCCCTGCTCCTGCTCACACTGATCGCCGCCGGCGGCCTGCTCGCCGGCGGCGAACTGCGTGCCCGGGCCCACGCGCTCGCCCACGCACGCAGCGTCGAGGCGCTCGCCACGGCACGTGCCGCGTTGATCGGCTACGCGATCAGCTACGCCGAGACCCACCCCGGCGAAGGCTACGGCTTCCTGCCCTGCCCCGACTCGGGCAACACCGGCTCCACGCCGATCGGTGCCTGCGGGGCACGCGGCACAGCCGCGGTGGGCCGCCTGCCCTGGCGCACCCTGGGCCTGCCCGAACTGCGCGACGGCTGGGGCGAGTGCCTCTGGTACGCCGTCGCCGGCAGCGTCAAGCACAACCCCAAGCCGCAGGCCCTCAACTGGGACAGCGCGGGCCAGTTCCGCCTGCTCGACCCCACCGGCCGCGAACTGCCGGTCGCAGCCGCAGACGGCATGGCGGTCGCGGTCGTGTTCAGCCCCGGCCCGCCGCGCCCCGGCCAGACCCGTCCGGCCACCCGGGACTCCAGCTGCGCGGGCAGCGCCTCGGCGGCGGCGGATCTCCCGCACTATCTCGACCCCGGCCACGTGCGCACGGGTAGCGGGCCGATCGAAATCGCCCTCCACCCCGCCACACTCGACGAGGAGGCGCCCAATGACCTGGCAGCCTGGATCGGCATCGATGACCTGTTCGACGCGTTGCGCCGTCGCCGAGACCACGCCACCCATCTCGACGCAGTCCTCACCCGCAGCGCGAACGCGCTTGCCGGCCGGCTCGCGGACAACCGCGCAGCCTGGCTCGCACGCCACGCCCGTCCACTCGGCGTGCTCGCGCTCGGCGTGCTGCCGAGCGCAGAAAACCTGGGCATCGCCGCCGCGCAACGCCCGGTCATCGACGACTGGCGCGAACAGATTCACTTCGCCGCCTGCACCGACGGCAGCGCCTGCATCGGGGTGATCCGACCCACGCCCCCCGGCGAACGCTGTCGCGCAGTGCTCGCCTTCGCCGGCGAGCGCATCCGCAGCGGCCCCGACCGCCAATCGCGGCTCACCGCAGCCGAACGCGCCGATCCGGCCGCCTGGTTCGAAGGTCGCAACGTCGCCGCCCTGCGTCTCGGTGCGCCGGATTTCGAAGGCGCCGAGCACTTCGGAGTGGCCGACCCCGACCACCCCGCCACCACCGACGTCATCCGATGCCTGCCCTGACTCCGCATTCCCCCGAAGCGCGCCGGCCCGCCCACGCAAGAGCTCGAGCATCTGCGGGGCCAGCCTGCCAGCGCGAAGGCGCCAGCCTTCCCGCCATCCGCCCGGACGCCTGCGGTGGCGCAATGCGCGGCTTCACCCTGGTCGAACTCGCCATGGTGCTGGTGATCCTCGCCCTGCTCGGCGGCAGCCTGCTGGTTCCGGTGACGAGCCGGCTGGAGGCGCGCGACCGCAACGCCACCCTGGAGCGCCTGCGCGACATCCAGCAGGCGCTCACCGGATTCGCCATCATCCACGGCCGGCTGCCGTGTCCGAGCACCGAGACCGACCCCGCCAGCCCGGCCTACGGGCTCGAGGACGGCCCGCCATGCAATCTCGCGCGCGAGGGGGTGCTGCCCTGGCGCAGCCTGGCCATGCCGGCGACCGACGCCTGGGGCCGCGACCGCCACGCTGCCGGCGACGAGTGGACGGGGCACTGGCGCTACCGCGTCGATCCCGCCTTCAGCGTGGCGCCGATCGGCGCCGCGACCGCACCCAGCGCCCGCTTGCAGATCCGCGACCACGACGGCCGCCGGATCACGACGACCGACTCGCAGGCAGTCGCGATCGTGTTGTCGACCGGCGCCAACCTTCGCGCCGATGGCGACAACACCAGCCATACGGGCGCCACCCCAAGCTACCAGGCCGGCGAGCCCGGTGCCGATTTCGACGACCTGCTCGCCTGGATCGGCCGCCCGCTGCTTGTCGCCCGCCTCGCCCAGGCCGGTCGGCTGTGACCGGTCGCCACGCCGCTTTCACCACCGCTCCATCACCCGGGAGAACGACCATGGAAAGGAAACCGCAACAAGGATTCACCCTCGTCGAGATCGCGATCGTGCTGCTCGTGGTCGGACTGCTGCTCGGCGGGGTCATGAAAGGGCAGGCGCTGATCGACAGCGCCCGCGTCAAGAACCTCGCCCAGGACCTGCGCAGCGTGCCGGCGATGATCCACGCCTACCAGGACCGCTTCCGCGCCCTGCCCGGGGACGACCCCGCCGCCGTGCGCCACCTCTGCTCCGGCGGCGGCAGCTGCACCGTCGCCGGCAACGGCAACGGCGTGATCAACGGCGACTGGGATGCAGGCAGCGATACCGAGTCCGTCCACCTTTGGCAGCATCTGCGCCTGGCCAGCCTCGCCACCGGCAGCACCAACACCGACGACCCCGGCTTCCTGCCACGCAACGCCCTCGGCGGCCGGCTGGGCGTGCAGCGCGGCGGCAGCGTGCTCGGCCTGCCGGGCAGCCTGGTGGTGTGCTCGGACAACGTGCCGGGCAAGCTGGTGACGCAGCTCGACATCGCGCTCGACGACGGCGACCCCTCGGCAGGTTCCCTGCGCGCCGGCACGCTCGGCGCGACCGGGCTGGTGGCGATCTCCGAGTCGAATCCGCTGATGGAGGCGAACGCACACACGGTGTGCTCGAATCTCTGAGTCGTCAGGCGTGAGGCGCAGGTTCAGCCGCCGAGCAGGCGCTCCTCGGCAGCCTCCAGGCTGCCAGGAACGCCGAGCAGCACGATCACGTCACCGCCCTGAATGCGGGTCTCGGCACCCGGCGAGAGTGCGCGGATGCCGCGCCGGCGCACCGCGGACACCGCCACGCCGAACTCCTCCAGGCCAAGCTCGCCGATGCTGCGCCCGACGCCCGCGGCCCCCTCCGGGACGATCACCGAGCGCAGGCGCGCCTCGCCTGCGTCGGCGGCATCGCCAGGGTCGCTGCTGCCCTGGAAAAATCCACGCATCAGCGCATAGCGCTGGCTGCGGATCTCGCGGATGCGCCGTACCACGCGGGTGAGCGGCACGCCGGTGAGCGCGAGCGCGTGCGAAGCGAGCATGATGCTGGCCTCGAAGGCTTCCGGCACCACCTCGGCCGCACCCGCCTGGGCCAGCTTCTCGAGGTCGGCCTCGTCGCCGGCGCGCACCACCACCGGCAGGCCGGGGCGCAGCGCGTGGGCGTGGTGGATGACCCGCAGCGCCGCCTCCAGCGCGTCGAAGGACACCACCAGCGCGCTCGCACGCTGGATGCCGGCCGCGACCAGGGTCTCGCGCCGCGCCGCGTCGCCATACACCACGGTATCCCCGGCCGCGCCCGCCTCGCGCACGCGCTCGGGGTCGAGGTCGAGCGCGACATAGGCCACGTTCTCCTGTTCGAGGAAGCGCGCCAGGTACTGGCCGCTTCGCCCGTAGCCGCACACGATGATGTGGCGCTCGGTGTTCAGCGACTGCGCCGCCACCCGGGTGAGCTCCATCGAGCGCAGCAGCCATTCCGAGGCGACGAAGCGCATCACCAGCCGGTCGCTGACCTGCACGATCAGCGGCGCGACCAGCATCGACAGCACCAGCGCGGCCACCGTCGCCTGGGCGAGTCCGTAGGGCATCAGGCCGAGCTCGAGGATCTGCGACAGCAGCACGAAGCCGAACTCGCCACCCGCGCACAGCCACAGCCCGGAACGCATCGCCGTGCCCGCCGGCGAGCCGAATACGCGCGAGGCCGCGAAGACGATGCCGAACTTCAGCACCAGCAGCGCAGCCAGCAGGCCGAGCACCGCCGGCAGGTTGCGCACGATCTCGGCGACGTCGAGCAACATGCCCACGGTGACAAAGAACAGCCCGAGCAGCACGTCGCGGAAGGGCTTGATGTCCTCCTCCACCTGGTAGCGGTATTCGGTCTCCGAGATCAGCATGCCGGCAAGGAAGGCGCCGAGCGCGAGCGACAGCCCGACCCGCTCGGACAACCACGCCAGCCCGAGCGTGATCAGCAGCACGTTGAGCATGAAGAGCTCGCCCGAGCGCCGCCGCGCCATCACGGTGAACCACCAGCGCATCAGGCGCTGGCCGAAGACCAGTACCAGCGAGAGCAGGAAGACGACCTTGAAGGCCGCGAGGCCGAGGGTGAACATCATCTCCTCGGCGGGGCGCGACAGCGCCGGCAGCAGGATCAGCAGCGGCACCACGGCGATGTCCTGGAACAGCAGCACGCCGATCACCTCGCGACCGTGGCGGCTGTCGAGTTCCATGCGGTCGGCGAGCAGTTTGGAAAGGATCGCGGTGGACGACATCGCCAGCGTGCCGCCGAGCGCGAAACTGGTGATCCAGCCCAGCCCGCCGAAGCGCCCGATCAAGGTGGCAAGCACGATCGTGGCAAGCACCTGGGCGAGCCCGAGCCCGAACACGATGCGCTTCATGGCCATCAGCCGGCCAAGCGAGAACTCCAGCCCGATCGAGAACATCAGGAACACCACGCCGAACTCGGCGAGATGGCGGGCGCCGGCGGACTCCTGCATCAGGTTGAGCGCGTGCGGTCCGCCGAGCGCGCCAACCAGCAGGTACGCGAGCACCGGCGGCAGGTTCATGCTGCGGAACAAGGCCACCATGACCACGGCGGCGGCCAGCAGCAGGACCACGAATTCGAGGGTATTGAGCATGGAAGCCAGGCGGCGAGTGGCACCCGCGCTGCCGGTCGGCGGCGATGGTGTTTGGTATACAATCCGGCGGATCGGGAAGGTGCCGGTGACGGCGCACCGTCATCCCGCCTAGCCTCCGGCTTCCCCTCCGCGCCAGTTTAAAGCATCGAATCCATGGACCCAATTTCCGCTCCGGACGAAAGCCGTGCCGTCGCCCTCGCCCGCCGTGTGCTGAGCATCGAGGCCGAGGCCGTGCACGCGCTCGCTGCCCGCATCGGCGAGGAGTTCGAGCGCGCGGTCGAGATCATCCTCGCACGCCACGGGCGGGTGATCGTCACCGGCGTGGGCAAGTCGGGCCACATCGGGCGCAAGCTCGCCGCCACGCTCGCCAGCACCGGCACACCGGCCTACTTCGTGCACGCCGCCGAGGCCGCGCATGGCGACCTCGGCATGATCACCCCGGAGGACGTGGTGATCGCGCTGTCGAACTCCGGCTCGAGCGAGGAACTGCTCACCATCGTGCCGCTCGTCAAGCGCCAGGGCGCCCGCCTGATCGCCATGACCGGACGGCCGGACTCGCCGCTCGCGCGCGAGGCGGACGCCCACCTCGACGCCGGCGTGGCGGAAGAAGCCTGTCCGCTGAATCTCGCCCCCACCGCGAGCACCACCGCCGCGCTCGCGCTCGGCGACGCGCTCGCGGTCGCGCTGCTCGACGCGCGTGGCTTCGCCGCGGAGGATTTCGCCCGCTCCCACCCCGGTGGCGCGCTCGGCCGTCGCCTGCTGACCCACGTCGGCGACGTCATGCGCCCGGCGCAGGCGGTGCCCCGTGTCGGCAGCGACGCTCCACTCACCCAGGCCCTGCTGGCGATGACCGCCGGCGGCATGGGCATGACCGCGATCGTCGACACCGACGAGATGCCGGTGGGCATCTTCACCGACGGCGACCTGCGGCGCGCGCTCGAGAAGGGCTGCGACGTGCGCAGCGCCCGGGTCAGCGAGGTCATGACGCGCAATCCGCGCAGCATCGCACCCGGCGCGCTCGCCGCCGAGGCGGCCGCGACGATGGAAAGCATGCGCATCAGCCAGCTGCTGGTGCTGGATCAGGCCGGCCGGCTCGCCGGCGCGCTCACCACCCACGACCTGATGCTCGCCAAGGTCATCTGAATGCGGGTAGACACCTGGCGCCTGTATCCGGTCTTCGCCCTCGCGCTGCTCGCGGGCGGATCGATATGGCTCGAGCGGATCACCAGGATAGAAGACCCGGTGACCAGCCTGGAACAAACCGGCCCCGACTTCATCGCGCACGACACCCGCGTGACCGGCTTCGGCGCAGACGGCGCACAGCGCTACGAACTGGTGGCCGAACGCCTCGAGCACTTTCCCGCGGGCGACATCACCCGGCTGCACGAGCCACGCCTGCAACTGCGCGGCGAAGAAGGCACCACGACGATCACCGCACGCACGGCCGACGTCTCGCCGGGCGGCGAACAGGTCGACCTCGCGGGAGAGGTGCGGGTACGCCGCCCGGGCAGCGCAGACGCGCTGCCGCTGGCGCTCGACTCCGAGACGCTCAGCGTATGGCCCGATGCCCAGCGCGCACGGACCGATTCCCCGGTCGTGATGACGCGTGGCGCCGGGCGCGCCTCGGCACGGGGCATGCGCGCGGACAACCTGTTCGGCACGCTCGAACTCATCGGCGAGGTCAGCACGACGATGCCTCCGCGCCGCCAAGGATCCTCCTCATGAAGCGAATCCTCCTCGCCACCGCGGCCGTCCTGTTCGCCGCCCTCACGCCCCCGGCGCTCGCCGAGAAGGCCGACCGCGACCAGCCGGTCAACATCGAGGCCGACCGCCTGACGGTGGACGATCGCAACAAGGTGCACATCTTCGAGGGCCGCGTGGTTCTCACCCAGGGTACGCTGACCATCCGCGGCGACAAGCTGGTCGTGACCCAGGACGCAGCCGGATTCCAGAACGGGGTCGCCACCGCCGCGGGCAAGGGCCTGGCGACCTTCCGCCAGCGCCGTGACGGCACCACGGAGTACGTCGAAGGCGAGGCCGAACGCATCGAGTACGACAGCCGCAGCGAGAAGGCCAGGCTGTTCAACCGCGCCAAGGTCACCAGCGGAGGCGACCAGGTCAGCGGCCACTACATCGAGTACGACGCGATCACCGAGAACTACCTCGCCACCAACGCACCGGGCAGCAGCCAAGGCGCACCGGCGGGCCGGGTGCGCGCAGTGATCCAGCCCAAGTCCGAAGGCCAGCCCGCCGGCGGACAATGATTCCCCCCCACGAGCAGATGCAAAGGAAGGAGACAGCATGAGCTTCGAGATGATCATCGCCGAGAAACGCGGCCGTGTCGGCCTCATCACCCTCAACCGGCCCAAGGCGCTGAACGCACTCAACGACCAGGTGGTTGACGAGATCGGCGCCGCTCTCGACGACTTCGAGTCCGATGAAGGCATCGGCGCCATCGTCATCACCGGCTCCGAGAAGGCCTTTGCCGCCGGCGCCGACATCGGCGCCATGGCGAATTTTTCCTACATGGACGCCTACAAGGGTGACTACATCACACGCAACTGGGAGCGCGTGAAGACCTGCCGCAAGCCGGTGATCGCCGCGGTCGCCGGCTTCGCCCTCGGTGGAGGCTGCGAGCTCGCGATGATGTGCGACTTCATCATCGCCGCCGACACCGCAAAGTTCGGCCAGCCCGAGATTCGCCTCGGCATCCTGCCCGGTGCAGGTGGTACCCAGCGCCTGCCGCGCGCGATCGGCAAGGCCAAGGCCATGGACATGTGCCTGACGGCCCGCATGATGGACGCGGCCGAGGCCGAGAGCGCCGGCCTGGTCGCCCGCGTGGTGCCCGCCGACAAGCTGCTCGAAGAGACGATCGCCGCCGCCGAAACGATCGCCGGCTTCTCCCTGCCGGTGGTCATGATGATCAAGGAATCGGTCAATCGCGCTTTCGAGAGCAGCCTCAACGAGGGCCTGCTGTTCGAGCGCCGCGTGTTCCACTCCGCATTCGCTCTCAATGACCAGAAGGAGGGGATGGCGGCCTTCGTGGCCAAGCGCAAGGCGGACTTCCGCCACGACTGAGCGCCCCGGCTTCCTCCGCCTCGCGGCCGGCTTCCCGCCGGCCGCTTGCGTTTACCCGCAGGCATTCGTCACGCGGCTGCAACCCGCTCCCTGCACACTTGCGCGGGTCAACGGCCGCCGTGCACGGCAACACTGCGACCTCCAGCCTGAAGGGCCGCCCCTTCAGGTGCAAGTGATTGATTCCTTCTATCAATCCAGGATGCTGCAATGCACAAAAATATGCTTGACAGGCCGACGCGGGTCCGTATAATCCGAACCATGCTGCAACGCAACATCGCAGCTACCGAAGCGATGTTGATGCAATCCACACTTTCCAAGGAGATCCAAATGAGCAACTTCGTCACCCCCGAGCAGTTCGCCGCCGCCAACAAGGCCAACATCGAGACCCTGCTGACCCTGGCCAACACCGCCTTCGCCAGCGCCGAGCGCCTCGCCGCCCTGAACCTGAACACCGCCCGTTCGCTGCTGGAAGACGGCGTGGCCAACACCAAGGCCCTGCTGGCCGCCAAGGACGTGCAGGAGCTGGTGAACCTGCAGGTTTCGCTGGCCCAGCCGATCGTCGAGAAGGCCGTCGCCTACGCCCGCAGCGTCTACGAGATCTCGTCGCAGAGCCAGGAAGAGATGTCGAAGGTCTTCGAAGGCCAGGTCGCCGAAATGAACAAGGGCGTCGCCACCGCGCTCGACAAGGCTGCCAAGTCGGCTCCCGCCGGTTCGGACGTTGCCGTCGCCGCCGTCAAGTCGGCCATCGCCGCCGCCAACAGCGCCTACGACAGCATGAGCAAGGCTGCCAAGCAAGTCGCCGAGATCGCCGAAGCCAACGTGGCCGCCGCGACCAACGCCACCGTCAAGGCCGTGAGCACCACCGCCAAGACCGCTGCCAAGAAGGCTGCCTAAGCTTCTTCCGGTACCGTCTGACGAAAAGGCCCCGCAACGCGGGGCCTTTTTGCGTCGACCTGCGGGGCATTCGCGGCGGCTCGACGAATTCAATCGTACTGGATGTAGCGGAAGCGCTCGTCCGCGTTCGGCGTGCCTTCAAGTACGCCACTCTCGCGTGCGGGCTGCCATTGCACGACCTCCTCGATCTTGCGCGCGAGCGCGAAATCGCGTGCGGTGATGCCGCGGGGCGAATGGGTGGACAGGCGTACCCGCACGCGATCCCAGGACAGCTCCAGCACGGGGTGGTGCCAAGCCGCTTCGGCCAGGTGTCCGATCACTCCCGCGACCATCAGCGTCGCCTTCCAGCCACCGCTGCGATAGTCGCGCACCAGGCACCCCAGTTCCAGCCGCCAGTGCGGCAGCCCGGCAAGGCCGGCGAGGATCGCCTCCTCATCGAGCGCACGAATCTCTTCAGTCATCGCCCTTCTCCCGATTTACCGGGCCACCCCGGCGGCCTGTGCGGGAGACCGCGCGCGAACACGCTCAGTTCCCGTCCGCTGCGGTCGTGGCCTCGCCTTCCGATGGTGGCGTGCCCGCCTCGTCGCGATAGTGATGAGGAAACAGGCGGCGCATCTCGTTCTCGACCCAGGTTTCGGCGCGCTCGCTGATCTCGTTCGCCTTGACGCCCTTGACGTCGATCACCGGACCGATGCTGACGACGATCTCGCCCGGTCGCTTGATGAAGGCGTTGCGGCGCCAGAACTCGCCCGCATTGTGCGCCACCGGCACCACCGGGACGCCAGCGCGCTTGGCGAGGATGGCCCCGCCGGGCTTGTAGCGTCGCGTCGCACCCGGCGCCACGCGCGTGCCCTCGGGGAAGACCACCACCCACAGGCCTTCCTTGAGACGCTCGCGGCCCTGCTCCACCACCTGGCTGAGCGCGTCCTTGCCGGCGGATCGATCGATCGCGATGCCGGGGATCATGCCCAGTGCCCAACCGAAGAAGGGCACGCGCAGCAGCTCGCGCTTGAGCACGTAGCACAGCGGCGGAAAGATCACCTGCAGCGCGATCGTCTCCCACGCCGACTGATGCTTGGAGAGCACCACCGCCGGTCCGGCCGGGATGTTCTCGGCACCGATCACGCGGTAGCGGATGCCGAGCACGTGGCGGATCACCCACATCATGATCGGCACCCAGCTCGTGATCAGCCGGTGCCGCGTCATCGGCGGCAGCCAGAAGATGAAGGTGGCGAGGAACGCGTAGGGCACCGTGATCACGGTAAGCAGGATCGCGAACAGGATGGAGCGGATCAGATGCACGATTCTCGTCCGGTGAAGAGGGCGTGGAGGATGCGGAGCGGCTACGCGCCGCTCAGGCGGTCAGCGCGGCGACCACCGCGTCGAGGTCGGGATAGACCAGCGTGCCGGGCGGCAGCTCGCCGCTCGCCTGCGTGGCCTCGCCCTTGCCGGTGAGCACCAGCTAAGGCTGCGCACCGGCCGCGGCGGCGGCCTGGAGGTCGCGCAGGCCGTCGCCGACGCAGGGCACGTCGGCAAGCTCGACGTTGAAGCGCTCGGCGATCTGCAGCAGCATGCCCGGCTTGGGCTTGCGGCAGTCGCAGGTGGAGTCGGCCGCATGCGGACAGAAGAAGATGCCGTCGAGCCGCCCGCCCGCCTGGGCGAGGCTCCTGACCATGCGGTCGTTGATCGCGTTGAGCGTGTCCATGCCGAACAGCCCACGGCCGATGCCGGACTGATTGGTCGCCACCACCACCCGCCAGCCCCACTGGTTGAGCCGCGCGATCGCCTCCAGCGCGCCGGGGATCGGCTTCCACTCCTCGGGCGACTTGATGTACTGCCCCGAGTCGACGTTGATCACGCCGTCGCGGTCGAGAACGATGAGCTTCATCACGGGCTCCTTGCGGGGGCGAAGCCCGCGGCGCCGTGCGCCGCGGGGTTACGACGATCAGGCCGACAGGCGCGAGATGTCCGCCACCTGGTTCATCAGGCCGGCGAGCTGGGCCAGCAGCGCGAGGCGGTTGGCCCGCGTCAGCGGCTCTTCCGCCATCACCATGACGTCCTCGAAGAACTGGTCCACCGCCGCGCGCAGGCCGGCGAGCGCGCACAGCGCGTCGGTGTAGTCCTCGTTGGCGACGTGCGAGCGCACCAGCGGCGCGACCTCGACCACCTGGTGGAACAGCGCCTTCTCGGCATCTTCCTGCAGCAGCGCGACGTCGGGCTCGCCCGGCGTGCCCTCGGCCTTCCTGAGGATGTTGACGATGCGCTTGTTGGCGGCGGCCAGGGCCTCGGCCTCGGGCAGCGCGCGGAAGGCCTCGACCGCGGCGAGCTTGGCCGGCACCAGGTCGATGCGTGCGGGCTTCAGGGCCAGCACGGCGTCGATCACGGCGCCATCGCGGCCCGTCTCGCGGAGCAGGTTCTTCAGGCGCTCGAACATGAAGTCCTGCAGCTGCGCGGCGAAGCCCTCGACGGTGAGCAGGCCGGGCCGGAAGCCGGCGGCGGCGGTGTCGATGAGCCTGGGCAGCTCGAGCGGCAGCGGCGCCTCGATCAGGATGCGCAACACGCCGAGCGCGGCGCGGCGCAGCGCGAAGGGGTCCTTGTCGCCGGTCGGCACCATGCCGATGCCGAAGAAGCCGACCAGGGCGTCGAGCTTGTCGGCCAGCGCCACCGCGGCGGCGACGTTGCCGGCGGGCAGCGCGTCGCCGGCGAAGCGGGGCTGGTAGTGGGCCTGGATGGCGTCCGCCACCACCTCGCCTTCGCCGTCGGCGAGCGCGTAGTAGCGGCCCATGATGCCCTGCAGCTCGGGGAACT
>ERZ761602.1523-NODE-1523-length-41555-cov-7.155229_pt1 | contig 41555 bp, 39 predicted proteins | sample MGYA00512165_ERZ761602 | MGnify/ENA primary metagenome ERZ761602 (study PRJEB28899, sample SAMN02445085) | bioreactor sludge metagenome | biome: EBPR sludge; isolation source: Thorneside wastewater treatment plant | place: Australia: Brisbane, Thorneside...
GCGGCTGTTCGCGTTCTGGTTGTATCCAAGGCACGAGCGCTGAGCGCGCCCAGCCGGGCGGCAGCCGTCAGCGCGCCGGGACCAACGCCGCTTCCAGCGTCTCCAGGATGAGAGCGCGGATGTGCCGGTTGATGGGGTAGCGGCTGAGGGTGTCCACGGACAGATACTTGGCGCCGGCCACCAACCGCACGCACTGCGGCGCCCCGCACAGGCACACAAACGGCCGGTCCATCTCCCACTCGGTCGAAGGATAAAAGAAGTTCAGCTCTTCGCCGGCGGCGATAGCACGCAGCGCGGTGACGGTGAGCGCGGCCGTGTCCACGTGGACGTTCGGCCGGCACGAGTGGTTGAGGTAAGCCAGCACGCCCAGCTCTTCGATATGCGCGTCCCGGCTGACCTGGATGGTCTGGTAGGTCGGCCGGTCCACCAGGCGGTAGTGCTCGATCTTGTGGACGACGTCGCCCTGGGCCAAGGGGAGGGTGGTGATGAGCCGGGCGCCGTAGGCGCTGCCGCCCTGGATGATAGTCAGCATGGGAACCTCCGCTTCCTGTGAACAGGGCGGGCCGCTCCGGCCGCGCCTCCGGGGGAGAGTCTCAGTACAGGTCCGGGCGCCGATCCTTAAAGACCGGGATACGCGCCCGGATCTCGTCGGCCCGGGCCAGATCGATCTCGGCCGTCAGCAACAGTTCGGCCTCCGGCCCGGCCTCGGCCACCGCTTCGCCCCACGGGTCGATCACGGCGGAGCGGCCGGCGAAGACCTCGCCCTTGGACTCGCCGACCCGGTTGCAGGCGGCGATGAAAAGCTGGTTCTCGATGGCGCGCGCGCGCAGCAGCGTCTGCCAGTGCGCGGCCCGGCGGCTGGGCCATTCGGCCGGGAGCAGGCACAGGCGCGCCCCGCCCAGCGCGTAACGCCGCCACATCTCCGGGAAACGCAGGTCATAGCAGATGCCCAGCCCGGTCAGGCCCCATTCGGCCTCGGCCAGCGTCAGGGAATCGCCGGCCGCCAGCCAGCGCGGCTCGTCGAGCATGGGCACCAGGTGGGCCTTACGGTAGACCGCGCGCAGACCGCCGTCGGCGCCGTACAGCGCCAGCGTGTTATAGGCCCGGCCGGCGCGCACTTCCAACAGCGACGACGCCAGGGCCAGGCGCTGTTCCCGGGCCAGCGTGCTCAGCCGCGCAAACATCCCCTCGCCCAGGCGGTCGGCGTGCTTGTCCCAATTCTCAAGATCATAAGCCGTGGGCCAGAGCTCCGGGAAGACCACCAGCTGCGACCCGCGCCGAGCGGCCTCGAGCGTCCAGGCGCGCACGCGCTCGAAGTTGCGCTCGGGCTCGCCGAGGTGGAGGTGCATCTGGCCGAGGGACAGGGTCAGCATAGGGTTAGCGGTCCAGGCCTGTTGGGGCGGCATTCTAGCACGATCACGGCCACTGTGACCCCCCAATTTGCCGCCGGCCCGCAGGCTGGGCCGGCCCGGCCTGGCACGTTCCTTGCGACGGACGGCTGTATCTCAGGCAGCCGACCCGTGACCACGCCGCCCCTGTACAACTGCCACGTCCACACCTTCACGGCCGAGCACGTGCCGGAGGGCTTCCTGCCGCTGGGCCTGGGCGCGCTCCTGCGCTGGCGGCCGCTGGCGGCCCTGCTCACGCAGGCCCTGCGCCACGTCAACCCGTGGGACAGCCGCGACCTGGTGGAGCGCTACGCGCGCCTGGTGAGCGTGGGCGTCTCGGCCACCCAGGCCGAGATCTTCGAGCGCGTCCAGGCCCATTACCCGGCCGATACGCGCTTCGTGATCCTGCCGATGGACATGGCCTTCATGGGCGCGGGCCGCGTGCCGGAGGACGTGGACGCGCAGCACGCCGAACTGCGCCAGTTGCGCGCCCGCCACCCGGACCGGGTGATCCCGTTCTGCGCCGTGGACCCGCGCCGGCCCGGCGCCCTGGCGCGCGCCCGCCGCTGGCTGACCACGGACGGGTTCCGCGGCGTCAAGCTCTACCCGAACCTGGGCTACTACCCGCATGATCCGGTGCTGCTGCGGCTGTACGAGTTCCTGGAGGAGCGCGGGCTGCCGGTGCTGGCCCACTGCGCGCCGGGCGGGCTGCGCCACCGCCGCCTGAGCGCCGAGGCCGCGGCCGAGTTCGCGCACCCGCGCCACTACGCGGCCATCCTGCGGCGCTTCCCGCGCCTGCGGCTGTGCCTGGCGCACTTCGGCGGCGCCGACGAATGGGAGCGCCAGCTGAGCGGCGAGGCCGAGCGGACCGGCGACGACCGCACCTGGGTGGCCTGGATCGGCGACCTGATCCGCTCCGGCGAGTACCCGCACCTGTACACCGACATCGCCTACACCGCGTTTGTGCCGGCGCCGCGCGGGCGGGCGTTCGATTACCTGGACTACCTCAAGGTGCTGCTCAGCGACGCGCGCCTGCGCGCGCGCGTGCTCTTCGGCAGCGACTATTACATGGTGGCTCTGGAGCGGATGACCGAGAAAGAGGCCTCGCTCGCGTTGCGCAGCCGGCTCGGGGAGGACCTGTTCTTCCAGATCGCACACCACAACTCGCGGCGCTTCCTGGGGGTGGAGGCCGGCTGAGGTGGCGCGGGCCGTCAGGCCGCGTCGGGCGCGGCCGCCAGCGTCTGCGTCTCGGCGTTGTGGAAGAAGGCCCAGGTCAGGACGATGGCCAGGCTGTAAAGCACGGCCGTAGAGAGAAACAGCGGCGCGAAGCCGTAGCGCGCCTGCACCACGCCGGACAAGTACGGCCCCACCGTCCAGCCCACTTCCCACATCAACTGCATCACGCTGTTGACGGCCGCGCGCTCGCGCTCCGGCGTGCGCTCCATGGCGAAGGCCGAGTAGAGCGGGTTGCTCATATTCATTAAAGCGCCCCGGATGAGGAAGGCCAGCCCGGAGAGCCAGAAGGCCGGCGCGAAGCCGACCAGCAGCAGGAAGGCCACCGAGGCGCCCTGGGTGAAGACCACGGCCCGGACCTTGCCGCCCAGGCGCTCGGCCAGGCGCGGCCCCACCACGGTCGCCAGGCCGGTGGTGATGGAGCCGAGGCTGTACAGCAGGCCGAGCTCGCCGTCCGAGATCGGGAACTTGCCTTTGAAGAACAGGGCCAGGTACGGGATGAGCGTGGCCGCGCCGAAGCCGATGATGATGTTGGGCAGCGCCATGCGCAGCACGCTCGGGCGCACCAGGTTGCGCAGATCCTGCAGGCCGAGCGGCGGCTCGCGGCGCGGACCCGGCCAACGCGCCTCGCGGATCAGCCAGACCGGCAGCAGCGAGAAGCCGCCGCCGAAGATGGCGGCCACCAGCACGGCCTGATACGCCAGCGCGCTTTCGGCGCCCACACCCAGGGCGGAACCGAACCAGGCCGGCAGCTGCCCGGCCACCAGGTTGCCGAGCGCGCCGGAGAGCGTGGTCAGCCCGAAGTTCAGGCTGAAGAGCAGCGTGCGCTCCCTTTCGCCGGAGGCCTTCATCATGAACGGCGCCATGCTCAGGAAGTAGAGCGAGTTGGCGACGCCCATGACCGCGGCCATGGCCATCATCAGGAAGGGCGTCGCGCCGGTCACCAGGCCCCAGGCCGCCAGCGTGGCCACGCTCAGCCCGATCAGCATGGCGCGGCGCGCCCCGATCCTGTCGGACAGCAGGCCCATGGGCACGCCCACCAGCAGCGCGGCCCCGGACGGGATGGCGTTGAGCAGCCCGATGAAGTCGAAATCGAAACCGCGCGTGCGCAGGTAGATGTTGAAAAACAACTGGAAACCGGACTGGGTGATGCCGCTGATCACGGTCGCCAGCAGGAACAGGCGCGCGTTGGGCTGGAACTGCTCAAAGTAGCGCAGGAACGGCAGCGCTTTCAACCAGCGCAGCAGGGCTTGGGCGAGGCTCATGCTTCAGGCTCTTTCCAGACGGAGTGGCAGTGGTAGCGCGCGCGCAGCGCTTGGGTGCGCGGGTCGTCGTCGATGCCGATGGCGGCCAGGCCGATGATAACACCCCCGGCGCGCTCCAGCAGCGTGACGGCCGCGCTCATCTGCGCGCCCGTCTCCACCCACTCGTCCACCACCAGCACGCGCGCGCCCGGCCGCAGCGCGTCGCGCCGCAGCGCCAGGGTCTTGGGCCGGCCGGTGTAGTCCACCAACTCGACCTCGTCGGCGGCGACGGGCAGCCGGCCGCCCTTGCGCACCGGCACGAAGCCCTTGCCCAATTGCCAGGCCACGGCCGTGCCCAGGATAAAGCCGAGCGCGTCGATCCCGGCCACCACGTCCACGGCCGCCGCGTCGAACGGCCGGACCAGGTCCGCCACCAGGGCCGCGAAGGCGGCCGGGTCGGCGAACAGCGGCGTCACATCATAGCGGTTCCCGGTCGTGCGCGTATCGATCAGGGCCAGGTAGTTCATCGGACGCCGAGCGCCGCCAGGGCCGAGCGCACGGCGGCGGCGTCCAGGCCCGGCCGGAACTGCACCCCGGCCATCCCCAGCGCCTGCGCGGCGGCCACGTTCTCCAAGACGTCGTCGACGAACACGGCTTCGGCCGGCGCCACCTGCAGCCGGTCCAGCGCCAGCCGGTAGATGGCCGGGTCCGGTTTGGCCAGGCCCACCTCGGCCGAATACACCAGGTCGTCGAAGGCGTCGCCGTTGAGGTGCGCCGCGTGCACGGCGCGCGTGCCCGGCCAGGCGTTGCTGAGGATGCCGGTCTTGTAGCGCGGGCGCAGCGCGCGTAAGTAGTCGATCAGCGCTTGATCATAGCGGTCGCCGCTCCAGAAGTCCGCGCGCAGCTGGGCCAGCTCGCCGGCCGAGAGCCGCAGCTGGCGGCCGACCTCGGCCCAGACCTCGTCCAGGCTGGCGCGGCCGATTGTGGCCGGCGCGGCGTAGCGGTTTTCGAACACGATCTTGGCCAGGCCCCAGTCTGGCAGGCCGAAGCGGCGCTCCCAGGCACGGCGCGGCTCCAGGTCCTCGGTGCGCACCAGCACACCACCGATGTCAAAGATGACGGCCCGAATTGGCATGACCTCGCCTCCACAGTTTACCGGAACCAGGGATTGTAAATTGTTTTTTGGCCGGCCGCGCCGCGAATTCAAGTACAATCAGTTGGCAGACATTCCCAAGGCAGGCCCCATGCAAAGCTCCGTGCTGACCGATGCGCAGGCGCAAGTGCTGCGCGACGAGAAAGAAATCTTGGCCAACGTCCGCCTGGCGCTGGCCGAACTGGGCGTCTCGCGTGAGGCGCTGGCCACGCTGCAGACGGCCATCCTGCAGCTGGACGAGCTGTTCCTGATCGTGGTCGTGGGCGAGTTCAACGCCGGCAAGAGCGCGCTGCTCAACGCCCTGCTGGGCGAGAAGGTGCTGGCCGAGGGCGTCACGCCGACCACGTCGCGCGTCACCCTGGTGCGCTGGGGGCCGGAGGTCGCCGAGCAGGTGGCGGACGAGGGCTTCGCCACCTTCACGCACCCGCTGCCGCTGCTGCGCGAGCTGAACATCGTGGACACGCCCGGCACCAACGCCGTCATCCGCCAGCACGAGCGGCTGACGGACGACTTCGTGCCGCGCAGCGACCTGGTGCTCTTCGTCACCTCGGCCGACCGGCCGCTGACCGAGAGCGAACGCCAGTTCCTGGAGCGCATCCGCGCCTGGGGCAAGAAGATCGTGCTGGTGCTGAACAAGGCTGACATCTTCGAGACCGACGCCCAGCTGGCGGAGGTGCGCGCCTTCGTGCTCGAGCACACGCAGGCCGTGCTGGGCGCGGCCCCGGAGTTCTTCCCGGTCTCGGCCCGCCTGGCGCACAAAGCCCGGGCCGCCGACACGCCGGACGAGAACCGGCGCCTGCGCGCCCTCAGCCGCCTGGACGCCCTGGAGCGCTATATCACGGCCACGCTGGACGACAGCGCGCGCCTGCGTCTGAAGTTCGACAGCCCGGTCGGCGTCGCCGGGCGCCTGGTGGAGGCCGCCTGGGCCGAGGCGGAGGCGGACGCCGCCGCCTTGCAGGACGACCGCGAGACCGTGGAGGCCCTGGACGCCGCCGTGGCCGGCTATGAGCGCGAGCTGGCCCAGGAGCTGACGCCGCGCCTAGCCGAGGTGGAGAACATCCTGCTGCGCCTGGAAGCGCGCGGTAACGACTTTTTCGACCGCGTGCTGCGGCTGACCAATATCCTGCAGCTCACGCGCGGCGACGCGGTGCGCGCCCAGTTCGAGAAGGAAGTGCTGGGCGATGTGCCCCAGCAGATCGAGCAGCACGTGCGCCGCCTGATCGACTGGCTGGTGGACAAGGACCTGCGCCAGTGGCAGGCCGTCATGGGCTACCTGCAGCGCCGTCAGGCGCGCTACACCGAGCAGCTGGTGGGCGAGGCCACCGCGCCGCTGGAGGCCCGCCGCCGCGCTCTGATCGACTCGGTCGGCAAGACGGCCCAGACGATTGTGGAGACGTACGACCGCGAGAAAGAAGCGCGCGAGCTGGCGTCCGGCGTCGAGACGGCCGTGGCGCAGACCGCGCTGCTGGAGGTCGGCGCTGTCGGCCTGGGCGCCCTGATCGTCAGCCTGTTCGCGTCCTCGGCCATCGACATCACCGGCGTGCTGGCCGCCGGCCTGATCGCGGTGGTGGGGTTGTTCGTCATCCCCTACAAGCGCAAGCAGGCCAAGGACGAGTTCACGACCAAAATGGTGGCGCTGCGCCGGACGCTGTTGGACTCGCTGACCACGCAATTCCAGCACGAGGCCGAGAACGCCGTGACGCGCCTCAAGGAGGGGGTCGCCCCGTACACGCGCTTCGTCCGCGCCGAGCGCGAACGCGTGGACAAGACGCAGACGGTGCTGGAAGGGTTACGCCAGAAGATCTCGGCCTTGCGGGCGCGCATCCAGGTGGCGCTGCCGGTCCAGGCGGGCACACGCGAACTCAGCGCCCCGGCCGTCGCCGAGTGAACTCCGGCCGGCATCCAACCCAATCGGGCAAGACCTGGGTCCCGGCCTGCGCCGGGACGCCATGAACCTACTTGCCGGAGGCACCCCTTAGCTGACCGGCCAGACGTGCGAGACCTGCTTGGGGAAGAGGCTGTCCAGCAGCAAGCGCGTCTTCTCTGAGCCGACGCTGCAGTCGCGGTAGACCTGCTCGAGCTCGTCCAGCGAGCGGTGCCCAAACAGCAGATGCAAGAAGGTCAGGTCCGGAAAAGACGCGTCGCGGTGCGCCTTCGACTGCGGCTGCCACGCCTCTACGCTCAACCGTCCCTGCTCGAAGCTCAGCCGCACCCCGCTGCGATAGAAACTCAGGCTCAACTCGCCGGTGTAGCCCGGGGCCAGCGAGGCCGCCAGGCGCGCCTCCAGCACGGGCGTGATGTGGCGCAGGAACCCGGCGACATCGGGCACGCGCACGTACCAGGCGTACGGCTTCCACTCGTGGCGCAGATGGTCCGCCGCCGCCCGGTAAGCGGGATGCTCCACGCCCAGGTCGAAGACAAAGGCATCCAGCGGCTTGGCTTCGCGGGCCGCATAGGTTTGGCCGGTGCTCCACAGGTAACGGATGACGCTGGGTGTGACCGCCAGCCAGGAAAGGCCGGCCTTCAGTTCGTAGAAAGTGCAGGCCAGCCCCGCCCCCCACAGCATCACCGGCAGCGCCAGCACGCCCACCGGCTCGCCGGCGGCGGTCTCAATCACGCGCAGTTCGCGCCGGTTGATATTGAGCGGGCTTTTGCCGGTCAGCTCGTAACGCCAGAGGGCCTCATCCCACACGCAGGCCGCCAGGTCACGGCGGCTGGCCTGGGCGTACAGCTCCCGCCACAGCGGCAGGTCCGCGGCGGTGGCCGGCCGGATGACGTACGGCTCGGCCTCGCCCTCCGGCAGCTTGGGGACGTGCGGGGCATAGCCCAGGCGCGCGCCGCCCAGCCACAGCCCCATCTCATAGCCGAACTGGCGGTAATACCACGGGATGCCCGTAATCGCCTGGACGAGTTCGCCGCGCGCCGCGCTCCACGCATGGATGATTTCGAACTGCTTCCGGACCAGGCCGCGGTTGCGGTAGGCGGGGTCGGTGGCCACCAGTTCAGGCCGCCCCACGCCGAACGGCAGCCCGGCATAGGTCCAGGTCTGCGAGATCAGGTTGAGCGAGGATGCAATCCGGCCGGCGCGCGTGTCCTCCACCACCGTGAAATCGCCGGGCGCGAAGGTGGGGTGGGCGCCGCTGGCCAGGTCGCGCGTCCAGGCTTCCAGGGCCTGCTGCACCAACGCGCCCTCGTCTTCGCCGTGGAGGCGGGCGTTGAACTTGGCCAGGGCCTCGGCATCGGCGGTGGTGGCGCGGCGCAGCACCAGGCCGTCGCCGAGATCGAGGGGCAGGTCAACTGGAACGGAGGTTGTCATTCATCACCTCAATGGCCGGCGTTCAGGCCCGCAGGGCGCGGACCAGTTCAGCCTGGGCCTCCGCCGGCAACGCGCGCAGCGCGCCGCGCAGGATGGCATGGGTATTGTGATCGGAGCGGCTGGCGTGTTCCCGCACGAAGCGGATAACGGCCGACGGGTTGCGGGCTGCCAGGGCCTGCAGCGCGGCCACCACGGCCTGGCGTACGGCCGGCTCACGTTCGCCCATCAGGCCGCGCAGCCCGTCGAGGGCGGCGGGCACATCGTCCCAGCGCCGGTCCCGGGCCAGGGCCGCCAGCACGGCCACGCCAAAGCGGCGCAGCCAACGGTTGGGGGCCTGCGTCCAGCGGCCGGCGCGCTGCACGGCTTCGTACGCGGCCGAGGCCAGCAGCGGGCCGAGGGCGTGCTGGGCCAGGGCGTCCGCCGTCTCGCCGCTGTCCAGCTCCGGGAGCCAGGCTTCTACCAGCGCCCACACCTCGGGGGCCAGCTGCGGCGCCACCAGCCCCAGCACCTCGGCGGCCAGGCGCCGCTCCTCGCGCGTGCCGGCCGTCCAGAGCGCCTCGGCCAGCGCCAGGCCGTGGGCGGGCGAGGCCCGCACCGGCCGCCGCAGCGCGGCCACCACGGCGCGCAAGACCGGCGCCGGCGTCTTCAACTCGTTGGGCGGGGCGCTGTCCGTGAGGCGCGGGCTGTAGCGGTGGGCGTGGTCGGCGTAGTGCTCCAGCAGCCGCCGGATCGCGGCCGCGCAGTCCGGCGGCTCGGCCAGATCAGCAGCGGCTGCGGCCGCCTGGGCGCGCAATTGCACAGGGTCGATGGGCATGGCGACGCCGCGTCAGCACTCTGACAGCCAGGCCTCCAGCCGCTCTTTCACGGCCGGCCACTCGCTGTCGATCAGGCTGTACATCACCGAACTGCGCCGGTAGCCATCCGGCAGGACCAGGTGGTTGCGGAGCACACCCTCGCGCTGCGCGCCGATCCGCTCGATGGCGCGCTGGGAGCGCTCGTTGCGCAGGTCGGTCTTGAGCTGGACGCGCACGCACCGCCAGGTCTCGAAGGCGTGGCGCAGGAGCAGATACTTGCATTCCGTGTTGACGGCCGTGCGCTGATAGGCCGGGGCGTACCAGGTGCCGCCGATCTCCACGCCGCTGTGCTCGCGCCGGATATCCAGGAAACGCGTGGCGCCCACCACCCGCTGGTCGGCCAGGTGCACCACCGCGAAGGGCAGGTCGGTGCCGCGCGCCTGGGCCGCCAGCACATCGCGGACCCAGCGCAGCATGCCGGCTTCGTCGTGCACGGGCGCGTAGACCATGAAGCGCCAGATCATCTCGGACAGGCCGACCGCCGTCAGGCCGGGGACGTGCGCCTCGGAAAGCGGCTCCAGCCGGACGACGCGGCCGGTGAGGGTGAGGGGTTGAACGTCGAACATATTCGTCTGGCCGGCCCGACTTTGTGTCCGGGCGTCTCCGTGGCCGTCCTCCTCTAACAAGCTCCGGTTGCGTTTACGCCGCCCGCCCACCCCCTGCCCGGCTGGCTCCGCTTACAAGTACAGCACCGGCCGCAGGCGGCGGTAGGCGGCGTCCAGGACGGGCCGCAGCCAGATATCGCGGAAGGGCGCCTCGTGCGCCTGGAACTCGGCCGGCGAGGCGTAGGCCGCCCAGCCGAGCACCTCCTGCGTGAAGCGCCACATCAGCGCGTGGTCCATCAGCTCGGCCCAGTCGGCGTCGGTCCAGCGGGCATCCACGCGCGCCGCGATCTCGGCGCGGTACAGGGCCACCAACTCATCCGGCGTCACCGGCAGGTCCGGCCGGCCCCAGCGCGCGGCGTTGACAAAGGTCACCAGGTCCAGCACACCCGGCCCCACCCCGGACAGCTGCCAATCGAAGACGACGATCTCGTCGTCCTCGTGCAGGGCGACGTTGCCGGGCTGGAAGTCGCCGTGCAGCAGCGTCGGCGGGGTGGCGCGCAGCTTGTCCGCCATCTGCTCCACCTGGGTCAGCATCTGGCCCAGGCTGGTGAGCACTTCCAGCGAACCCGTGATCAGGCGGTGATGGTCGTCGACCATCATCTTCTCCATGGCGCCGACCGCGGCCATGACGTAGATCTCGAAATCGTTGGCCAGCGGGCGGGCCAGCCACGGGTAGACCGACAGGTCCTCGGCTAGGTTCCAGAAGCGCTCGTGCAGGGCGGCCAGCGCCCGGATCGCGCGCCGGTAGTCGTCGGCCGTCCAGTCGGCCGGAGCCAGCTCCACGTCCACGGCCTCCAGCACCAGCCAGCTGCCGGCCGGGTCGGCCGCGATCAGGGCCGGCGTCTGCATCGGCAGCTGGGGCGTCAGCGAGCGATAGAGGCCCACCTCGCGGATGCCGCCGCTCGCCAGCCCGGCGCGGTTCACGCCGCGCGGCTGCTTGACCACGCAGTCCACGGTCAACACCTGGCCGCGCTGGGCGCCGCCGCCCAGACTGCCGGCCAGGTACTCCACCCGCAGGCCGCGCACCTGCGACGGCCGGCTGCCGCTGGCGTCCGCGGCCGTCTCCAGCGGCAGTTCAGCCAAAGCTTGGATCGTCAACGACGAGTCCGCGAAATAGCGGCGCAGGCCGGCGGTCAGTTGAGCGGTGGAAAAAGGCCACATACACGCGTCCAGAAAGTAACGGCGGGTCCGGCTTAAGTATCCGTCGAGTCGGGCATTTTGCCAAAGTAGGCGCGCAGGAAATCCTCGGCCGCCTGGCCGGGCTCCACCAGGTCGGCTTTGCCCTGCGAGACCAGGTAATGGCGGTGGTCCAGCACCCACAGGTAGAGGTCGGTGGCGGTGCGTCCCGGAAAGGCCTTGAGGATGCCGGCTTCCTGGGTGACCTGGACGATGGGCAGATAGACCGCGTCGTACCAGTGGCCGACCGCCTCGTCCTCGCCGATATCACGCTGGAACTCCAGCCCCATGAAGTAGCGGTGGACGGCGATGTGCTCGAGCAGGCGGTCGTAGCCGCCCAGGATGGTCACGGCCAGGTCGGCTTGCGGGCGCAGCCGGTCCAGGCCGGTGCGCTCCAGGAACTCCACCCGGGCGCCCAGGATCTCCAGATCGTCCGGGTTGAGGTCGGGCGTCACCGGGACGCGCACCGCGCACTCGCGCACCTCGGCCTCGATGGCCTCCGGGCCCTTCTCGCGGGCCACCGAGACCCGGTGATGGCCGTCGACCACGAAGTACACGTCGCCGACCTTGTAGAGCAGGATCGGCGGCAGGCTGAGGTCCTGATACCAGGCGCGGCTGACCTTCTGCCAGCGCTCGGCCATGAAGTCCTGCTTGGGCAGAAAGGCGCGGTCGAAGTCGCGGTAGCGGTCGACGCTGCCCAGGATCTTGTCGATCGCCACGGTCTGCACGCCGCGGTAGATCGGCCCGCCGATGTGGAGTTTCTCGCGCACGGCTTCGAAGGCCAGCAGGTCGTTGGGCTGGCCGGTGAGGAAGGCGAAGAGCCGGCGGAAGAAGGCCTTGACGCGCGCCGCCGCGAAGTCGGCCTGGGTCCGCCAATCGAGATCGGCGTTGTCAGACATAGTCCCTGCCAAACTCCAGGACCCGGTACGGGTAGACGTTGATGACCTGGGTGTGCCGGTAGCGCGTCAGCGTGGGGATGTCGTTGCGGTACACGTGCGAGTGCCCGTGCAGCAGGTAGCGCGGGCGGAAACGGTCCATCACGGTCAGGAAGGCGTCGAAGCCGATGTGGGCGGAGTCCTTGCCGTCGTGGATGCCGCGCGGCGGCGAGTGCGTGATGAGGATATCCAGGAAGCGCCCATAGCGCGCCCGGTTGACGAGCAGCGCCGGCGTCAACTGCAGCACTCGCTGGGACATCTCGGCCTGGCTGTACTGGTGCGGGCCGGGATTGTAGCGGATGGAGCCGCCCAGGCCGGCCAGCAGCAGGCCGCCGGGCAGAGCCGGGACGCGCACGCTCGTCGTCTCCACGGCCTCACAGCCCTCCGCCCGACTGATGATGCGGCCGTCGCTCAGATACTGGGAGGGCTTGTCGTGGTTGCCGTGCACGTAGTACACGGGTTTGTTGAGCATAGTGACGATGAACTCCAGGTAGAAGAACGGCAGATCGCCGCAGCCCACCACCAGGTCCACGTCGCCGAAGCGGTCTTTCACGCGGACGTTGTAGAGTGACTCGACCACTTCATCGCTGAGGGCCAGGATCTTCATGCGTTTCTGACAGCTGTTCTTCGCTTGGAGGGCGCCGCCGTTTCAGGCTGAGGCCGGCGCCGGCCTCGCTCAGTGGTTCACACGCCCAACCGCGTGGCGGCGGCGCTGAAAGGCCAACGCCCCTTCGACGCACAGGAGCGCCGCCCGGTTCATCGCCTGCGGATCGACCGGGTCTCAGCGCCACTCGCGCCCGTAGTTGACGCGCAGTTTGTCCAGGACCGCCTGTTCCAGGTCGACGCCGGTGAGGCTGGCCAATTGTAAGAGATAGAGCGTCACGTCCGCCAGCTCGCCGGCGAGTTTAGCCGGGTCGGCCGAGTCCCGCCACTGGTATAACTCCAGGACCTCGGCGGCCTCGATCGCCAGCGAGGCCGCCAGGTTGCGCGGCGTCTGCGGCTTGGGCGTGTCGGCGGCGTACCAGCCTTTGGCCTCCACGAACGCGTGCATGGCGGCGGTCAGTTCCGCGAGGGTCATGCGTCTGCTCCGGGCGGCCGCCGGACAGGGGCGGGCCGCCCCAAAAAGAAACCGGCCCCGTGTTCACGCGGAGCCGGCCTCAAGAACGGGCGGACGTGAGGTTACCCAGCGGCCGGGGTTTTGTCAACGGCCGCGGGGGACGCTATTCCGTGGACTTCTTGCGCGGGGCGGCGCGCTTCTTGGGGGCCGGCGCGGCGCCGTCAGCGGCAGCCGCCTTCTTGGTGGTCGTCCGGCGCTTCGGCTTGGGGGCCTCGGCGGGCGCGGCCGGCGGCGCCGCTTCCAGCAGCGTGCTCACCAACGAGTTGTCGCCGCCGAACTGGTTGGGCGTGTAGGCGTCGGCCTGCCAATCGTTGTGCCAGTGGCCGTTGTTGTCGAAGTAACGGAACTGGTAGGAACGGCCGCCATCCAGCGGGAGCGTGCTGCCCCACGAGCCATCGGTGCCGCGCGTCATCGGGTTGGCCGCGATGCTCCAATCGTTGAAGTCCCCGACCAGATACAGACGGTTCACGCCCTCAATCGCAGGCATGGTGAACGTGACTTCGACTTTGCCGTTTCCGAGCTGGCGTTTAGTCAACATAAATGTCCTCCTTGTAGAACTCCGCGATTATAGCAGTGCCCGAGTCAAATCGCCTTGACAAAGACTTAATAAGGCCGACCCAGTTTTCGGGCAGATTGCCGGAGTTGAGCGCCCAGCCTCAACCCGAGGCCAGGCCGGCGCGCCGCGCGCGCAGCCAGGCCCGCCCGCCCAACAGCCAGCGTTGGATGCGCCCGGCCAGCCATTCCGGCGGATCATAGTCCGCCACCGGGAACGGCGCCAGCCCAGCCGCCTGCAAGACGCCATTGGCCGCCTCCAGGCCGCTGACAGCCGCGCGCTCCAGGAACAGGGCCGGCCAGGCGCCGCGCACCCAGTCGCCGCACGCCCACAGGTTGGGCCAGGGCGTGGCCACGCCCAGCCAGCGCTCGGCCTTGTCCACGGTCAGGCGTGTGTGGACGGCCGGATTGCGCTGCAACACCTGGTGGATGGCGCCGCCGCGCACCTCCGGGAAGGCGCGGTAGAGGTCGGTGAGGGCGTGCGCCAGGATGACGGCGTCCGGCTGGGCGAAAAACTCCGGCGACCGGTACAGGTGCATCTCGACGACGCTGCCGCCGGTGGCGCGCGCCCAGGCGGTGTAGTCGGTCTGGAAACGCTGCAGCCAGAAGAAGTTATCCACGCTGAAGTCGCCGGTGAAGATACCGCCCTCCGGACCATCGCGCGGCGGCCGGTCCAGCCAGACGCGCACGGTGCCGTTGAGCAGGCCTTCCGGCCAGGTCAGCGGCGCGGCCGCCGCTTGTGTCACCGGGCTGGCAAGGAGCAGACGCTGCGCGGCCGGCGGATCGGTGGCCAGGACGACGTGCTCGGCCGGCAGGGCGCGCAGCCCGCGCGGGGTCTGCGTAATGACGCGCCAGGGCGCGCCCGGCTCCAGGCGTTCGGCGGTGTGGCCGAGCAGCAGCTCGCCGCCGCGCTCCGCCAGCTGGTCCACCAGAGGCCAGATCAGTTCGGCGCCCGGATCACCGGTGAAGTGGGCGAAGCGCAGCGCGTCGCGGCGCAGCAGGCTGAAAAAGCGCAGGGTCGCCAGAAAGGCCGCCAGCGAGATTTTCTCCGGCGGGCTGGCCAGGCCGCTGCGCGCCAGGCCCACCAGCAGCGCCCGCAGGCGCGGCGACCAGCCCTGGAAGAAGTCCTCCAGCGCCTGGCCCTCCAGCGGGATCAGGCGCTCGAAGGGGTCCAGGGCCACGGCCAGCATCAGGCCGCGCCACACCCAGGGCAGCGCCAGCCAGTCGCGCGGGCCGAGCATCGCCAGGAAACGGTGACTGCCGAACAGTTCCAGATAGTGCAGCGGCGGCGGCAGGAAGGCGTGGCTGATGGCGCTGCCGATCTCGCACCACCGGACGCGCCCACCCTCGGCGTGGATCCAGGCCTGTTCGCGCGCCGGGCTGATGCCGGGTGCCACGCCGAAACGCTCCAGCGTGGCGCGCAGGTTCTGGTAGTTGTTCCACAGGCCGTGGATGCCGTGCTCGGGGTAGAAGGTCTGCGTGTGGCCGCGCAGGGTGACGGTGACCGCGTCCGCGCCGGTCCCCGGGGCGGACGGGTGAGGCGCCCCGCCCCACAGGCGCCCGCCGGGGTAGACGGCGTCCGCTTCCAGAACGCGCACCGGCAGGCCGCGCTCGGCCAGGTGCAGGGCGGCCGTCAGCCCGGCCAGGCCGGCGCCGATGACGACGACTTCCGGAAGTGAATCGCTGGGCACGCCGTGATTGTACCCCCTGGCCCAGCCGGCGCCGGTTACAGCAGGAGCTGATCGCGCAGACGCTGCCCCACTTCGGCGCTCACGCCGGCCGCGTCGCGCAGGTAAGCCTCCACCGAGCCGTAGCGGGCGCGCAAGTGGTCCAACAGCCGCTCGAGCGAGGCCGGGTCGGCGCTCATCACCGGGCGTAGTTCCTCCGGCGTGATGCCGATGGCGCGCAGGCGCTGGACGTCCTCGCGCGCGGCCCGCATGATCTGGTCGTAGGCCAGGTTGCTCAGGCTGTAGTCGGCGACCACGACGTCTTCGGGCACGCCCAGCACCAGCAGCAGGAAGGCGATGGCGAGGCCAGTGCGGTCTTTGCCGGCCGTGCAGTGCAGCAAGGCGGGCTGATTGTCCGGCTCGGCCAGGCGCCGCAGCAGGCCGCCGAAGTACTCGGCGCGGGTGTCGGCCAGGTGCACATAGTTTTCAGCCATGACCTCGTCCAGCTCGGCGCGGCGGAAGAGCAGCGTCCGCAGCCAGGCGGCGGTGTTGCCGTCGCTGTAGGCCGGCTGGTTGAGGTACGTCACGTCGCCGGGCAGGCGGTCCGGATAGCGGCCGGCCTCCTTGGGCGTGCGCAGGTCCAGGACCACTTTCAGCCCCAGCCCGGCCAGCGCCGGCAGATCGTCGGCGGTGAGGTCGGCCAGGCCGCCGGAGCGGTAGACGCGGCCCCAGCGCACGCGCCGGCCGTCGGCGGTGCGGTAGCCGCCGATATCGCGCAGGTTGACCGCGCCGGCCAGCGGCACAAAGCGCTCGGCGACCAAGAGGCGTTCGCCGTCGTCGAAGGCCACCTCAAAGTAGCGGCGCTCGCCGCCGTGGGCCGGGCCGAGCTCAGCCAGGTTGGCCGGCGCGGTCGCGGCCACGGGCGTGACCCGGTCGATGGCCGACGGGTGCTCGCCCGCGAACACGCGCGCGCCACGGGCCGGGCCGGACCAGTGGGCGCGCAGTTCCCCGTCTTCGGCGCGCTCCAGCCAGACGTCCTCGGCTGGCCGGCGGAGAAGCGCCGCGGCCGGGGCATAGCGGCGCGGCCGGCGCGTGCCGAAGACCACGAACGCCACCAGCGCGGCGGCGAAGACGCTCAGCGCGCCCCAGGCCATCTTCTTGCGGGTCGACGTCATTCGTCTCCTGGGCCTCTCTCCAGCGGCGGCCGTTGACACCAGTTCCAGCCCCGGCCGCCGGCAGACAACAGGGCGCGCGGGCCGATGTGCACCCGCGCGCCCTGGGCAATCAGGCGGGAGTTGGGCCGCGCCGGATCAGGCGGGCACGTTCAGGGCTTCGGCCGCCTTGCGCAGGGCGGCGGCGCGCTCGGTGTTCTCCCACGGGGCGTCGATGTCGGTGCGCCCGAAGTGGCCGTAGGCCGCGGTCTTGCGGTAGATCGGCCGGCGCAGGTTCAGGTCGCGGATGATGGCGCCGGGGCGCAGGTCGAAGTGCTCGGCCACCAGCTTGGCCAGCGCCTCGTCCGGGATCTTGCCGGTGCCGAAGGTCTCGACGTTGATGCTGAGCGGGCGCGCCACGCCGATGGCGTAGGCCACCTGGATCTCGCAGCGGTCGGCCAGGCCGGCGGCCACCACGTTCTTGGCCACCCAGCGGGCGGCATAAGCGGCCGAGCGGTCCACCTTCGTCGGGTCTTTGCCGGAGAAGGCGCCGCCGCCGTGGCGGGCCATGCCGCCGTAGGTGTCCACGATGATCTTGCGCCCGGTCAGGCCGGAGTCGCCCATCGGGCCGCCGATGACGAAGCGCCCGGTGGGGTTGACGAAGATGCGCAGATCGTGGTCGCGCAGCCCTTCCGGAATGACGTGATCGATCACGCACTCGATGATGGCCTCGCGGATCTCGTGCTGGCTGATCTCGGGGGCGTGCTGGGTGCTGATCAAGACGGTGTCCACGCGCTTGGGCTTGCCGAAGGCGTACTCTACCGTCACCTGGCTCTTGCCGTCCGGGCGCAGCCAGGGCAGCATGCCGCTCTTGCGCACCTCGGTCAGGCGCCGGCTGAGGTTGTGGGCCAGGTAGATCGGCAGCGGCATGAGCGCCTCGGTCTCGTTGCAGGCGAAGCCGAACATCATGCCCTGGTCGCCGGCGCCGACCTTCTCGATCTGGTCCTCGGTCATCTCGCCGGACTTGGCCTCCAGGGCGCTGTCCACGCCCAGGGCGATGTCGCCGCTCTGCGCGGCGATCGCCACCTGCACGCCGCAGGTGGTGGCGTCGAAGCCCTTGTCGCTGCTGTCGTAGCCGATCTCGCGGATCACGCGGCGGGCCAGGTCGTCGAAGTTGACGAAGGCGTGCGTGGTGATCTCGCCCAGGAACATCACGAAGCCGGTCTTGGTGGCCGTCTCGCAGGCTACGCGGCTCAACGGATCCTGCTCCAGGCAAGCGTCCAGCACCGCATCGCTGAGCTGGTCGCACATCTTGTCGGGGTGGCCTTCCGTCACCGATTCAGACGTGAACATTAGCTTGGGCGAGGACATGAAGGTCGTGCTCATCTACGTTTCTCCTTCTGCAACAAAGAAGCCCCTTCAGGCGAGAAGGGGCACAACAGGGCGAGTGTGTGGACCCTCTCATCTCCCAGATCTGGACGACTGGCAAGTCGCCGCACTGCCGGAATTGGCACCGCGCGTCACGGTCGGTTACGCCGACGTGACGCCGGTTGTCGAGGCTTCAACGGGCCGGTCCCTCCGCCTCTCTGGATAAGAGAACCTGACAGGCTATGGAATTGGCGAACAGAGTTTATCATCCGCGCGGAGGCGAGTCAATGGAGGCAGGGGCCGCGCGCGCCCGCGGGCTTAGGAATTTCGTCCTACCCGCTCAGGGGAAGAAGAGGACGGCGTCTTCGCCGGTGGCGAGCTGATAGCGCGCGGCCGGGTCCCGCAGCGGGTAGGCGCCGACGCGGAACTGCGCGCCCTCGGGGAGTTGCGGCGGGTACTCGTCCAGCGGATGAAACTGGATGAGCGCGTCGCCGGGCTGCAGCTGGTCGGACGGGGTGTTAAGGCCGTCGCTGACGGCCAGCGGGAAGCCGTCCGCGGCGGTGAGGTGCAGGAACAGGCTGGCCGGTTCGGGCAGCGGCGCCTCCAGGCGCCAGACGGTCTCCACCTGCGCGGGCCGGCCCGGCTGCAGCGGCTGAGTGTAGCGCGATCCCTGGAACGTCAGCCGGCCGCCGAATGTGGCCGCATTGGGGCGCTCCGGGTAAGCGGCGGCCCGCCCGGCGGCGTCATCCAGCCGGTAGAGCCGGAACGCGAAGGCCGGGTCGCGGGCGTTGGGCGTGTCGTAGAGCAGCGTCGCCCCCAGCCGCCGCAGCGCGGCCTCCACCGGCTGGGTCTGCTCACCGCGCAGGAGATACCAGGTCCGGCCGGCCGGCAGCGGCAGCCCGCGCGTGCAGTCGAAGGGCAGCTGGCGCGTCAGGGCCGCTTCAAAGATGCGGCGCACCTCGCTCGGCGCCAGCGACGGCGGCGGGTTGACGCACTGGGCCAGCGTGCCGGTCTCCGCCGGGATATGATAGACGTAGATGGTCCGGCCGAGCACGGCCACGGGCTGTTGGTGCCGGAAGAACGCGAACGTGTCCGGATCGTCCAGCACCGCGCCGCCGACCAGGTGCGTGACGCTGATGGCGTACCAGCCGGGCGCCGGGAAGAGCGGCTGCCAGTCTGGGGACGGCCGCGGCGGCAGGGGCCGCGCCGGCAGCGGGAACTCGTCCACGGCGAAGGACCCGATCGGCACGGAGCCGAAGTAGCTGACGTAGAGCTCCGTCAGTTGATGACTCCGGGCGAAGTCCACCAGCTCGCCCAGGTCCTGGCCCCAGTCCAGGTTGGAGTCCACCAGCACGCGCCAGCCATTATCCGGGCCGCCGGCCAGCTCGTTGAAGAAAGTCAGGTCGCGCGGGTAGACCAGGGCCGCGTTGACGGCCAGCCAGCCGGCCAGGCCGAGAGCCAGCGCGCGGCGCACCGGAGCGCCGGTGATCAGGCGCGCCAAGGCCCAGCCGGCGGCCACGTACAGCGCCGGCAGAATCGGCAGGAGATGGCGGTAACCGATGTTGACGCCGGCGACGATGGCCAGGCCGAAATAGGTGAGCGCGGGCAGCCAGAGCACGACCTCGGCGCGCCAGGCCCGCCGCAGCCACAGCGCCAGGCCGCCCAGCGCCAGCCCCAGCAACGGCAGCGGCATCTTGACGCCCAGGGCCACCGGGAAGTAGGCCAGCGCCCCGGTGCGCATGATCCGGCCGAACAGGTAAGACGGCGTCTGGGCCAGCTCGGTGGCCGACCACACGAACTCGTCCCAGTAGGTGGCCAGCGGCACCGGCCAGGCCAGACCGAACACCGGCCGCGCCTCAAACCGGTACAGGCTCCACACCACCAGCCCGGCCACGGCCAGGGCGGCGGCCACGCGCAGCCAGGTAGTCCGTCGGCGGAGGCCCCAGGCCGCCAGCGCCGCCGCGATCAGCGCCGGGACGAACAGGTTGGCCGTGTATTTGCTCAACAGGGCCAGCCCCAGCGCCGCGCCGGCGGCGACGGCCAGGGCCGGGCGCGGACCACGCAGCCAGCGTCGCCACACCAGCAGAGTCAGCGCCAGGGCCAGCGTCACGCCCACGTCGGTCGTGATCAGGCGGGCGTGCGCGCGCAACGTCGGGTCGAGCGCGGCCAGCAGCATGGCCGCCGCCCCGGCCGCCGGCCCGCCCACGTCGGCGCCCAGCCGATAGACCACGGCCAGCAGCAGCGCGCCCAGCAGCACGATCATGACGCGGCCGGCCGCGAACATGGTCAGGGCCGGGTTGTCGGTTTTCCAGAAGAGCGTGATCGGGAACTCGATCCAGTCGCGGGCGGCCCAGCTCGGATCGTCCAGCGGCAGGCGGACGCGCGGGTCCGCCAACACCGGCAGGGCTGCGATGACGTTGACGAGCGGCGGGTGGCCGATGTACAGGCGCAGATCGCCGGTGCGCGCGAAGACCAGGCCGCGCGCCAGGTGGGCTTGCTCGTCGACGGTGGGGGCATCACGCGGGATCGCGGCCAGCTGCGTCCAGGCGTAGACCAGCAGGATAAGCGCCGGCAGCAGGTAACGCGCGCGGACGGCCGGGCGCCCGCGCCTGTTACCAGTAGTGGGCATGGTGCTCGCGATAGTAGGCCAGCGTGCGCGCCAGGCCGTCGCGGAGCGGCGTGCGCGGCCGCCAGCCGAGCACGTACTGGATGCGGCCGAAGTCGCCGCAGTAGTCGCCGATGTCGATGGCCTTCTGCTCGGCCGGGAACGGGATGAGCCGGTGTTGGCCGCCGCCGTTGAGCGCCACCATCAGCGCCGCCAGGTCGGCCAAAGACAGGACCTCGTCACCGCCCAGGTTGAAGATCTCGCCGACGGCCTCCGGCCGGGTGGCGGCCAGCAGCAGCGCCTCGATCACGTCGTCCACGTAGTTCAGGTCGCGCTTCTGCCGGCCGTCGCCGTAGACCAGGAGCTCCTCGCCGTCGATCAGACGCCGCAGCCACACGCCCAAAAAGGTCTGGCGCGCGTCCACCACGCGCATGCGCGGGCCGTAGGTGTTGGTCAGGCGCAGGGAGGTGGCGCGCAGGCCGTAGACCTTCTGATAGACCAGGTGATACCACTCGCCGGCGACCTTGTTGACGCCGTTGACGTCCACGGGGTCGATGGGATGGCGCTCGTCCACGGGCAGATACTGCGGTTTGCCGTAGATCTGGCGCGTGCCGGAGAAGACGATGCGCACGCCCGGGTTGTGCTGGCGGCAGGCCTCCAGGATGGAGAGCTGGCTGCGGCAGTTGATCTCCAGGTCGGTGAACGGGTCGCGCATCGAGTCCAGGTGGCTGACCTGGCCGGCCAGGTTGAACAGGAAGGCCTGGCCGCGCACGAGGTAGTCCATGCTGTGCTGGTCGCGCACGTCGGCGATGTTGACGCGGACGCGGTCCTCGTAGCCGGCCAGGTTGAAGAGCTTGCCGCCGTACTCGGGGATGAGCGAATCGATCACGGTGACCTGGGCGCCCAGGTCCGCCAGGTGGCGCGCCAGGTTGCTGCCGATGAAGCCCAGGCCGCCCGTGATCAGGACCGGCTGGCCGGCAAACGCGGCGCTGAAATCGGTCACAGGGCCCCCTTGTCGGTGGGCGCCGGGCTGGGCGCCAGGTGCTCGCGCTTCACCACCAGCCGCCACCACCAGCCGATCAGCGCGGTCAGCGTGCGCGCCACGCGCGGGAAGTTGAAGAACTGCGAGTGGCCGTACTGGCGGTACCAGTGGTGGACCGGCACCTCCACGATGCGGTAGCCGGCGTCTTGGATCTTCTTGACCAGCTCGAACGTGATCGTGCCGGTGGTCGACGTGAGCGTGATGTGGTCGAAGATGGCGCGGCGCATCAGGCGGAAATCACAGTCCACGTCGCGGATGGTTAGGCCGAAGAGCCATTTGACGAAGTATTGGTAGGCCAGGCCGATCAGCACGCGGTGGGCCGGATCGTGGCGCTTGATCTTGTAGCCCTGGACCATGTCGATGCCGGGGGCGACGGCCGCCGCCAGGTCCTTGAGCTCGCGGGCGTCGTACTGGGCGTCGCCGTCGGTGTAGAAGACCCAGTCTTTGCGGGCGGCCGCGAAGCCGGCGCGCAGCACGCCGCCGTAGCCGCTCGGCCGCGCGTGGTGCAGCACGCGCAGCCGGTCGTAGTGGCGGGCCAGGTCCTCCAGCACCGGGCCGGTGTCGTCGGTGGAGCCGTCGTTGATCACCACCACTTCGTAGTCGTCCGTCAGCGCCGGCAGCGTCTGCAGGGCGCGCAGGACCATGGTCGGAATCGTGCCGGCGTCGTTGTAGGCCGGGAAGAAGACGCTGATGCTGGAAAGCTTGGACACGGGGCGGTGGCCTCGTCAGTAGGCGCTGCGGTCGAACAGGAAGCGCGCCGCCGTCCGGATCAGGATCTTGATGTCCAGCCAGACCGACCAGTTCTCGATGTACCACAGGTCGTACTTGGTGCGCTCGGTGATCGACGTATCGCCGCGCAGGCCGTTGACCTGGGCCCAACCGGTGAGGCCGGCCTTCTCGCGGTGGCGCTCCATGTAGCGCGGGATGTTCTGGCGGAAGCGCTCCACAAAAGCCGGCTGCTCCGGCCGCGGCCCCACCAGGCTCATTTCGCCCAGCAGCACGTTGATAAACTGCGGGAACTCGTCGATGGAGGCGCGGCGCAGGAAGCGCCCCAGCCGCGTGACGCGCGGGTCGTCCTTCACCGTCCAGCCCGGCCCGCCCACCTCGGCGTCGGTGCGCATCGACCGGAACTTCACCAGCGGGAAGGGCTTAGAGTCCAGGCCCATGCGCTCCTGCACGAAGAAGACCGGGCCTTTGGAGTCGAGCTTGATCATGAGCGCCGTGAGCATCATCAGCGGCGAAAGCACGATCAGGCCGACGGCGCTGCCGACCAGGTCCATGGCGCGCTTGAAGGTCAGCTTCCAGCCGCGCAGCGCCACATCGCGGACGTTGAGCAGCGGCAGGCCGCCCAGGTCGTCGATGGAGACGCCCGAGGTCATGATGTCGTACAGGTTGGGGAAGACCTTGAGGCTGACGCGCTCGCGATGGCACAGTCCGATCAGGTAGACGAGCTCGTCGTCGGGCGCGTCCGGCAGGGCGATGATGACGTCGTCCACGCCGTGGTCTTCGATCAGGCGCGGCAGGTCACCCAGGCCGCCGATGACGGGCACCCCCAGCACGCGTTCCGGCGTGCCGTCGTCGTTCACCAGGCCGAGCACGCGGTAGCCCAGAAAGGGCGAACCCTGGATCTTCTGCAGGATCAGTTCAGCCGCTTCGCCGGTGCCGATGATCAGGACCTTGTCTTGGGCCCAGCCCTGGCCGCGCAGGATATTGCGCACGATCTGGAACACCCAGCGCCCCACAAAGACCAGCCCCAGGCCGAGAGCCCAGTCGTAGAAGATCATCACGCGCGGCAGGTTCACCTCGAAGACGCTGTTCTTGAGGAGCAGGGCCGCCGCCGCCACGCCCAGCAGCGTGCCGATGGTGACGGCCTGGAAGAGCGTGTAGAACTCGTCCACCAGCGAAGTGGCGCGCGGCAGGTGGTACAGGCGCAGCAGGAAGAAAATCAGCAGCTGCGCGCCGACGAAGATCAGCCAGACGCTGACATAGCTGGACAGCGGCCCCATCTCCACGGCCTCGGTGGGCCAGGTGACGTCGCGGCGCAGGCGGTAGGCCAGCACAAAAGCCAGCGACAGCATGGCCGTGTCCATGACCAGGAGCGAAAGCGAGAAGAGCGTGCGGAAACGTCGAGCGTCCATAGCAGCCACCAACAGGCGTGAGGCGCGCCCCGGCGTCAGGAGCGGGCGGCCGGGGCCGCCTCACGGCGGATAAAAGCTTCGCGCAGGATCGTCAGCCCCAAGTTGAGGCGGATCCCGAGCACCACCAGCGCCCCCAGCACCGGGTGGGTCGCCGCGGCGTAGTGCTTGTTGTAGAAATACAGCATGGCTTCGTGAAACGCGATCTGGGCTTTGCGGCTGCGGCGGCTGGCCGCGCGTTTGACGTGCAGGACCGTCACGCGCGGGTAGTAGCGCGCCGTCCAGCCGGCCCGGCGGATCTCCAGCGCCCAGTCCAGGTCCTCGCCGTACATGAAGAAGTGCTCGTCCAGCAGGCCGGCCTGGGCGATGGCTGCGCCGCGCACCAGCATGCAGGCGCCCACCACCGCGTCCACCTCGGTCTCCACGTCCGGGTCCAGGTAGGTGAGGTTATAGCGCCCGAAGAGCCGGCTGCGCGGGAAGAGCTGGCTCAGGCCAGTCATCCGCCAGAACGAGACCTCCGGCGTCGGGAAGCTGCGCCGACAGGCCAGGTCCAGCTCCCCGGTGGGCAGCACCAGCTTCGGGCCGGCCACACCGGCCTCCGGGTGCGCGTCCAGGTAGGCCACCAGGTCCGCCAGGGCGTCCGGCGGCACCACCGTGTCCGGGTTGAGCAGCAGGGCGTAGCGCGGCGCGCCCTCGGCGGCGCCCGGCCCGAAGCCCAGCGCGCGCAAGCCGAGGTTGTTGCCGGCCGCGTAGCCGTTGTTGACCGGGTTCTCGATCAGCAGCACGTCCGGAAACTCGGCCCGCACCATGGCCGCCGAGCCGTCCGCCGAGGCGTTGTCCACGACGCAGACGCGGTACGTCAGGGCGCCGCCTGTCTGGAAGACCGAGCGCAGGCAGTCGCGCAGCAGGTCACGGGTATTCCAATTCAGGATGACGAGGCCGAGGTCCAGCATGGCGGCCTGATTCTAGCAGAAGACCTGCCAGGTCCCCGGAGACCCGCCAGGTCTTAGGCCTCTTCTTCCCGGACCACGACCGCGCCGAGATGAGCCGTCTCCAGAGACCGACATCCGCCAAACGCGGACAGAACCGCCTCACGTTCCAGAAACGTCACTCCCGCGCCAAGCAGGGCAGGGTAAGACGAATAGGGCCATTGGCGAAAGTCGCTCGCGAAACCGTGCTTAACCGGGTTGCGATGGATGTACACCACCAGCTGGCGGTAGTGACCTTCAGTCGTCACCGGGCGGCGCTGGAATGGGCGCTGGAACAAGGCGCCGGTGCGCGCGTAGGCCTTGTTCACGGCGCGGGCGTAGGCGTTGAAGAAGTTGGAGAAAACCTGGCTGACCCGGCGGGAGATGGCGGCCGCATCCCCTAGCCGGGCGAGTTCGGCCGCTGGACGCACGCGGATGAGCAGATGAAAGTGGTTGCGCAGCAGGCAGAAGGCATGCGTCTCGACATACGGCTCAATGTGCCGAGCGTACAGGCGCATGAAGTAGTCATAGTTCCGCGTTTCGCGGAACAAGTTCTCGCGGTTGTTACCGCGACTATAGATATGGTAAAGCTGACCAGGCAGGAGCGGCGTGGTGGTGGACATCAGCGGTCAGCATACCCGACAGGTCTTTAAAAACCCGTCAGGTTTGGTTAGCCGCTGTCGGCAACCTCGGCATAGACGGTCCCGATACCCCCAACAGTTCGGCCAGCGCCGCGCGCAAGGCCACCCGGTCGTCCCAGGTGTACTCGGTCGTCCCGAAGCACATGGACTGCTCATGCCCCTTGCCGCAGGCCAGGACGATGTCGCCGGGCCGGGCCAGGCGCACGGCCAGGCGCAGGGCGTCGCCGCGGTCCGGGACGCGGAAGAAGGTCTGGCCCTCCACCCCGCCCCGGCTGCGCGCGCCGAAGGCCATCATCTCCAGGATGTCGTCCAGCGGCTCGGTGCGCGGGTCTTCGGCCGTCAGCACGCTCAGGTCGGCCAACTCGGCCGCGGTCTCGGCCATGAGCCGGCGCTTCTCCACATCACGCAGGCCGGCCGAGCCGAAGACGGCGATGACGCGCGCCGGCTGCGCGGCGGCGTGGGGAGAATGCTGCGCCTTCCCTAAGTTCGCCGAGGAAGCAGAGGGCGGCGCGCTCTGCGACAACATCTGGCGCGCCGTCTCCAGCGCGCGTTTGAGGGCATTGGGGGTGTGGGCGAAATCGACGATGGCCGTGAACGGCTGGCCCAGATCGATGCGCTCCATACGCCCCGGCACGCCGGCCAGCGCCGCGATCCCGGCCTGGGCGGCCTCCGGCGCGACGCCGAGCGCCCCCACCGTGGCCGCCAGCGCGGCCAGGCAGTTGGAGACGTTGAAGGCGCCAGCCAGCGGGCTGCGGACCGGGAAGGCCTGGCCCGCCAACTGCGCCTCGAACTGCAGGCCGTCCGGCCGGAAGACCACGCCGCGCGCGGCGACGTCGACGCCGGCGCGCAGGCCATAGCTCAGGCTGGGCGCAGTCGCCACGCCGCGCAGATAGTCGCAGGCGCTGTCGTCGGCGTTGAGCACGGCCGTCTTGGCCACGCCGGGCTTGCACGCGGCCGCGCCCAGGCCCTGGAACAGCTGCCCTTTGGCGGCCCGGTAGGCCTCGTAAGACTTGTGGTAGTCCAGGTGCTCGTGGGTGATGTTGGTGACCACAGCCACGTCGAACTCGCAGGCCGTGACGCGGTGCTGGTGCAGGCCGTGGGACGTGGTCTCCAGGACGCAGTGCGTGAAGCCGGCCGCCACCATGCGCGCCAGGTAACCTTGCAGGTCCGGCGCATCCGGCGTGGTGACGTGGAAGCCCGTGTCCAGCACCTCATCGCCGATGACGGCGCCGACCGTCGAGATCAAGCCGGCCCGGAAGCCGGCCGCGGTCAGGATGCTGTGGATGAGCGTGCTGGTGGTGGTCTTGCCGTCGGTGCCGGTGACGCCGATCATCACCAGCCGGCGGGCCGGGAAGCCGTGCCAGGCGGCGGCCAGCCAGGCCAGGGCCGCGCGCGCCTCCGGGACGATGACCCGGCGCGGCGCGGCCTCAGCGGCCGGCGCGGCCTCGGCCACCACGGCCGCGGCCCCGCGCCGCAGCGCCTCCGGGATGTAGCGATGGCCATCCCAGGTGTCGCCGCGCGCGGCCACGAACAGCGCGCCCGGGCGCACCTGGCGTGAATCGGCCGTGACCTGGGTGATCTCCGGGTCGGCGGCGCCGGCCTGGTCCGTGATCTGCGGCAGGGCCGCCAGCATTTCAGAGAGACGCATGATCGGTAAAGCAAAACGCCGGGCGCCGGCCGTACTGGCCTGGCACCCGGCGTCGCGCTGCACAGAACGGACGGCGTCAGCGCACGGCCTGGCGCAGGCCTTCGAGCTGGCCAGCCACCGAGCCGTCGATGATCTTGTCGCCGACGCGGACGATCAGGCCGCCCAGGATGTTGGGATCGACCTTGAACGCGATCGACGCGGTGGCGCCGAGCTTGCCGGCGATATCGCGCTTGACCGTGTCCTGCTCGGCCGCGGTCAGCGGCAGGGCGCTGGTGACCTCGGCCGACGTGCCGGCCAGGCTTTCGCCTTCCAGGACCACCACCCGCCCGGACTGGACGCCGCTGAAGAAGTCGTTGATCAGAGCGCGCTGGCGCTGCTCGTCGAGCGTGTCCTTGATCAGCTTGTTGGCGGCGGCGATGGCCAGGGCCGCCACCTGGCCGCGCAAGTCGCCCAGCAGGCGGTTGCGCTCGGCCACGCTGTCGTCCTCGGCCGACTTCAAGATGCGGGCGCGCTCGGCCTCGGCCGCGGCCCGGACGTCGGCGGCGGCCTTCTCAGCGCGCTCGGTGGCCTCGGCCACGCGGCGGTTCGCCTCGGCCTGCGCGTCGGCGATGACTTTCTTGGCCTCGGCCTCCGCGTTGGCGCGGGCGGCAGCCGCCACGCGGGCGTCCTCCAGGCCCTGCGCGATCTTCTGCTTGCGGTTTTCCAGGGCCTTGATGACCGGGTTGTACACCCAGGTGCCCATCACGAAGACGACCAGCAGGAAATAAACGGCAAAGATCAGCAGGAAACCGGGGTTAATCCCCAGATTGGCAAGGGCTTCCATGAGTCGCTCCTCAGACGAACAGGATGATCAGGGCGACTGCCAGGGCGTAGATGGCTACGGCCTCGGCAAACGCGATGCCCAGGATCATGTTGGTCTGGATGGTCGGGGTGTAATCAGGGTTGCGCGCCATCGCCTGGACCGCGCCGCCGACGACGATGCCGATGCCCGCGCCAGCGCCCGCCACGCCAATCACCGCCAGGCCCGCGCCCAGGTAGCGCATGGCTTGCAGAAAGGTTTCCGGATCACTCATGATGGGATGCCTCCAAAACGTGGTGATGAATGTTAGTGTGCTTCTGAATGCTCATCGCCGTGGTGGGACACGGTCGCCTGGCTCATGAAAGTCAGGGCCAGCGTGGAGAAGACGTAGGCTTGGATGATGCCCACGAACAGTTCCAGGCCGACCAGCAGGCCGGGGACGAAGAAGACCAGCGGTTGTGCGCCGCCAAAGCTCAGCGTGCTCACGATGGCCAGCAGCAGCGTCCCGGCGAAGATCACGCCGAAGAGACGCAGCGAGAACGACAGGATCTTGGCGATCTCAGAGATCAGCTCCAGCAGGCCGACGATGAAGTCCATCAGCCCGAAGAACGGCTTGCTGACAATGGTCTTCAGGTTGAAGAACTTGGAGAAGTAGTCTGGGCCTAACGCCCAGACACCGAAGACCTGGACCATCAACATCGTGATCAGGGCCAGCGAGGCCGTGAAGTTGAGGTCGGTGGCCGCGCCGCGGATGCTCGGCACGATCTCGCAGTTCTCGCACGGCTCGGCGCTGTTCCAGTATGCGGACTCGGCTTCGGCCTCGCCATGGCCGGCCTCACCCTCGGCCGGCGCCGCTTCGGCGTGCTCGCCCGTGTACGGGTGCGAGCCATCCAGCAGGTGGACGCCGCCGACGACGACGGTGGAATACCCCTGGATGTTGCCGTGCGCCAGCTTGGTGTAGCCGATCGTTTCATGGATCGGCACCATCTTGAACAAGTTGACGGCCAGCACGTACAGGAAGATCGTCATCGTGAACGGGAAGATGCGCTTGGCCCACTTCCCGGCCGCGCTCTGGGTGGTGTTCCAGAAGAACTCCACCGCCATCTCCACGATCTGGTAGAACCCGGACGGGACGTCTTTCCCGCCGCGCACAAAGGCCTGCACGGCCCAAAGCATGGGCCCGAAGACGAGCAGGCTGGCCAGCAGGGCCGACAGCATCGTGTTGGTGAACGGGATGCCCGGCGCGAGGTACAGGCCCGGCCAGGCCGGCTCGGCCGGCAGCACCACGGCCGGCGGCACCGCCTTCCAGATCCCGCCGGCGTACCAGGCCAGGCCCGCGGCGCCGATCATCACAGCGAGCCAGACCCAGCGCCAGAAGCCGAAGCGGCGTTGAGGGGTTGCGTGTGCGCTCAAGTTGGGCTTTCTCCTTGCGTCTCAGACTTCTTCTGGGCTAAAGGTTTGATTTTTGCGATCGCCTTCATCGCGATCCGAAACATCAAAAAAATGCTGAGAGGCGCACTCAGCACAAGCAGACCGAGGGTGAACAGCGGACGCGTCCCCAGGAACTTGTCCGCCGTCAGCCCGATGAATAAGGCCGCCAGGATGACCCCCAGCATCACGAAGCCGCCGACTCCGACCACGTTGACTACCGACAACATGAACTCGGATCGCGCGCGCGCTGAATTTTGAGGGGCGCCCTGGCTCATCGATTGTGCAGTTTATCACACCCGCTCAAAACGAGTCAACGCGGGTGTACAGGGCGGCGGCGCCCGCCGCGGCCTAGAACAGGCCGCCCGCCGCCGCCGCGGCGATATTCACCCACGGGCCGATCACGGCCCCGACAAAGATCACGCCCAGCGCGCACGCCCACAGCGCCAGTTGGTACGGGCGCGGCACCGGGTAGACGGCGGCCTCATCCTTGGGCGTGCCCAGATAGACCACCTTGAGCACGATCAGATAGTAGTACAGGCTGATGATGGCGTTGACGAGGCCGACGATGGCCAGCCAGACCAGGCCGCTTTGCATCACAGACGTGAATAGGTAGAACTTGCCGAAGAAACCGGCCAGCGGCGGGATGCCGCCCAGAGACAGGAAGGCCACCAACAGGGCCAGCGCCAGCCCCGGCGAGCGCCGCGACAGGCCGGCGTAGTCGGCGATCTCGTCCGAGCCGGTGACCCGCCCCACCAGCACGATCACGCCGAAGGCCACCAGGTTCGTCAGCGTGTACATGCCCAGGTAGTACAGGATGGCGGACACGCCGTTGGCCGAGAGGGCCGCCAGGCCCATCAGCATGTAGCCGGCCTGGGCGATGGACGAGTAGGCCAGCAGACGCTTGATGTTCTTCTGCGTCAGTGCGATGACGTTGCCGATCGTCATCGTCAGCGCCGCGATCACGGCGATCAGGGTAGTCCAGATGCTCTCGATGCCCGGGAAGGCCGCCAGCAGGAAGCGGATCAGCACCGCAAAGCCGGCCGCCTTGGAGGCCACCGACAGGAAGGCCGTCACCGGGGTCGGCGCGCCCTCGTACACGTCCGGCGCCCAGAAGTGGAAGGGCACCATCGAGACCTTGAAGCCGAAGCCGACCAGCACCAGCAGCAGCGCCAGCAGCGAGGCCTCCAGCGGCAGGCCGGTGAGCGCCGCGGCCAGGTTGTACAGGTTGGTCTGGCCGGTGAAGCCGTACAACAGACTGAAGCCGTACAGCATCAGGCTGGACGTGAACGCGCCGAACAGGAAGTATTTCAGGCCGGACTCGGCGCTCTTGTCGTTTTCGCGCAGGAAGCCGGCCAGCGCGTACAGGCCGATCGACGTCATCTCGATCGCCACGTACAGCATGATCAGGTCGGCGGCCGCCGCCATCAGGTTCATGCCCAGCACGGCCGCCGTCAGCACCAGGAAGAACTCGCCCTCCTTGCCGATGGTGGGCGAATCCACCGCGATCAGCGCCGTGACCACGCCCGCGAACAGGAACAGCACCCGGAACGCGAACGCGATCAGGTCGTGGCGCAGCATGCCGCCGAAGATCAGGCCGCCGCTCACGGTCGGCAGGGTCACCAGCAGCGTCACGCCCAGCACCAGGCCGAAGCCGACGGCCGCGTACAGGCCGAGCTCGCGCTTGCGCGCGGCCGGCAGGGCCAGGTCGGCGGTGATCAGGACGCCGGCCAGGACCACCAGCAGGATCTCGGGCAGGACGGCCAGGAGATGGACAGGGGCAAAGGGTTCAATCGTCATAGGTCATTTCCGCAGGGGGCGCGGCCGCGCCCTTACTGCACACCCAGGAGCTGCAGCACCGGCTGCAGGCCGGCGTAGACCAGCGGGTACATGATGGCCGGGTACACGCCGACCAGGATCATCAGCCCACACAGCACGGCCATGGCCACCTTGTCCAGCGCGGCCACATCGCCGACGGCGTGCTCGCCGTGGTCAAACTGCGCGGGCAGGTTGCCGAAGAACACGCGCTGCACGGCCAGCAGGATATAGGCGGCCGTGATCACGATCGAGATCACCGAAATGATGGCCACCAGCGGGAAGAACCAGGCCTGGCCGGCCAACCCCGCGAACCAGGCCGGCATGCCGTCCAGGGCCAGCGCCCGGCCTTTCCAGATGCCCATGTAGATCGGGATCTCGGCGACAAAGCCCGAGAAGCCCGGCATCCCCATGGACGTGAAGCCGCCGATCATGAAGCCGATGGCGGCCCAGGGCATCTTCTTGGCCAGCCCGCCCAGCTCCGGGAGCATGCGGGTGTGGGCGCGGTCGTAGACCATGCCGACGATGGAGAAGAAGAGGGCCGTCATGATGCCGTGCGAGAACATCTGCAGCCCGGCGCCCACCAGGCCCTCGGTGGAGAGCGTGGCGAAGCCGATCATCACCAGGCCCATGTGCGAGACCGACGAGAAGCCGATGATGTACTTGAAGTCGGTCTGGATCAGGGCGATGTAGGCGGCGTAGACGACGTTGACCAGGCCGAAGAGCACGATGACGGGCGCCCAGAACTTGGCGCCCTCCGGCATCAGCGCGATGCCCAGGCGCAAGGCCGCGTACATGCCGATCTTCATCTCGACGCCGGCCAGCATCATGGAGATGGCCGTCGGCGCGGCCACGTGGCCGTCCGGCGCCCAGGAGTGGAACGGGAAGATGGCGCCCATGATGCAGAAGCCGAAGAACACCACCGGGAACCACACCCGCTGGAAGTCCACCGGGAACTGCGCCTGCGCCAGCGCCAGCAGGTCAAACGACTTGGACCCGGACTGGACGTACATGGCCAGCACGCCCAGCAGGGCCACCACCGAGGCGATGAACAGGTACAGCGTCAGCTTCATGCCGCCGTACTCGCGCGTCTTGGGCCAGCCCCAGATCACGATCATCAGGAACTTGGGGAAGACCGCGATTTCCAGCAGGAAGAAGAACAGGAACAGGTCCAGCGCCGCGAAGACGCCGAACACACCCACCGCCAGGATCAGGAAGAAGGCCATGAACTCGCGGGCGCGGTCTTCGATGCGCCACGAGATCATCACGCCGGTGAGCAGCACCAGCGCCGTCAGCAGCACCATCGGCAGGCTGAAGCCGTCCACGCCCATGTGGTAGGTGATGCCCAACTGCGGCACCCACTGCCAGTGCTCCACGAACTGGTAGCCGCCGGCGCTGACGTCGTAACCAAAGTAAAGGTAGAGCGCCAGCAGCGTCGTGAAGGCTGCCGCGGCCAGGGCCGTGACGCGCGCCTCGTTCTTGCGGTCGGCCGGCAGCATCAGGACGATCAGCGCCGCGACCAGAGGCGTGAAAGTGATGACGGACAGAAACGGGAAATTCATATCATTTGTCCCGGTGAGGGGGTGCGCTCAGCCGAGCGCCTCACCCCGCCATGAACCGCGTAATCGTCTCATTGATCACGCCCACCAGCCAGGCCGGCCAGACGCCGATGACCAGCATCAGCACCAGCAGCGGCGCGATGGCGATCACCTCGCGGGTGGAGATCTCCAGGTGGTGGCCCACCCACTTCTGGTTCAGCGGGCCGTAAATGCTCTTGTAGATCCCTTTCAGGATGTAGGCGCCCGTCATCAGCAGGCCGAGCATGGCCAGGGCCGTGAAGACCGTGAACACCGGCCAGGCGCCCCGCACCACCATGAACTCGGACACGAAGCCGGCCAGGCCGGGCAGGCCCAGCGAGCCCATACTGGTAAAGAGCAGGATGCCGCCGAAGACCGGCGCCAGCGGGAACAGCCCGCCGAACTCCTCCAGGTTGCGCGTGTGCGTGCGGTCGTAGATCACGCCGACGAGCAGGAACATGCCGGCCGAGCTCAGGCCGTGGGTGAACATCTGCAGCACCGCGCCGTTCAGGGCGATGATGCCGTCGGCGGCGTTGGCGGTGGCGCGCGTCGCCGCCGCCGCCGCCACGCCCAGCACCACAAAGCCCATGTGGTTGATGGACGAGTAGGCCACCAGACGCTTGAAGTCGGTCTGGCCGAAGGAGGCGTAGGCGCCGGCCACGATCGCCATCAGGGCGAAGAAGGCCAGCCAGGGCGCGAACTGCGCGGACTCAACCGGGTACAGCGGCAGGACCAGGCGCAGGAAGCCGTAGGCGCCCAGTTTCAGCAGCACGCCGGCCAGGATCACCGAGCCGGCCGTCGGCGCCTCGGTGTGGGCGTCCGGCAGCCAGGTGTGCAGCGGCCAGACCGGCACCTTGAGGGCGAAGGCGACGACGAAGGCCCAGAAGGCGGCCACGCGCAGGCCCTCGGCCGTCAGCCCGAAGAAGCTGCCGGTGAGCTTGGGCCAGAACTCGGCGGCGTTCGGGATGCTGAAATTGCCCAGCGTCAGGCCGATGATCTGCGTCGAGAGCAGCAGGCCGAGCGAGGCCGTCATCGTGTACAGGATGAACTTGAGCGACGCGTACTGGCGGTTGGCGCTGCCCCAGATGTTGATCAGGAAGTACATCGGGATCAGGCCGACCTCGTAGAAGACGAAGAAGATCAGCAGATCCAGCGCCAGGAAGACGCCCAGCGAGCCGGTCTCCAGCAGCAGGAACAAGATCATGTAGGCCTTGACCTTGTCCGAGACGCTGAAGGAGAAGAGCACGGCCAGCGGCGTCAGCAGCGTCGTCAGCAGCACCATCGGCAGGCTGATGCCGTCCACGCCCAGGGAGTAGTTGGAGCCGATCACCGAGAACCACGGGGCGCTCTCGACGAACTGGTAGCCGGGCTGGGCCGGGTCAAACTGCGTCCACAGGTAGATGGACAGCCCGAGCGGGACCAGCGAGATGAGGAAGGCCGTCCAGCGGATGGCGCCCACCTGGTCCCGCGGGAAGAACAGCAACAAGACCGCGCCTGCCGTCGGCAGGAACAGGATCAGGCTGAGGAGATTGGTCTGCAGGATCGAGTCCATATCACATCCCACGCGTAGGGGCCGTCACAGGACCGCCCGGCTACGGACAAGGGTAGCTTACTGCCCCACCAGCGCCACGCCGTTCAGGGCGGCCAGCACCGCGCCGATCACCAGCGCCATCGCCAGGGCGATCACCAGATACTGCTGGACGCGCCCGGTCTGGATGACGCGCACCTCGCGCCCGACGGCCTTGACCACCTCGCCCGAGCCGTCGCTGAGCGTGCGGTTGACCACCGGGATATCCACCCAGTCGCGGATGGCCAGGCCGAGGCTCAGGCTGATCCGGGCCACGCCGTGGATGAGCCCGTCGATCAGGCCGCGGTCGATGAACGCCGAGAACAGCTTCTCGCCGAGCCAGAAGGCCGGCCGCACAAAGGCCCAGTCGTACAGCTCGTCAACGTAGTACTTGTTCTTCAGGACGCGGTAGACCGGACCGAGCGGCGCCTCGAGCGGGTCCCGGTCGTCGGCTTTGGCCCAGGCGTTCCGGTACACCCACCAGCCCAGGCCCAAACCGCCCAGCGCTACCACCAGCGATGTCGCTAGCGGGATCACGCTGAACTCCAACGTCTCCGGGTGCTCCAGCAGCGCCCCGCCCACGAACTCGTGGAAGAAGTTCGGCAGCAGGCCGCCCAGGCCCGGGAACTTCTCCGGGATACCCACCCAGCCGATGCCGACCGCGAAGACGGCCAGGATGCTGAGCGGCAGCGTCATGGTCCAGTGGCTTTCATGCGCGTGCTCGGCGGCCGCGGTGCGCGGCTTACCGAAGAACACCATCGTGATCTGGCGCATGGTGTAGAACGCGGTCAGCAGCGCGGCGATGGCCAGCGTGTAGAAGACGATCGGCGCGTGCGCCCAGGCGTCGGCCAGGATCTCGTCCTTGGACCAGAAGCCGGCCGTCACCAGCGGGAAGCCGGCCAGCGCGAAGCCGCCGATCAGGAAGGTCCAGAAGGTCACGGGCATCTTGGTCCGCAGGCCGCCCATGTGGCGCATGTCCTGCGGGTCAATGTGCTCATGCGAGTGATGCATCCCGTGCTCCACGCCGTGGATGATGGAGCCGGAGCCCAGGAAGAGCAGGGCCTTGAAGAAGGCGTGCGTCATCAGGTGGAAGGCGGCCGCGACATAGCCGCCGATGCCGAGCGCGGCCAGCATAAAGCCCAGTTGGGAGATGGTGGAATAGGCCAGCACCTTCTTGACGTCGTTCTGGGCCACAGCGATGGTGGCCGCAAACAGCGCCGTGAAGGCGCCGATGGTCGCCAGCACGAGCGTTGGCGGGGTCAGCCCGTGCTCAGCGCCGTGCTCGGCGGTGGCCGCCAGGATCGGGTAGACGCGGATCATGGCGTAGACGCCGGCCGAGACCATGGCCGCGGCGTGGATCATGGCCGAGACCGGGGTCGGGCCTTCCATGGCGTCCGGCAGCCAGGTATGCAGCGGGAACTGCGCGGACTTGCCGACTGTGCCGGTCAGCAGCAGGAGGCCGATCAGGCCGGCGGCCGAAAGCCCGGCGATGGGCGAAGCCATCTCCGCCAATTCGATCAGCTTATGGCCTTCCTCAGCGTACATGATCTCGCGGAAGGAGAGCGTGCCGGTGGCCGAATACAGGTAGGCGACGCCCAGCAGCATGACCACGTCGGCGACGCGCGTGGTGATAAACGCCTTGACGGCGGCCTGGCGCGGCGTGATCTGCTTGGGGTCGTCGTACTTGCGCGCGTACCAGAAGCCGATCAGCAGGAACGAGCACAGGCCCATGATCTCCCAGCCGATGAACATCAGCAGGAGGTTGTCGGCCACGCACAGCAGCAGCATGCCGAAGGCGAACAGCGACAGGTAGGCGAAGAAGCGCGAGTAGAGCGGCTCCACGCCGTTGTGCGGCGGCTCGCCGGGCTTATCGTGCGGGTCGGCCGGCTTCTGGAAGTTGCTGTAGCCGACGCTGTAGATGAAGATCATCAGACAGATCAGCGGCACAAAGAACAGCATCACGGCCGTCAGCGGGTCCACCAGCACACCCATCTTGAGCGGCTCGGCCCCCAGCGGCAGCCACTCCTGGGCGGCGGCGATGATGGTCCCTTCTTCGCCGAAGTGCTCGCGGCCGAGGATCTGCGCCAGCACGGACCAGCTCATGATCCAGGAGACCAGCATCAGACCGATGGCGACGGTGTGGCTCAGCCAGCGGCTGCGGCGCGTGAACAGGACGATCAGGAAGAACGCCAGCAGCGGCGGGACCGGGATGAGCCAGGTGAGGGTGGTGGGGTCAAGCTGCATAACGGCTCCACTCTGACTGATGACTGATCACTGCCCGCTTGGGCAATGCGTAACCAACGCCCAGCGTCCGGTGATCATTCCTCAGTGTGAAGGGACTAGAACTTCATCAGATTCACGTCTTCGGCCACCACCGTCTGGCGCCGGCGGTAGATCGAGATGATCAGGGCCAGGCCCACGGCGGCCTCGGCGGCGGCCACGGCGAAGACGATCAGCGCAAAGGCCATGCCGGAGACGGCCGTCGGCGTCAGGTAATGCCAGAAGGCCACCAGGTTGATGTTGACGGCGTTGAGCATCAGCTCCACGCTCATCAGGATGGCGACCGCGTTCTTGCGCGCCAGGACGCCGTAGACGCCCACGCTGAACAGCGCCGCGCTCAGGGCCAGGTACCAGGACAGCGGGATCATGGCTACTCCTTCTCGCGCTCGTCGCGGGCGATGGCGATCGAGCCGACCATGCCCACCGCCAGCAGCACGCCGATGACCACCAGCGGGATCATGTAGAAGTCTGGGCTCACCAGGGCCTTGCCCAGCTCGGCCAGGCTACTGTCCGGGATCGGCACGTTCGCCAGCGGGAAGGCGCCCTGCTGATCCACGCGGAACAGCGTATAGGCGATGGCGGCGAGCAGCGCCGCCGCCAGCAGCCCGCCCAGCCACCATTGGCTGTTGGTCTGCGGCCCGGTGTCCTGCATGACGCGCCGGGTGAGCATGATGGCGAAGATGATCAGGATGGCGATGGCGCCGATGTAGACCACCACCTGGACGGCGGCCAGGAAGCCCGCCTGCAGCAGGACGAAAAGAATGGCCATCCCGAACAGCGTGGCGATCAGCCACAGCGCGGCGTGCACCAGGTTGCGGGCGGTGACGACCAGCACGGCGGAGGCCAGGATGGCGGCGGCGACGACGAGGAAGGTGATTTGCAGACCGGTCATGGGCGGTTTCCCAGCTTAATGCGCGGCGTGCGAGGCGGCCGGCGCGGGCGCGTCATGGCCGTGGTCAGCCGAGGCCGCCGGCGCCGCGCCCGGCGGGTTGCGTGACTCGTCGGCCTGGCGCATCTGGCGCGCGGCCGCCGAAGTCCAGTTGACGGCGATCACGGCCACGACCAGGTTGGCCGCGAACAGGGCCACGGCGTTCCACAGCGGCCCGACGGTAGCCCGCGGCAAAGCCTTGTCGGTCACGGCGATGGCGACGATGGCGGCCAGCATGATCGGCACCAGGAACTTCCAGTTCAGGTCGAGCATGTGGTCGATGCGGATGCGCGGCAGCGCGGCGCGCATCAAGATGATCAGGAAGTAGGCGGCGAAGGCCTTGAGGATGAAGTAGACCACGCCCAGCAGCGGAGCCTGCTCCACGAACGGCCCGCTCCAGCCGCCCAGGAACAGCGTGGCCACCAGCGCGCCCACAGTGAAGGCGTGCAGGAACTCGGCCACGAAGAACATGCCGAACTTCATGCCCGAGTACTCAATGTTGAAGCCGGCCACGATCTCGGACTCGGCCTCCAGCAGATCGAAAGGCGCGCGGCCGGTCTCGGCCACCGAGGCGATGAAGAAGATCAGAAACGCGATCGGCGCCTTGAACAGAAACCACTCATGCCAGGCGCCGGACTGGGCCGCCACCACTTCCTGCATGCTCATCGGGTTGGCGACCCCGACACTGCTGGCCAGCAGGACCGGCACAATCAGGGCCAGGATCATGGGCACTTCGTAGCACACCAGCTGCGCCACGGTGCGGAACGCGCCCAGCAGCGCGTACTTGTTGTTGGACGCCCAGCCACCCAGCATGATGGCCAGCGTGCCCAGCGAGCCGACGCTGACGATGTAAAGCACGCCGATGTTGAGGTCCGTGCCGACGATGTTGACGGCCAGCGGGATCACGGCCCACATCGTCAGCACCGAGACGACGGCCATGATCGGGGCCAGGTTATAGACGATCTTGTCCGCGCCGATCGGGGTGATATCTTCTTTGCTGAGCAGCTTGAGGGCGTCGGCCACGGTCTGGAACAGGCCCTCCGGCCCCACCCGGTTCGGCCCCACCCGGTCCTGCATCCGCCCGATCAGGCGCCGCTCGTACCAGATCAGGAACAGCGGCGTCGTCAGGCCCAGGGCGCCCACCACCAGCGCCCCCAGGATCACCAGGACCAGGCTGACAGCGTCCGGCGGCAGGAAGCCGCTCAACAGACCGGCCAGCCAGTCTCGGATTACACCAATCGGGTTCGACAAGAATTCCATCACTGCGCTCCTATCGCGCCGCGCCCCACGGCGCGCCCATGCTTCTAACAAGAAAACGCCTACCGTTCATCACGATAGGCGGTTCATGTTCACTTGGTGGTTACACCCAGCGCAGGGCCCCCTTGCGCCAGACATAGATCAGCCCCCCGCAGATGATTCCCAGGAAGCCGACCACGGCCACCAGCATAAAAGCCGGCACCTGCCCGTACGCCACCGCGAACGGGAACAGGAACATCATGCCGACGTCGAAGACCACGAAGACCAGCGTGAAGATGTAGTACTGGACCTTGAACTGCACCCAGGTGTCGCCGAAGGTCTCGATACCGCACTCATAGGTGCTGTTCTTGACCGGGTTGCTTTTCTTCGGGCCCAGGATCACGCTCTGCAGGATGATCGGCGTGGCCGGAAAAATGCCCGCGATCAGCAGAAACACGCCAATGAATATCCAACTCTCTTGCATGGGTACTCCGAGTGGGGGGTAGGAGTATTTGTGAAATACGGCGCGGATATTAACATGACTCTAAGCAAAAGTCAAAGTTAGGGGTGACTTTTCTCCTATTCAACTGCTCCAATCAGTGTGACGAACGCCATCCTGGCCTAGACTGAGGCTTTTCACCAGTGTCTAATGTTACAATCGCGCCCATGTCCTTTTGGGAAGGCCCGCACGTGCTGCAATCAGCCGCCTGGGGCCAACTTAAGGGCCGTTTCGGCTGGCAGCCCCAGCCGGCCGCGGGCGGCCTGTTGCTCTTTCGACGTCTGCCGCTGGGGCTGACCCTGGCCTACGTCCCGCGTGGCCCCGGCCTGAACTGGGCCGAACCGGCCGTCGCCCGCCCGGCCCTGGAGGCGCTGACTGCCGCCGCCCGCGCCCGCCGCGCCGTCCTCCTGAAAATCGAGCCGGACCAGCCGGACAGCCCGGACCTGGCCCAGGCGCTGACGGCGCTCGGCCTGCGCCCCTCCCCGCAGACCGTCCAACCCCGGCGCTCGCTCGTCCTCGACCTGGCCGGCTCCGAGGACGAGATCCTGGCACGCATGAAGCCGAAGACCCGCTACAACATCCGCCTGGCGGCCAAGAAGGACGTCACCGTGCGCGCCGCCCAGTCGCCGGCGGACGTAGACGCGTTCAACGCGTTGATGCAGGTCACCGGCGTCCGCGACCAGTTCGGCGTCCATGCCCCGGCCTACTACCAGGCCGCCTTCGAGCTCTTCGCCCCGGCCGGTCAGGCCGCGCTGTTCCTGGCGGAATGGCAGGGCGAGCCGCTGGCGGGCGTGATGGTGTTCCACCTCGGCCCGCGCGCCTGGTATCTGTACGGCGCCTCCTCTGATCGCGAGCGCCCGCGCATGGCGCCCTACCTGGCCCAGTGGGAGGCCATCCGCTGGGCGCGCGCGGGCGGCGCCCGCTGGTACGATCTGTGGGGCGTGCCGGACGAAGACGAGGCGACGCTGGAGAGCCAATTCGAGCAACGCGGCGACGGCCTGTGGGGCGTCTACCGCTTCAAGCGCGGCTGGGGCGGCCAGTTGGTCCGCTCCATCGGCGCCTGGGATCAGGTCCTCAACCCGGCGCTGTACCTGGCTTACCGCGTCTATTTGCGTTGGCGGCGGCCCGTCCTCGGCTGAAGCGCCGCACCCTGTCCTATGTCCGGCCAAACCCCGCAACTCGTCACCGACCCCGCCCGCTGGAATCAACTAGCCGCCGCGCTGCCTGGCGCCCATATCCTGCAAACTTGGGAATGGGGCGCGCTCAAAGGCCGTTACGGCTGGGGCTCTGAGCACTTCGTCTGGGAAGGGGGCCGGGCCGCGGCCCAGATCCTGACGCGCTCGGCGTTGGGCGGCCTCCTTAAAGTCATGTATGTGCCCAAAGGACCCCTGCTGGATTGGTCCGACGACGCCCTGGCGGCGCAGGTGCTCGCGGATCTGCAGGCGTTAGCCCGGCGCCGGGGCGCCCTGTTGCTGAAGCTCGACCCGGACCTGGCCGATGGCGATGAAGCCCCAGACGCGCCCGGCGCGCGGGTGAGAGAGTGCCTGGCTGCGCGCCGTTGGGTCTTCTCGCCGGACCAGGTGCAGTTCCGCAACACGGTGACGCTGGACCTGCGCCGCTCTGAGGCCGAACTCCTGGCGGCGATGAAACAGAAGACACGCTACAACGTGCGGCTGGCCCAGAAGAAGGGTGTGGGCGTCCGGCCGGGCGCCGCCGCCGACTTTCCCCTGCTCTACCGGATGTACGCCGAGACCTCGGTGCGCGACGGCTTCGTCATCCGCTCGTCCGGCTATTACGCCGATGTGTGGGGGCGCCTGCTGGAGGCCGGCCTGGCGCAGCCGCTCATCGCCGAGGTCGCCGGCGAACCGGTGGCGGCGCTGATCGTCTTCCACTTCGCGCGCACGGCCTGGTACTTCTACGGCATGAGCCGCGACGCCCACCGCGACAAAATGCCCAACTATCTGCTGCAGTGGGAGGCCATCCGCTGGGCGCGCGCGCGGGGCGCCGAAACGTACGATTTCTGGGGGGCGCCGGACGAATTAGTGGAGACCGACCCGCTGTGGGGCGTCTGGAAATTCAAAGAGGGCTTCGGCGGCCAGTTCGTCCGGCACCTGGGGGCCTGGGACTACGCGCCGCGGCCGGTGCTGTACCGGCTCTACACCACCGCCCTGCCGCGCCTGCTGGATGTGCTGCGGCGGCGCGGACGGCAGGTCACGCGGGCGGCTGTGAGGGAATAGCCCGGTCTACCGATCTTAGGAACCCAAAGGAACCACCCATGCTCGCCTCCCTGCCTCGCTTCCCGCTCGCCCACCTGCCCACGCCGCTGGAGCCGCTCCCGCGCCTGAGCCGTGAGCTTGGCGTGCGCGTCCACGTCAAGCGCGATGACCAGACCGGCCTGGCCGGCGGCGGCAACAAGACCCGCAAGCTGGAATACCTGGTGGCCGATGCGCTCGCGCAGGGCGCCGACACGCTCGTGACCGTCGGCGCCGTGCAGTCCAACCACTGCCGCCAGACTGCGGCCGCGGCGGCGCGGGCCGGCCTGCGCTGCGTGCTGGTCCTGCGCGGCCACCCGCCGGCCGAGGTCACCGGCAACCTGCTGCTGGACTACGTGCTGGGGGCCGACGTGCG
>ERZ761602.1526-NODE-1526-length-41490-cov-11.096778_pt1 | contig 41490 bp, 36 predicted proteins | sample MGYA00512165_ERZ761602 | MGnify/ENA primary metagenome ERZ761602 (study PRJEB28899, sample SAMN02445085) | bioreactor sludge metagenome | biome: EBPR sludge; isolation source: Thorneside wastewater treatment plant | place: Australia: Brisbane, Thorneside...
AAAAACTATCGGTGACTGCTTGACTGAGAGTAGGGTCATAGAAGGTCACGTTGGCTGCACAGCAGACTACGTGACTGAGGACCCTGTGGGAGCGACCTTGTGTCGCGAGCTTCAGCAGCCACAGCTCGCGACACAAGGTCGCTCCCACGAAGAGCCCGGCGCACCACTGGCGCGTTGACCGTCATCAAGGCCGATGCCTGCATGAGGAATATCGTGACATCAGGCCAAATTCGGAGTGCTGTCATGGACAGCCCGAGCAAGCTACTGCGATGGGCGTTCTGCACCTTCGCGATGTTCGCCAGCTCGGCGCTGGCGCAGACCGTCTACCGTGACGATTTCACCGGCGGCGCGCAGCTGCCGTGGAGCAACCTGCGCGGCGACTGGCAGGCCAGCGCCGGCGAATACGCGGCTCAGGTCCCGGGCAACACGCCGCCGACGGCGACACTGCTGCCCTATGAGTTGTCGGATTTCAGTTTCGAGGTCGACCTGATCGATCCGGCCGACGGCGGGCTCTGGCTGCGGACCAATGCAACGGGCACCGAAGGTGTGATGCTGGTGGTGTTTCCGGATCGCCTTTACTGGCACGTGATTGCCGATCTCGGAGGCCCCTACACGATTCACCAGCAGGCATCGATCACGCCGAATCTCGGGCCTGGCCCGACGCGCATCCGGGTCACCGGCAACGGCCCGATCCTGCGCGCCTACCTGCGCGAATCGCCCACCGCCGTCAGCACGCTCGATCTGACCACGGTCAGCAATCCACCCGGCCTGAACTACCTGAGTGGACGCGTGGGCCTGTACGACAACGCCGCGCCGGGCACCCGCTTCGACAATGTGCGCGTGGAGGCGGGCGTGCCGATCGAGATCATGGCGGTTGGCGATGCCGGCAACGGCACGGTGCACCTGTTCCCGGCTGACGCCGGCGGCGATGTCGCGCCATTCGCGGTGCTGTCGGGACCGAACACCGGACTGCTCGACATCCGCGGCGTGGCGCTGGACGTCGATCACCTGTACGTGTCGAGTGGCGCCGGCCGTTACGTCAAGGCTTTCGCGCTGGCGAATCTCGGCAACGTGGCCGCCGTGCGCACGATCAACGGCAGCAACACCGGGCTCGGGTCCGTCTATCAGTTCGCCCTCGCCGACAACGAGTTGTTCGTATCCTCGGAAACCGGTCCGGTCAGCGTGTTCGGCAAGGATGACAGCGGCGACATTCCGCCACGGCGCAGCATCACTGCGATGACCGGCACCTACGCGGTGGATGTGGACCTGGACGAGTTGTTCATTGCCCCGCACTTTCTTGACGCAAATTCGATCTATGCCTATGCGCAGTCCGCCGCGGGTGCCACGCCGCCGCTGCGGCAACTGATGGCCGGTACCGCCGGAGCCAACCTTGGCCTTGCCGCCACCGCCGATGAGCTCTTCGTCAGCCAGTACCTGGTCGCGAAAGTCCAGGTCTACGCGCGCAACGCCAGCGGCAGTGCCACCCCGCTGCGCAGCATCGGGGGGCCGACCACCGGGCTCGGTGCCAACGTCGATGTGGCGATCAAGGGCAACGAGCTGTTCGTGGCCAACAGCGGCTACGCCAACGTGCTGGTGTTCGCCCGCAACGCCGACGGCGACGTCGCACCGCTGCGTGTCATCGGCGGTCCGGCGACCGGTTTCAACGCACCCTTCGCGCTGGCCTTCGGCGTGTTGATGCTGCCGGATGTGGTGTTTGCGGATGGGTTCGAGCAGTAGCGCCGGAAGCACTTTCGCCACCCGTTTCGACCCTGTGGGAGCGACCTTGTGTCGCGAGCTTTCACCGCCAGAGCTCGCGACACAAGGTCGCTCCCACGGGCCGCTGATGCTCTGCGAGATGACTCGACTCAAGGACGCTGCCGTCGCCGTCAGCTAGCATCGCCGCACTTCGTTTTCCGGGAGAGTTTCCATGACAGCCACCGTTCTCGATGGCAAGGCGTTAGCGGCGCAACTGCGCGAGCAACTGACCTCCCGCGTCGCCGCATTGCGCGCCGCCGGCAAGCGTGCGCCAGGCTTGGCCGTGGTGCTGGTCGGCGGCGATCCCGCCAGTCAGGTTTACGTCGGCATGAAAGAGAAGATGACCGAGGCGGTCGGCATGCATTCGGTCGCGCATCGCCTGCCGGAGACCACCAGCGAGCAGGAACTGCTGGCGGTGGTCGCCGCGCTGAACGCCGATCCCACGGTCGACGGCATCCTCGTGCAACTGCCGTTGCCGCGCGGCATCGACGCCACGCGCGTGATCGAGGCGATCGACCCGGCGAAGGATGTCGACGGTTTTCATCCCGTCAATGTCGGGCGCCTGTCCGCCGGCCTGCCGGCGCTGGTGGCGTGCACGCCGCGCGGTTGCATCATGCTGGCGAAGCTGGCGCGCGCCGACTTGAGCGGCCTGCACGCGGTGGTGGTCGGCCGCTCCAACATCGTCGGCAAGCCGGTGGCGCAGTTGCTGCTGCAGGAGAACTGCACGGTGACCATTGCCCATTCGCGCACCCGCGACCTGCCCGCCGTGTGCCGCAGTGCCGACCTGCTGGTCGCCGCGATCGGCCGCCCGCAGTTCCTCGGCGCCGAGCACGTCAAGCCGGGCGCCATCGTCATCGACGTCGGCATCAACCGCATCGTCGATGGCTCCGGCAACGGCAAGCTGGTCGGCGACGTCGATTACGCCGCCGCCGCCGAAGTCGCCGGCGCCATCACCCCGGTGCCCGGCGGCGTCGGCCCGATGACCATCGCCTGCCTGCTGGAAAACACCTTGACCGCCTACGAGCGCCGCGAGAGCTGAGCGTCGTCAGCGTGGCCATGACCGCCCGTTTGCCGTCCCCTGGTCAATCGACCCGTCGGGCGCCGCGCGGGTGGTTCGTTCGCGCCAATGCACCAGCGCTTGCCGGGCGTGGGCGAGCAGGCTTGTGGCGGCGCCCCGCGCTTTGGTCCACTGCCCAGCGTTCAAGATATCTGTAATTCTCCTGCCCTCCAGCGGGTGAATAATCCCGACCAGCGGATAATCAAAACCGCTTGACTTTCCAATTGAGCCGCCGATAATGCGCAGCCATTGCACCGGGCTCTCCCGGTTGCGCTCACGCAGGAAATGACGATGAATCAGTTCAACCGCCACGGACAGAACTCGATGCCCAGCATCGCGTTTAGCCCATGGCAGACACTGGAAATCCGCATCCGCGCGTAGCCCTCACTCATCCGGGGGCTGCGCATGCAGCCCCCGAGCCGCTTCAGACGAAGCCCTCGGTGGTCCTCCACCGGGGGCTTCGTGCATTTGCGGTATTCGATTCCCAGAATCAGTTGCGCCCAATATCGGCGCAGCCAATATCAGCCCGGACGCGGGAATGGATTATCACGCCCGTAATAAATATCGGCTGACTGGATATTCCAGCCTGCCGGAAAGGTCCGCCCGTTTCGGGCGTGTCGACAGCGATAGCGGGTTGGCCGGAAACGGTGCCCGCCTGGTCGGATGGCCGCTGGCTGGTCCGGTACCGACGACACGTGCGGCAGGTGGAACAAGGGATTGTTCGCTCAGGGGTCGAGCGCCCGCGCAAGCGGGAGACGGTGGTTCGAATCCACCACAGTCCGCCGTGGAACGTAGCTCAATCGGTAGAGCAACTGACTTGAAATCAGTGGGTAGCGGGTTCGAATCCCGCCGATCCGACCGCAAGGTCACCAGCAAGACCCCGCCGGGAGGGCTTCCCGGCAAGCGTGGTTCCGCGAGGAGCCACAACCGGAGGCTCCAGCGCCAACGGGAACGCCAGGGTGGCCGTGCCGGACAGGGCGGCCGCGCCGGGGCGCCCACGGCGCAGCGCAGGGCCGGCCCGAGTGGCCGGCAGCGCGTGACGGACGCCCGCGGCCAGCGTGACGGTCCTCTCCCGCCGGATTTCCGGCGCCCCCGGACTGTCACGCCCGCTGCGGCAACGCCGCCACGCAGCCGGCTTCCCGCCGGCCCTGCGTGGGGTTGATGGTCTGAGGTGGCAAAACCAGTAGTACCGACGCGGCAGGACGCCGCAGGAGAGTGTGCGATGTGGATCCAGCGAGTGGTGATTGGCGACAACCAGCGTGGCGTGCTGCTGCGCGACGGCCGCTACGAGCGTGTGCTCGGCGCGGGCCGGTACTGGCTGACCGGGATCGGCAGCCGGCGTGAGCTGCGCGTGGGCAACCTCGAGCGCGCCGAAGTGCAGCTCGCCGGCATCGAGACGCTGATGCGCATGCATGGCGCCGAACTGGCCAGCGAGATTGCCGAGGCCGACCTCGGCAAGCGCGAGCTGGGCCTGGTGTACCAGCGCGGCAAGCTGGCGCGCCTGCTGGCGCCGGGCGCGCGGCAGTTCTACTGGCGCGCGGCCGACAGCGTGACCGTCGAGCGCGTCGATCTCGAGCGCGAGCTGGCCATCGATGCGGTCAAGCTGGCGGAGCTGCGCGCGCCGGCGGCAGCAGACCTGGTTCGCGAGATCCAGGCAGCGGCGCTGATCGTCGAAGTCGGCGCCGAGCAGGTCGGCCTGCTGTGGGTGGACGGCGCACTGCGCGCCAGCCTGGTGCCGGGCGTCTACGGCTACTGGCGATATGGCCGTAATGTGCGCATCGAGGTGGTCGACACCCGCCTTGCCGAGATCGAAGTCGCAGGCCAGGAAATCCTGACCCGCGACAAGGTCAGCCTGCGCGTCAACCTGGTCGCCGTCTATCGCATTGTCGATGCGGTGCTGGCGAAGACCCGCGTGGCCGACGTGCGCGCCTACGCCTACCGTGAGCTGCAGTTCGGCTTGCGCCAGGCGGTCGGCACCCGCCCGCTCGACGCGCTGCTGCAGGACAAGGGTGCGATCGACCAGAGCGTCGCCGAGTACGCGAAGGCGAAGCTGGCCGACGTGGGCGTCAGCCTGAACTCGGTGGGTGTGAAGGACCTGATCCTGCCGGGCGAGATGAAGACGATCCTGAACCAGGTGGTCGAGGCGGAGAAGCAGGCGCAAGCCAACCTGATCCGCCGGCGCGAGGAGACTGCGGCCACCCGCAGCCTGCTCAACACCGCAAAGATCCTCGAGGAGAGCCCGGTGCTGATGCGCCTGAAGGAGCTGGAAGCGCTGGAGAAGATCACCGACAAGGTCGGCCAGCTGACCGTGATCAGTGGCCTGGAAGGCGTGATGAAGGGACTGCTGCCGGCCGCTCGGTAGCCGTTGCATGCAAGGGCCCGCCTGCGAATGGGCGCAGGCGGGCCGGGGATTGCGGCGGCTGAACAGTAGTAGGGAGGGTCCTTTGCCGCAGGCAAAGAACCCGCCACCGAACTCGCGCCTCGCTCCACCCCGCAAGCGTCGGCCAGCGCCTGCTGCGTCATTTCGCCACGCTCGAAACGCAGGCGCCGGATGTGATTGCTGATCGACAGCGGCGGGCTCATTACCCCTCCGCGGCGCGACGATCCTGGCGATTCGGTGCCCAAGTCCAAGAGGTGATTGCGCGAGCAGTCGGGTGCAATCGCCGCGCTGGGTTTACCCTGTGGCGGTCCAGTGCCACCGCATCGAGATGCCCGCTTCAGCGGGTGCGCCGAGCTATTCTCGCCACCGCGTCATCCCGGCATTCAAGGAATCGAAGGCTCCATGATCGACCTCGAACAACCCCGCCGAGATGGATACGCCCTGCTACGCGGGGCAATTCCCGCCGATTGGCTGGGAGAGCTTCGCGACACCTTCGAGGCGGGTGTGAAGCCGCACGACCAATGGCCCGTTCCACGCGGCCCGGACTGGCGGCATTCGATGCTTGACCTTGATCCACGTATCCAGGCCGTGTGCCGGCTGCCGGCGTTGTTGCAGGTGGTGGGCGCGTTGATCGGCGGCCCTTACTTCATCGCCCAGGTGGAAGGCCGCGAACCGCTGCCGGGTGGCGGGCAGCAGGATCTGCACCGCGACCTGTCGGACCACGGCCTGGCGACACAGTGAACGCCATCGCATTCTTCGATGACTACGGCGCGGACAACGGTGCCACGCGCCTGGTACCGGGTAGCCATCGGCCCATGCCGCTCGAAGCGCACGTGGGTGCGCAGATGGAGCGGCGTGGGTACCTCAGCGGCTGCGCTGGCGACATTCTGGTTTTCGATGCCGATCTGCTGCACGCGGCGAGCCTCAACCGCAGCGGCGCACGGCGTCGGTCAATTCTGATCGGCTACTTCGCCGAGCACCGCCATGCCTCGCATCTGCAAACCGCGCATCTGCGCGGCGTGCGCATGGATAGCAGCGAGCGCTTCAGCGTCGAAGAACAACACGGGCGATCGGCGTGAGGTCCCCTCCAGCTGACGGCAGGGCGTCACCCGGCCGCGCTGTTCCGGAACCAATCGCGTCGATCCTGGTCTGATCATTTCCAGCCGACGCCGGCAAAAACGTAAAAACGGAGAAGTTCCCCCATGCGCACTCTTGCATGTCTTGCTCTGCTGTCCAGCGCATTGGCCTTGGCTCAGCATGCGATTGCCGAGGTGCCGATAGCCGCTGCGGCGCCAGCGACGGACGCAACCGCTGAGCCCGCGGCGGAGCCGGCCGCACTGGCGGTCGATGAGGCGAAACCGGCCGGCGTAACCGCCGAGGCTGGCAAGCCGGCCAGCATTGACCCGCCGACCGAAGCGGACTCACCGGCCGCAGCCGACAAAACGGCTGACGCTGCCGCGCCGCCCGAGCAGGTCGAGCCGACCGCGTACGAGCGCGCCGTCAGTTCATTGGCCAGTGGATCCAGCATGCGTCTGGAGAGCAAGGCCAGCGCCAGCGACGGGCAGGTGCAAAAGGCCACCGGTACCGCGCAGGGCAAGGTCTACGCGATCAAGGTGAGCAGCGAGCCACAGGGGGATTCCAGCAACGATGGGAACTGGCTGGTGCAGAACGGCAGATTCATGAAGCGCTCCGCAAGCGGCATGGCGCCCAGCGATATGCCGCCGGCGTCGATTGCGCTGCTGCTCGAATCGATTGCGCTGCTGCCGGGTTCCGAAAGCGGGCTCGAATCGACAAAATCGACCGCCAGCGAAGCCGCTGGTGTCGCCTGTCAGGTGCGAACCGTCAAACTGTCGGCGCCGAGCGAGCGCATCTCGGAACTCACGGCCTGCGTGGACGAGGCGAATGCAAGCATCGTCAGGTTGGACGCGCGGACCATCGCTGGTGAGCAGTTCAGCGCCGTGTTGACGCCACTGGAAACGACCGTGTCGCGTCCGGAGTCGAATGGCCGCGATTGGGCCAACGAGTATCCGGTCGCTGAGCCCGAGAATCGGCGACAGAAACTTAAGTACGAGGACTGCCCGGAACTGATCCATCTGCTGCCCAAAGGCTGCAAGGACTTCATCCCGTTGCCGCCCGAAGACACCGAAGCGCCGACCAAGAAGTCCAGGGACTGAGGCGAAAAGCGTCGTCCAGACAAGTCTGGACCCACCAGAGCCGGCTCCCGCAATCCCGCTCCTGCAAGCGCGTCAGAACAAGCCCTGCACCAGCCCATTCGAGTCGATGTGAATGCGCTCCGCGGCGGGCGACCGCGGCAAACCGGGCATGGTCATGATCTCGCCGCAAATGACGACGATGAATCCGGCGCCGGCGGCGAGGCGCACTTCGCGGATCGGTACGCTGTGGCCGCTCGGGGCGTTGCGCAGGTCGGGGTCGGTGGAGAACGAGTATTGGGTCTTGGCGATGCACACCGGCAGGTGGCCGTAGCCCTCGGCTTCCAGTTCGCGGAAGCGATCGCGGATCTTCTTGTCGGCGATGATGTCGCCGGCGTGGTAAATCTCGGTGGCGACCATGCGCACCTTTTCCCACAGCGACAAATCGTCCGGGTAGAGCAGGCGGAAGCCGCGGCCGTCCAGCGCTTCGGGCGTGTCGGTGAGTGTGACCACCGCGCGCGCCAGGTCCTCGCAACCGGCGCCGCCTTCCGCCCAGTTGCGGCACACGATCGCATCGACGCCGAGGTTGTCGCGGCAGGCGTTGCGCACCATCTCGTGCTCGGCCTCGGTGTCGGTGGGGAAGGTGTTGATCGCGACCACCGCCGGCACGCCGAACTTGGCGACGTTGCGCACGTGGCGCTCGAGGTTGGCGAGGCCACGTTTCAGCGCGACCAGGTCTTCCTTCTCCAACTGGTCTTTCGGTACCCCGCCATGCATCTTCAGCGCGCGCATGGTGGCGACGATCACCGCAGCCGCCGGTTTCAGGCCGGCCTTGCGGCATTTGATGTCGAAGAACTTCTCGGCGCCGAGATCGGCACCGAAGCCGGCTTCGGTGACCACGTAGTCGGCCAGCTTGAGCCCGGCGCGGGTGGCGATCACCGAGTTGCAGCCGTGCGCGATGTTGGCGAACGGGCCGCCGTGCACGAAGGCCGGATTGCCCTCCAGCGTCTGCACCAGGTTTGGCGACAGCGCGTCCTTGAGTAGTACGGTCATCGCGCCCGGCGCCTTCAGTTCTGCCGCAGTCACCGCGGTCTTGTCGCGGCGGTAGCCGATCACCATGCGACCGAGGCGTTCTTCAAGATCCGCCAGATCCTTCGACAGGCAGAACACCGCCATCACTTCAGATGCGACGGTGATGTCGAAGCCGTCTTCGCGCGGGTAGCCGTTGTTGGCGCCACCCAGTGAGCTGATGATCGAGCGCAGCGCGCGGTCGTTCATGTCCATCACGCGGCGCCAGGTGATGCGGCGGCGATCCAGTGTCAGCGCGTTGCCCCAGTGCACGTGGTTGTCGATCATCGCCGCAAGCAGGTTGTGCGCCGAAGTGATCGCGTGGAAGTCGCCGGTGAAGTGCAGGTTGATCTGCTCCATCGGCACCACCTGCGAATAACCGCCGCCGGCGGCGCCGCCCTTCATGCCGAAGCACGGGCCGAGCGAGGGCTCGCGCAGACAGATTGCGGTGCGCTGGCCGATGCGGTTGAGCGCGTCGCCAAGGCCGATCAAGGTGGTCGTCTTGCCTTCGCCGGCGGGCGTCGGACTGATCGCGGTGACCAGGATCAGTCGCCCATCCGGGCGCTCGGCCAGGCTGGTCAGATACTCCGGCGCGATCTTGCCCATGCCGCGGCCGTACGGCAGCACGGCGTCGGCGGGAATTCCGAGCTTGGCGCCCACTTCGGTGATGGGCAGCAGCTTGGCGGCACGGGCGATGTCAATGTCGGACTTCATGGCGAGTGTGATTTCCCTTGGGGCGAGCACCGGACCCGTCCAGCGGTCCGCAACACGCGCCGCGCAGACTGGCGGCGAGACTCTACGCCGACAGCGAGCCGATTTCTTGACGCGGCGCAATGGCGGCACGCATGGCTGGCGGGCAGCGATCGCCAAACCTCGTGCAGATGCACGCCGGCCTCGCGACGGCTATCGTCTGCAGCCAACCATGGAGATTGCGACGCCGATGATCACGGGGCTGGAAGCACTGGAACGGTTGCGCGAGGGCAACCAACGATTCGCGTCGGAGATGCGCAGCAGCGAAGGTCAGGTTGGGCAGACCCGTCGTCGCGAGGTGGTTGGCGGTCAGGAGCCGTTCGCGATCATTCTCGGCTGCTCCGATTCGCGCGTGCCTGCCGAGATCATTTTCGACCAGGGCCTGGGCGATCTGTTCGTGATTCGCGTCGCCGGCAACATCGTCGCACCCTCGCAGGTCGGCAGCGTCGAGTTCGCAGCCGGGCGCTTCGGCACGCGGCTGGTGGTGGTGCTCGGTCATTCGAACTGTGGCGCGGTGCTGGCGACGCTGGAGGAACTCGGCCGCCCGCGCCAGGACCAGTCGCGCAATCTGCGCTCGATCGTCGATCGCATCCGGCCGTCGGTCGAGCCGCTGCTTGGCACCGAGCTTGGCCAGCATCGGGCGCAGCTGATTGAGCACGCGGTGCGTGCCAACATTCGCGTCTCGGCCAATCATCTGCGCAACGGCTCGGAAGTGCTGGAACAACTGATCCAGAAGGACGGCCTGCTGGTGGTCGGTGCGGAATACTCGTTGCAGACCGGTCTGGTCGACTTCTTCGACGGCGTACCGGGCTGAGGTCGAGGTACAAGGATCGTTGAGCGACACGCTCCCCAAGCTGCGCGGGCTGCAGGTAGCATCGTCGCCCGAATACGCGGCACTGAGAGATTTGAGTTGACCGATATCCGCATCGAGTCGCTGACCACGCACTACCAACCGATCGTCGACCTCGACAACGGCGAAGTGGTCGGTTTCGAGGCACTCAGTCGCCTCATCGAGGCCGATGGCTCGGTGCGCTCGGCCGGTGCGCTGATGGACGAACTCGAGCGCGAGCCAGAGGCACAATACGCGGTCATCCGGCGCCTGCTGGACGGCCTGCACCGCGACATTGTGCCGATTTTCGAACGCCGGCCCGGCTTTTACGTCAGCGTCAACATTCCCCCGGCAGTGCTCGGGACCGAGCGCATCGGCCCGATGCTTGCCGAAATCAGTCTGTCGGCATGGTTGCCGCGGCTGGTGGTGGAAATCACCGAACGCCAGGCGCTGTCGGAACTCGGGCGCTCGGCCATCGACGCCGCGCGCGCGCTCGGCATCACCGTCGCACTGGACGATTTCGGCACCGGACACAGCGGCCTTTCGCAATTCGTAGGTCTCGACCTCGATGTGCTCAAGGTCGATCGCAGCCTGCTGTTGCCGGTACTCGCCAATCGCACCGCGGCGCGCATGCTGCGCGGCATCGTCGGCCTTGCCGCAGCACTGCGCATGCGCACCATCGCCGAGGGCGTGGAAAGCTGGGAGCAGGCGTTCTTCCTGCGCGCTGCCGGCATCGACTACGGCCAGGGCTTCTTCTGGAGTCCGGCGGTTCCCGCCGACGAGATCGAAGCGATGATCGAACACGGGTACGCCGACAAGCTGGAGCGACCTTAGGAGAGAACCCGGTCACGTTGCCCGCAGGGCCCCCGAAACCGTGGATGCCCGTCACATGGCCCCACGCGTAACGCGCCCAGCGAACAACTCGCACCCGCCTTCCACCGCTCAGACGCTGCCCTGCGCTGCGTCCGCCTCCGCCAACCGCTGCTCAAGCCACACCCGCGCCACGTCCTGATCGTCGAAGAATCCCAGCGCGCAGCCGGCGTGTTCGAACACGCGGGTCCACTGCGCACGGATCAGGTGACGCACCGGCGACTGCGGCAGCACAATGGCCACGGCCGCGCGCCCGGCAGCCGTCACCCGGACGGCGGTCTCGCGCATCAGCTCCTCGGCGTCGGGTGTCAGCAGCGTATCGTCGTCGCTGCGTCCGAGCACACCCCAGCGCGTACCGGCGAGTTCGGCAGCCAGCGACTGCAGGATCTTGTGATAAGCCTCCATGGCCTCCCGATTGGACGGGCCGCCGCCGTGGGCGTAGACGATGCGACCGTCGCGATAGAGGCTGCGCTGACCGCCGTGAGCGGGGAACGGTTGCATGGCTGGATCCGGTTGCCTCTGGCGTCGTTGACCGACCGCGAATCGCGGCGGCCCGTGTTGCATGTTATCGCGTCGCCGACGCCGTGCAGGACCTTTGAATCTGCGCGATTTCAGCAAGCTCCGGCGGCTGAAGTCCGCTGGAGTGCGCGCGCCGCGCTGCCGCACAGGCCTCGGCGGGCTGACCGGCCGCCGCTGCGGCGCTCGCCATCAAGATCAGGCTGCCGACGTCCTGACTATTCGCGACCGACGTTGCAAATGGATGCAGACGCTCCGAACCCTGATGCCATCCTATCGCTTTTGCGAACGCTTTTGACTATCTGCGCATTGGGCCGTTTCGCGGCTTCTGTGGGTCCAGACTTGTCTGGACGCTCTTGCTTTCAAGGAGCGGAAAGCGTCCAGACAAGTCTGGACCCACCAGGAGCCAAAGCAAGGGCGTCCAGACAAGTCTGGACCCACCAGGAGCGGAAGCAAGAGCGTCCAGACAAGTCTGGACCCACCAGGAGCCGAAGCAAGGGCGTCCAGACAAGTCTGGACCCACCAGAACTGGCTAGTTAACCGACTCGTCGTAGTCGAACATCAGGTTCTCGAGCCAGGAATGGGCGGCTTCTGCTGTTCCAAGGAACATCGGGAAGCCGCATCGAAAAGCGCAGGCTACCGCGCGCGTTGCCGCACCCACACTGTGCGTTCGCGCCAGGCCAGCACGCTGAGCAGCAGGCACGGCAGGAAGGTCAGCGTGACCAGCGTGGAGAACGCCAGGCCGAACAGCACGATGGCGCCGAGGCCGCGGTAGAGCTCGGTGCCGGCGCCGGGGATCAGCACCAGCGGCGCGAGGCCGAAGATCGTGGTGCAGGTGGTCATCAGGATCGGGCGCAGCCGCGACTTCACCGCCTGCGCGACGGCATCGGCAGCGGAGACCGCGCCCTCGTCCAGCAAGCGATAGGTCTCGTCGACGATCAGGATCGGATTGTTGACCACGGTTCCCAGCAGCACCAGGAAACCGAGCAGCGTGATCATGTCGAACGGCTGGGCGAAGGCCGCCAGGCCGATCAGCGGCAGCGCGGCACCGAAGGCATTCAGCAGGGCCAGTCCGAGGATGCCGCCGGCCAGTCCGAGCGGCACCGTCGCCATCACCAGCAGTGGCCGTCCCCAGTGACGGAAGATCGCCACCAGCAGCAGATAACACAGCAGCAAGGCGATGGCGAAGTTGCCGGTCACCGCCTGGCGCGTGGCGTCGAGCTGGTCGCTGGCACCGGAAATGTCGAGGCTCACGCCCTGCGGCAGTTCGCCGGCCGCGCGCATGGCGTCGAGCAGTTCGCTGCGCACTTTGGCGACGCCGGTCTCCAGCGCCACATCGCGTGGCGGCACGATGCTCAGCGTGACCGTGCGCCGCCCATCGAGGCGACGGATGTTCTCGCTGTCGGCTGATTCGATGAGATCGGCCAGCGCCGAGATCGGCAGCACCGCACCGCTCGGCGTGGCCAGCGGCAGATCGCGCAGGTTCTCGACCTGCTGCCGGTTGCCGGCATTGCTGTAGAGGAAGATGTCGATCTTGTCGTCGCCGAGGATCAGTTCGTCGACATAGGCACCGTCGCTGAGCGCCGCCACCGCATAACCGAAGCTGCTGGCGTCGAAACCGACCTCGGCGAGCCGCTCCCAGCGCGGATGCAATTCCACCAGCGGTTGAGTCAGGCTCAAAGTCGACGGGTTGGAGTCGATGCGGGCGCCCTCGAACAAGCCTTGCGCACGCTCGTAGGCGCGTTCGGCCACCCGGTAAAGCTCGGCCAGATCGACGCCGGAGATGTCGACATTGATGCTGCGCGTACCGCCATCGTTGCTGGAGATGATCGAGCCGCGCGCGGAGAACGCGCGCATGCCCGGATAGGCGCGGAAGCGCGCATCCAGCGCGTCCATCAGGGCGTTGATCTGCGCCGGATCCTTGGGCTCGGCGATGATGCGCAGCCCGCCGCTGCTGATCGACAGGTTGAAGTAGGCCAGCGCCGGCATGTCGCTGGCGCCGCTGCGGAAAAGCTCGGGCTGTTCGTCCAGATGCGGCAGCAGCCCGTCCATCACCTGACGCCCGATCGCCTCCATCTCCGACAGGTTGTAGCCGGGCGGCGCGATCATCCGCGCGAAGGTCTTCGGCTCTTCGCCCTCCGGCAGGTACTCGGCCGGCGGCGTCAGCAGCGCGATGATCGCCAGCGTGGCTGCCGCCATGCCGAGCACCAGCGAAAGTCGGCGCCGCGCATCGGCAAACAGCCAGGCCAGGCGCTGGCTGTTGCGATCGAACCAGCTGCTGCCGGGCACCTGCGCCTGCCCGCTGACGCCGAGACCGAAGCTCGCCGCCATCGCCGGGACCACCGTGATGGCGACCGCCATCGACGCCAGGATCGAAGCGGAGATGGCGATCGCGATATCCGAATACAACTGCCCGGCTTCTTCCTTGATGAACAGGATCGGCGCGAATACCAGCACCGTGGTCAGTGTCGACGCCAGCACCGCTGGCCACACGCGACGCACGCCGGCGACGGCGGCGTCGAAGCGGCTCAAGCCCTTGCGCCGTGCCTGGTCGATGCTTTCGAGCACGACGATGGTGTTGTCCACGGTCATGCCGATGGCAAAGGCCACGCCGGCGAGCGAGATCACGTTGAGCGTGCGCCCGGCGAGCAGCAGGCCAACGAAGGCCGCCACGGTGCAGATCGGAATGGCGACGACGCCAGTCAGCGTGGCGCGCCCGGAGCGCAGGAACAAGTACATCACCAGCGTCGCCAGCAGCGCACCGAGCGCCAGATTGGTCCACACGTTGGCGACCGAATCCTCGACATAGCGCACGTCGTCGCCGGTCAGCGTCGCTTCCAGGCCGAGCGGCGCCAGCAGCTCGCGATTGACCTCGTCGAGCACCGGCAGCATCGCCCGCTTGATCTCGATGACGTTGGAGCCGGGCTCGCGGCGAATCGACAGATTGAGGCTCGGCGTGCCGTTGTAAAAGCCCAGTTCGCGCCGCTCGTAGTGATCGAGCGACACCGATGCGACGTCGCGCAGGCGGACCAGCGTGCCACTGCGCTCGGCGATCACCAGCTCGCTGATGGCGTCAATGTCGCGAAAACGGCCGACCGTGCGCAGCAGGTAACGGCGCTTGCCGCTGTCGAGGTCGCCGCCGGAACTGTCTTGATTGCGCGCTCGCAGTGCATTGCGGATATCACTCAGCCCGATCCCGCGTTTGGCCAGTTGCAGCGGATCGACTTCGATGCGCACCTGGCGTTCGCTGCCGCCGCCGACCTGCACCAGCGCCACGCCGGGCACGCGCTCGAAACGCGGGCGCACCTGGTCCTCGATGAAATCGCGCAGCATGTCGAGGTCGAGCTCGATGGCGCTGTCGGCACGCGCGCCTATGCGGAAATAAAGAAAGGCATTGTTGGAGAAGGAACTGCTCGACAGACTCGGTTCGTCGACATTCTCCGGATAACCGGAAACCTGGCTGAGCGCATTGCTGGTGCGGATCAGCGCCTCGTTGATGTCGACGCCGAAGGGGAATTCCAGCTCGATGCTGGCGCGCCCGGTGCTGGCACTGGAGACCATGCGCTTCAGGTTCGGCAGCGTGCGCAGGTACTGCTCCTGCTCCAGCAGGATCTCCTTCTCGACGTCCTGCGGCGTGGCGCCCGGCCAGCGCGTTTCCACGCTGATCGTGCGCACTTCCAGGTCCGGGATCATCTGCACCGGCACGCGCAGCGCCGAGGCAATACCGAGTACCACCAGGATCAGCACCGCGACCGCGATCAGCGAACCCTGGCGCAGCGTCGAATCGAAGCCCATCGCTCAGCGCTCCACCAGCTGCACCGGCTGGCCATCGCGCAACTGCTCGTTGCCGCGGATCACCACGCGCTCACCGGGCGCCAGACCGGCGGCTACCGCGACCAGATCGCCCTGATCGCGCAGTACGCGCACCGTGCGCTGGCGCGCGATCAGCGTGTCCCCCGAGCCTTCGACGACGAACAGGCTGTAACCGCCGTCCGGTTGCCGGAGCAGCGCGTCACGCGATACCGCCAGCGCCGGCTCGGCGGCTGGCAACGAGATCTCGGCGCGCGCCGAAGTACCCGGCAGCAAACGCGCCTGGTCGTCGTCGACGCGCAAGCGCAGCAGGAAGGTGCGCGCATTGGCCTCGGTCACCGGCACCTTGGCTTCGATGCTGGCTCGCAGCTTCACGCCGGGCAGCGCATCCGGGTAGACCTCGACCTGGGTATCCGCGGCGAGGTCGCTGTAACGTTCCTGCGGCACGCGCAGGTCGAGGCGGACCTCATCGAGCGCGACCAGGGTCAGCACCGGTGAGCCGCGCGAGGCCCATTCGCCGATCTCGACCATCCGCTGCGCGATCACGCCGGCGAACGGCGCCGGCAGTGCGTGCCGGTCGAGCAGCTCTTTCTGTTCGCGCTCGGCTGCGCGCGCCGAATCCAGCGCTGCCTGCGCGAGGCGCAGTTCGGCCTTGAGCGTGTCGACCTGGCTCGCGGAAATGAAGCTCTTCTGCTGCATGCGCTGGCCTTCGTCGAGCTGACGACGGGCTTCATCGGCCGCAGCCGTGGCCTCGGCGGTCGCCGCCGCTGCGCGTGCCAGTGCCTGTGTCGCCACCGCCGTATCCAGTTGCAGCAACACGTCGCCCGCCTCGACGCGATCGCCGGCATCGACCAGCAGCCGCGCGACCAGCCCGTCGACACGCGGCGACAGTTGCGCCGAACGTTTGGCGGTCAATGTGCCGGAAATCGAAAAACGCTCGCCGAAGCTGGCGGCGGCGGGTGCCGCAACGCTCACGCGCGCGACCTGCTGCGCCGACGCCGCAAATGCGCTGCCGAGCAGCAGTAACGCCAACAGCATTTGCGGCGGGCAATGCGCCATGTTCATCGGTTTCATCCTGCCGGGCCAGTGCTGAACCATAACAACGGCATCGCCACTGCGGATGTGAAGGCGCAGCAATCGCGGCGCATTGACGCGCCAGGCGCCATCATCAGGGTCGTCCATCACGTCTGGAGATGCGCATGAGCACGCTGCCGCACGATCCCACCATCGACTTCGATCCCGGCGTGTGGAAACTGTTCGACGAGTACGTGCATGGTTTCATCGACCGGCGCGCCTTCCTGCGTGGTGCGAGCAAGTTCGCCGCCGGTGCAATGACCGCGGGCACCATGCTGGCACTGCTCAGCCCGCGCTTCGCGCAGGCGCAGAAGGTGGCGCCGGACGACCAGGGCATCCGCGCCGAATACGTGGAGTTCGATGCGCCCGCCGGTCATGGCAAGGGGCGCGGTTATCTGGTGCGCCCGGCCGCTGCAACCGGTCCGACGCCGATGGTGCTGGTCGCGCACGAGAACCGCGGCCTGAATCCGCACATCGAGGACATCGCGCGGCGCCTGGCGCTGGCCGGCTACATCGCCTTCGCGCCCGACGCGTTGTTCCCGCACGGCGGTTATCCCGGCAACGAGGATGCGGCGCGCGCCGAATTCGCCAAGCTCGATCAGATCAAGACGCGCGCCGACTTTCTCGCCGCCGCCGCATGGCTGCTTGAGCAGGATGGTGGCAATGGCAAGCTCGGCGCCATTGGCTTCTGCTGGGGCGGTGGCATGACCCACTGGCTGGCGACGCAGCTACCGCATCTCGGAGCGGCCGCGCCCTACTACGGCAGCGGCGCGCCAGTGGAGTCGGTGGCGTCGATCAAGGCGGAAATGCTGATCGTGCTCGCCGAAAACGACGAGCGCATCAACGCCGGCTGGCCGGCCTACGAGCAGGCACTCAAGGATGCCGGCGTCAAATACCGCATGCTGCAGCCCAAGGGCACGCAGCACGGCTTCAACAACGACACCACGCCGCGCTACAACCCCGAAGCCGCCGCTGAGGTCTGGAACGAGACATTGGCGCTGTTCCGACGCCGGTTGGGCTGACCTTTCGGCGTCGTCGGTTGCGCGGTCAATCCCCCGTCAACCCCGCCGCGTCCAGCATCGGCGGCAATCGACGCACCAGCGCGCGCGCAAGCCATGCCGGGTCGGCGTCTGCCTCTGCCGGGGCTTATTCGGACAGCTCGAAGCAGGCGCTGGCGACGATCGTGCCGTTGATCTGCAGCTCGATGTGGTGGCGCCCTGGGTAGTAGCTGCGCGTGGTGATCGGCTTCAACGAATGTGCCTTGACCAGCGTGTGCGTGCAGCCCGCGGGCAGATCGAGCTGGCGACCCTTGAAGACCTTCGGCGAACTGCCGCCGTTGGCCTTGACGTGGTGCACGATGTAGTCGACGGCGAGACGTTGCGAGTCGCTCGCAGTCGAACGCAGCTGGATCTGCAGCCCGAGCGTTTCGCCGATGCGCAGCAGCGACGGCTGCAGCAGCAGCCTGGCCTCGCCGAGGAACGGTGCGCCCAGACCCCAGGCGTGCAGGACCTGCCGGTCGCCTTGCTTGATCAGGGTACGGCTGGCATGTCGCAACAAGGCACGGCGTTGATCGCCGGCGTCCGGCAGATGTTGCTTCAGCCAGCCAGCAATCAGCGCTGGATGGTCCTTGGCGATGTCGTTCAGGTGATTGGCGACGCTGCGCCGCACATAGGCGGACGGGTCGTCCTGCAGCACGCGCAGCAGCGGCAAGGTCGGCGACGGATCAGCGATCAGCGCCTTCAGTTGCATGCCCCACGGCAGCCGCGGACGGCTGCCTTCACTGACCAGGCGCCGCACATGCGCGCTGTCGTCATCGAGCCAGCGGCGCAGAGTACGAAAACTGACCTGCGGATGGCGCTCGAGGAACGGGCGAATCGCAAACTCGGCGCTGAAGCGCTGGGTCAACGCGTGCAGCGCCGCCAGCGCGCGCTCTGGGTGATCGATCCCACGACGCGCGATGTATTCACCGAGCGACCAGCAGATCCAGCCGGCGAGACCGGCGTCGCTGCTGCGAAAACCCAGATCATCGCCGTTGCCTGGGGGACCGAGTGCGGCCTCGATCAGTCCGGCGGCGACATCGAACTGCTGCGGCAGAGTGTGTTCCAGCGCGCCGGCCACCTGCATCGCGCGGGCCTTGAGTTCAAGGCCATCGAGCCCGACCAGCGCGAGCTGCTCGAAGGTCGTGAGTTCGAAACCAGACCAGACGCGCGACAGATGTGCGCCGCATTCGCGCACGCGCTCGGCATTGATCAACAGTTTGAATGGCTCGGGCATGGCGGCTCGGCGGCTTCGTGCAGGGACGACGTGAGGGTCGCGACCATCGATTCAATACGACAGCCGATCGAACTCGCGCACGTTCTCCAGCAGGCGATAGAGGTTGTGTTCCACCTCGTCGCGCGATTGCGCAGTCGACAGCTTGCGCATGCTGTTGACCACGGCAATCCACCAGCGCATGTGGCTGGCGCTGAGCTGCGCCGCAACCGGCACCAGATCGCGCGCCAGCGACAGCGTTTCGATGCTCTCCTGCTTCAACGCCAGCATGTCCGGCAGTTCGATCTGGATCGACTGCATTTCGCGCATGAAGCGGCTGACGATGCTGACGTCGCTCTCCAGTCGAGTGGTCGGCGTCGGCTCGGCGTTGGGCGGCAGAAACGCGATGTCGAGGTTCGACAGAATGCCGCGCAGCGAGCCGCGCAAGCTCTGCCACAGCTCCTTGCGGCGCGCACGTTCGCGCGAGTTCTGGATCAGCGTCAACAAACCGACCAGGAAGAATCCTTCGATGCAGAAGCCGATCAGTTCGGGAAGCAGGTTGTCGTGGAACGGCCCGTCGTGGTCCGAGCCGAGAAAGTAGAACAGCAGGCCGGCGCCAGTCAGGCCGAAGATGGCCATCGGCGCGATCAGCATCGCCTTGTCGGCACGGATCATTGCTCGACACTCCGCACAGCGAGCGCCTGGATTACCCCGGCGATCTTGCGTGCCTCCTGCTCGGTCAGGTCCAGCGGCAGGTTCTGCACGAACACGCTCTTGCCATCGCGCAACGGAATCGATAGCAGGCCGGCAGCCCAGTCGCTGGTGGCCAGGGCGGTGTTCTCCAGCGCGCGCAGTTCCTGCGCTCGCCCCTGATCGGGTCGATCCGCGCGCTTGCCGCTCCGGGCGCGATCGCCGCCCACCGAGGAGTACGACTTTGCGTCCTTGACCCAGGCCAGGTAGTCGATGAGGGTCGACTTCAGCCGCTTGTTGTAGAGGTCGATCACCTCCGGACGCACGCTGCTGTCGTCGATCTTGTGCAGCCGGCTGCACAGGTCGTCGACATCGATCAAGCGGATGTCGCAACGTTCGCTGGGGGTGAGTTCCTGCAGCAATTGCTCCAGCGCCTGGCTGCGGCTCTTGGCCACCGCCGGATTGAGCAAGCCGGCGACCGGCGCCTGGCGCAGGAACTCCTGCAGTCGATCGAGGGTATAGGGGTCGTCGGCCATCTCGGGTTTCCTGGAAACGCTGCATCTGCGCAGGGATCAGCCGGGTCCGATTCTCCCCGATCGCGATGGCGTCCGACGAGCGTGCTTGGTCACTCCGGCTGGCGCATGCGAACAAAGATCCAAAGCGGCGCCGCAGGCGCAGCGCCCTCCAGGGTCAACGGCGCCGGCTCTGGGAGGGCCACGCGCTGCGTGGCCGCTGTTGCTGGCGCATGCGAATCAAGATCCAAAGCGGCGCCGCAGGCGCAGCGCCCTCCAGGGTCAACGGCGCCGGCTCTGGGAGGGCCACGCGCTGCGTGGCCGCTGTTGCTGGCGCATGCGAATCAAGATCCAAAGCGGCGCCGCAGGCGCAGCGCCCTCCAGGGTCAACGGCGCCGGCTCTGGGAGGGCCACGCGCTGCGTGGCCGCTCTGGCTCTCATCCCCCCACAATCCGCAACAACAACCAGACCGGCACGCCAAAGTAGAAGGCCAGCCGGCCGAGCCACTCCAACCGATGGCGGGTATCGACCAAGTGCGCGGGCCGCCAGCGTTGCAGCACCAGCGCGCAGGACTCGCTGAGTGTTCGCAGCGCAGCCGCAAACAGCATCAACCCGATCGACCATGCCGCCCACCAGATCAGCAATCCGATCAGCCAGGCGCTCAGACCGTAGGTGTAGTACTCGCCGAAGGTGCCACCAAAAGCGATGTTCTGGTGCAGGCGAAACGCCGGTAGCGCGGGGACCAGCGGGAACAGGCCGAACTTCACCCATGCGTGATCGAGCCAGGGCCGGGCAGCTTTGGCACGCGCTGCCGCGAAGTCGGCGATGCGTCGGGAATGATCATCCAGAGGCGCTGCATTGCCGGCCGCGCCGAGCGCCTGGACCAACGCCAGCGGATCGGCCAACTGCATGCCCCAGCGCCGACCGGAGCCCAATTGCAGGTCAACGCCGATGCCCGGCAATGGCAGGCGCCAGACATGCACCAGCGCGATGCTGGCGACCGGGATCTCGATCCGCTGCCTGCGCTGGCGCAGGATCAGCAGGCCGTCCTGCACACGAGCGCTGGCGGCGAACGCGTGCTGGATCGCCCACGCGACAATCAGTGGCAGCACCACGGCCCAGCCATAGAGCCGGATCTGCGCCAGCGAGTTCACCTGCAGGCCATCGCGCAGCAGCATCAGCAGCAACAGCGCGAGCAGACCGGCGCCGGCCGAGATGCGCAGCAGAGCGGTCGAGATACGCCAGACGGGCGTCAGCGGGACGACGTGGAGATCCTCAATGTGCTGCTGGAGGGCGCCGCGCCTGCGGCGCCGCTGTTGCAAGGGTCGAAGCCAGAGCGGCCACGCGGGCGCGTGGCCCTCCCGAATCCGCAGCGCAGCCAACACCGCCAAAAACGCGAGCGCCGCCGCGCCGACCCAGTCGCCCCAGCGCACCATCAAGGTCGGCGGCGGGTCGCGCGCCGGCAGCTCGCCGGCGAGCACCGCCTGGTCGCCCATCCGTGTGCTGACCACTACTTCGCCGCTGATGTCGACATAGGCGCTGAGGCCGTTGGTGGTCACCCGCAGTTGCGGCAGGCGGGTCTCGATGCTGCGGAAAGTCGCCACCGCCAGATGCAACTGCGCGCCGAGCGGGTTGGCGCTGAACCAGGCGTCGTTGGACAGGCCGATGATCGCCTGCGCGCCGAGGCGCGCGCCGTCGATGGCGAGCCCCGGGCGCACATCGTCGAGGCAGATCAGCGGCAGCACCTGCAACTCGCGGCCGTCCGTCGCGCGCAGCGGGAATACGCGCGCCCCGGAGCCCGGCATCCAGCTTCCGGTCCACGGCAACCAGTGGCGCAGCAACGCACTGTCCAGCCATCGCGGCACATGCTCGGTCAACAGGAACGGATGCGTCTTGCGGTAAAAGCCGAGCAAACCTGTTTCGGGCTCGACGAATGCCGCTGCGTTGTACTCGCCGTCCGCGTCGAGATCGTAGGTGCCGAACACCAGCGGCACGCCGGTCGACGTGACGAAGTCGAGGATCTCCTGATCGAGTGCCGCGCCATCCTCGCTGCGCGGCTGTCCGAAAGTGGTCGGGTAGACCGTTTCCGACCACAGCAAGGCGTCAACGCCATGATGTTCGATCGCCGCGCGCGACAGCGCAAAATGGGTGTCCAGTACCTTGCGCACCACCGCATGGGTGCCGATTTCGCGACGCTGTCCTTCGTAGTCGACGATCGCCGATTGCAGCATGCCGATGCGCAAATGCGGCGTGCCCGGATCCGCGTCCAGCTGCAGCGTCGACAGTCGCAGTTGGCCGTAACCCAGCATCAGCATCGGCAACGCGGCTGCCACCGCGAGCGGCATCAACCGTGCGCGTGCGCCTTCGCGCCAGCGGGTCGCAAGCTGCGCCAGCGCTTCGTTGACCAGCAGCAGAAGCAAAGTGATGCCGGCGGCGCCGCCTAGATCGGCCACCTGACGCAGGCTTGCGGATGGCGCCAACCCATGCCCGAGGGTATCGCCGAGCAGCTTGGGCCACAACCATTCGCAGGCGACCCAGGCGCAGGCAGCGGCCAGCGCGCGCAACCACGGTCCGTGCCGCACGCCGGCCCATTGGCGCACGAGTGCGAAGGCCAACACCTGCGGCTGCAACAGCGGCGCCAGCAAAACGGCGACGAGCAGGGCCAGTGGTGTGCCGATCCCGGTAAAACTGCCCACGGCGGTGCCGAACCAGGCGAACACGGCGAGCACGAAGGCCACGCTCATCAACCAACCGCTGAGCAAGGCGCCGGCCGCGGTCCGCGCCTGGTTGAGTGTCAGCAGCCACGGCAGCAGCGCAACGAACCCGAGTGGCCAGGCGTGACCGCCGTGAGCGTACAGCCCGAGCAGGACCGCGCTGGCGGCGATGCCGGCAAGCGCGATCCAGCGGGAACAAGATGGCGGCAAGCTGTTCAATGACTCACCAACGGTCGGGCAGCGCGGTTGCGGGAGTCGCGCACTGCTTCAGTGCGCACTTTCGCGCCTCAAACAGTCAGCGACCAGGGATGTCTGTTTCTTTGTCCGCAAGGGACGCGAAGAACGCGAAGAGAGCCAAGAACCCAAATGTTGATGTTCTGCTGGCTTTGCTGTCCTTTGCGTTCTTTGCGTCCTTTGCGGAAAAAGCTCTTCTTTCAGATACTTGCGTCATGTTTGGTGAGAGTACTGGTCACCCCTGGCGATGCGCTCGATCGCGCATCGCAGCTGTGGGGGCGGGTTCTTCCCGCGAAAGCACTCGCGGAGTGAATCCGCTCCCACAGGTAAATCAAACCTTGCGGCATGTTTGGTGAGCGGCGACCAGGTCGGTGGGAGCGATCTTGCGTCGCGAGTTCCGATTGCCAGAAGCTCGCGGGCCAGTCCGCTCCCGCAGGATCTACCAGCTCGCAGGCGAAGCCGGCTCCCACCGGGTCTGCGGCGGCCGTTCACTCCGGCGGCGGCGGTATCTCGATTTCCCTGAGCGGCAGTCCGGGCGGCGCCATTTCCGGCGGCACCACGCGGTCCTCCGGAATCGAGATCGGATTGCCGGCGGCATCGCGGAAACTGTAATCGGGCGAAAACATCAGGATCGCTTCGAGCGGTTCGCCGGCATCGGTGACCTGATGGTGGCGCACATAACCGAGTGGCAGTTCGAAAGACTCCGGCACCGCCAGTCCCTTGAGCGGCGGACTGGTTCCGGGCGGATTGAAGGCGGCGATGCCGCCATATTCGCCGGAATCGCGCAAGGCCTGGATCAACTCGGCCGCCGTAGGCTCCGGATCGGTTGGCGACACATAGGTGGCAATGTCGTTGGCATCGCCGGTGCGCCAGTCGGCCGGTGAAGATTGAGGTGTTGCTGGCGGCGTCGGCGGCACTGGCGGGGGTGTCATCGTCGCTTCAGCCTCCGGCGCCAGCATTGGCGCCACGTCAACCCGCGCTGTCGACGGCGGATCCGAAATCGAAGACTGGCCACCCGCCACCTGCGGCGGCGTCGACCAGCGAGCAAAGTTGACGATGGCTACCGCAACCACTGCCACAACGACCATCGCGATCAACAGCCATGGTCGCCGCGGCGCCTGTTCGCGGACGATTCGCACACCATCGCCGTCCGTGGTGGACGGCGAGGTGCGGTTTCTCATCCGGCCGGGATCATCCATCGGCCCTGCTCACAGCGCAGGTCAGGGGCTGGCCGGATTGTAGGTCGACAAAGACCAACCCATGCGCTCGTGGCCGTAGCGGTTCCAGATCGGGCTCTTGCCGGCGGTGAAGCTGGTGTAGCGCGGCGCGCCGGTGCCGGTGCTGCCACCCCACAGACCCGCAGACACCGTGCCGCCGGTGTAGGTGGGATGCACGTCGTCGGACTGAATGTAGTCGTAGCTGCTGCTCGACGACACGAAGTGCGTGTTGGCGTCGCGCAGGGTCGAACGCAAGGTGGTCGCAATCCGCGTGACGTACGCCGCCTCGGTGTCGCCAGCCACATAGCGCAGCGCGTCGGAATCGATCTGGCCGTCGCCGTTGCTGTCGTAATCGGCACCCATGTACTGCGCGAAGTTGTCGACGCACTTGAAGCCCTTCTGGCGCGCGTATTCGCACATCCAGTAGTTCATCTTCGCCAGTACCGGCAGGAAGGTGGTGCGCATGTTCACCGTGGCGCCGGTGGCCGAATCGCGACAGGTGCTCTGCACGTTGTCGGCGTTGTAGCCCGGGTAATAAACGTTGGCGATGACCTTGAGCCGGGTGTTCGGGCTGGCGTTGGCGTTGATGTAATCCATCGCTGCGGCGACGTAGGTCTTGCAGTTGGCCAACGCGGTATTCAGCACACCGTAGTTGCAGGTGCCGCTCTGGTTCTTGAAGCTGGCGCGCGCCTGCAGGCCGTCGTTGCCGCACATCTCGAAGGTGACCACGCGGGTGTTGGACGACTGCATCCAGGAGCGCTCGGCGACGATCTTGTTGTTGTAGACGTCCGATGCGATCGCACCCGATTTGGTCCGACGAATGCTCTCGATATCCGCATTCCAGGCGGCCGACAGGTACTCGGCATCCACCGTCGGCGCGGAGTACTTCGCGGCGTTGCTGACCGAGCCGTTGTAGCCGGCGTAGATCGAATCGCCGTAGGCGACGATGCGGTACTTCGCCGTGGTGCCGGCACGATCGACGGTCCACGACACATTCTGATTCAGCGTATTGCCGATCGCCTGCCCCCCGAATGCCAGCAGCAGCACAGCAGGCAGCGCCCGGCGGACCGCGCCGCGGTTTTGTGTGTTCATTAAGTCTCCTCCCAGAGATCAGATGGCTACGCCGCAGCAGCCGGATGGCTACCGCCCCAGTGACGAACCCAACAGTAGCGGCCTGGAACCCGCGAACGGGTGTCCCCCCAGAACCGTACGGTAGCGTATGCCAGGCAATTGCCTTGGGTCAAGATGCGTAACAGAGGTAAACGGCCAGGCCGGCTGCGGAGCGGACTGCGGCTCGTCAGCTGTTCCGATGTGCGAACAAGCGCAGCACCCGAGGCGAAGAAAACACTCGCCCGTCGCTCACTTCGCCATGGCCTTGCGAAATCGCCATGGCGGCAGCGGCGCTGGATCGCGCCAGAGCCCGACGCGACGCGCCCGCGCTTCGCGTTCCTCGGACTCGTAGCGTCCGCGGTCGCCCGGCGACTGCTCGTGGGCGTGCTGCCGATACCACCACGCAAGACCGACGCTGAGCTGGGCCTGGCCGACATCGAGGTTCTTCGGGCAGTCCGGGCAGTCCGGCGAGCGCACCATCACTTTGCCGATGATCCGCTCGTAACGATCCCGCTTGCGCCACTCGACCGTCACTTCCTTGTGGAACACCAGATCGCTCAGATGCTGCTTCGAGCGATTGCCGAACGCCTGCCCCTTTTCCGGCGCATCGATCGCCGCCAGGCGGACCTTGTGGCGGACCTTGTTCGCATCGAGCACGGTCAGCGAGTCGCCATCCGCAACCCCAACGACGCGCCCCGACAAGCTCGCTGCCTGGCCCGCAAAGGCAAGCAGCGTCAGGGCGATCATCATGAGCCCGCGCATGGCGATAGGGATCTGGCTCTGGCAAGGGCAGCGGCTGGCGCGAGATCGATTCACCGGGGCGATGGTCCAACGCGCTCGATCAGCAGCGCCTTCAGCTCGGCGATCTCGGCACGCATCGAGCGCACCTCGCCGTGCAGATCGGCCTCGATGTGATCGCGCGCGTCCTCCACCACCTCGACCAGCGCCTCATGTTCGACGTCGGTATAGCTCTGCATGGCGTTGACGATGATGGCGATGAACAGGTTCAGCATGGTGAAGGTCGCCACCAGGATGAACGGCACGAAGAAGGCCCAGGCGTACGGAAAGCTCTCCATGACCGGCCTGGAGATGCCCATCGACCAGCTTTCCAGCGTCATGACCTGGAACAGCGTGTACAGCGAGCGCCCGATGTGACCGAACCAGTCGGGGAAGTCGGCGGCGAACAGATTGGTCGCGATCACGGCGAACACGTAATAGATCACGCCGAGCATCAGCACGATGGATCCGAGGCCGGGAATCGCTGCCAGCAGCGCGCCGACCACGCGCCGCATGGAGGGCACGATGGTCAACAGCCGCATCACGCGCAATACGCGCAGCGCGCGCAGCACGGCGAACGGACCCGCCGCCGGCAACAGCGCAATACCGACCACGACGAAATCGAAGATGCTCCAGGGATCGCGCCAGAAGGCGCCGCGATAAACCCACAGGCGAAGCACGATTTCCACCACGAACAGCGCCAGGATGGCGCGATCGAGCATGCTGATGAAACCTCCGGCCGCCGCCATCACTGTTGGCGAGGTTTCCAGCCCCAACAGCACCGAGTTGACCAGGATCAGCACGATGATCAGCGCCTGGACGCGTGGATGGGCAATGAAAACGCGCAATCGTTCACGCATCGAATCGGGCGCTGGCTGGGACATGGCGGGATCGGGCGGCATATTCAGATCGGGGGCTCGCATTCTTGGGTGACTGGCCACTGCTCGACAAGCACGCGGCGCTTCGAGATGCCGTCAGCTTGCACTCGAGCGTCTGTCGACCAGATTGCGCCGCGAATGATCGACCGGCCTGTGTGGAGGCCCCGCAAAGCTTCGCCTGGATGCCGATGGCAGCCGGAAAAGCCGACTGGGTCTGGGGCAAGCACTTCGGGCCATCGCCAGCGCCGGGACAAGAGCGGATGCGGCCGGGGTCGTCGGCAGCCATACTGTGCGGCCTCGACGCTGGCCCTCGCTGCTCCGCGCCCCATGAAAAGTGCATTGTTCGTCGACTTCGACAACGTCTACACGCAACTGCGCGCGCTGCAGCCTGCCGCGGCGGAACGTTTTGCGCGCCAGCCGACCGAGTGGATTCGCTGGTTGGTGGAATCGCTCGGAAATCCCGACGGCCATGATCCGGATGCCCGACGGCGGTTGCTGGTACGCCGTTGTTACCTCAATCCGAACTGGTATCAGACCTATCGGCACGCCTTTCTGCGCGCCGGATTCGAAATCGTCGACTGCCCGCCGGTCACCAGCCAGGGCAAGACCAGCACCGACATCCACATGGTGCTCGACATCGTCGAATTGCTGCAACACGAGGTGCGTTACGACGAGTTCATCGTGCTGTCCGCGGATGCCGACTTCACCCCGGTGCTGCGCAAGCTGCGGCGCTACGACCGGCGCACCTCGGTGCTGGCGATCGGCTTCCCGTCGGCGGCCTACCAGGCCTCGGCGGATCTGTTGATCGATGAGCGTCGGTTCGTCGAGCAAGCGCTCGGCCTGCCGCTGGATCCGGTCGAAACCGAGACCATTGCCGCACCCGCCGCGGCGCACGCGGCGGCGATCCCGGCGCCGGACGCCGACGCCGGCAAGGGATCGCCTGCGCAACTGTCCGAGATCGCGCGGGCGATCGAACTGGCCGTCGCGCAGTCGCCGACACCGGTGGTCGCGGGTCTGCTGGCCGCGCGCCTGCGCCAATCCTTCGGCTCGCTGCTCGACGACTGGCAGGGCCACCCCACGTTCAAGGCCTTCTTTCGCTCCCTGGGGTTGAACCAACTGGTCTGGATCAACGGATCCGGCGGTCGTATCGCCGATTCTGTGCGCCATGCTGCCGATGTTGCAGCGATCGCCGAATCCGGCGAAAGCGCGCAGAGCCCGGGCAACGACCCCTGCCCAGAAAAATCGCCCGGTGCGGATCCTGCGCCAGTAACGGCTGCGGCAGAGTCCGCGCCGGAACCCGAGTTCGACGCCGCCTGGGCGGGCCACGAATCGCTGCTGCCGATCGCACGCGAGGTGTGCCAACTGACCGGCGCACCGTTGCTGGCGCCTGCTGCGGTACTCGCCGTGCTCGAATCGCTGGCGGCTGACCTGACCTTGCACGAGTTCGACCTCACCGCGACCGCGCGACGAGTGTGCGCAGCCTGCCTCGCGCGCACGCCGAGCGTGAACGTAGGGATGCGCGAGGTGCTGTTCACCCTGCGCGGAATGCAACTCAACGGACATGCCTTCGGACGCGGCCAGGACGATGCGCGCACCCTGGCGAAGCGACTCTGCAACCAACTCCTGTTCCTGTGCCAACGCGAGGAAATGGTCATCGACGATAACGTGCGCGCGCAGATCCGGGCGTGGATCGGCGGCGACCTGCTGCGTTGACCGGCTGACCGGAGATCCCCGATGCGGGTGGCCATGCCGTAGCGACGCTGACTTGATCCGGCGCATGGTCTGGCGGCCGGAACGGCGCGAGCATGCGTGCCTTGTCCCACCATGGCCCAGGCGCATGCCCAAGACCCTGATCGAACCGTTCCGGATCAAGTCGATCGAGCCGATCCGCGTGACCACGCGCGAGCAGCGCAAGAGCTTTCTCGAGCAGGCGCATCTCAACGTGTTCAACCTGCGCGCCGAGGACGTGCTGCTCGACTGGCTGACCGATTCCGGCACCGGTGCGATGAGCGCCGAGCAGTGGGCGGCGATCATGCGCGGCGACGAGTCCTACGCCGGCGCGCCGAGCTTCTTTCGCCTGCAGTCGGTGATCGAGGAGATCACCGGCATGCGCCACCTGATTCCGACCCACCAGGGCCGCGCCGCGGAGAAGATCCTGTTCTCCGCCACCTGCAAGGCCGGGCAGATCGTGCCCAACAACTGCCACTTCGACACCACCCGCGCCAACCTCGAGTACCTCGGCGTCGACGCCCGCGACCTGGTGATCGCCGAAGGTCTGCAGCCGGCAACCATCCACCCGTTCAAGGGCAATATCGACCTCGCGCGGCTGGAAGCTCTGCTCAAATCCGATGGCGAGCGCATCCCCTTCGGCATGCTGACGGTGACCAACAACACCGGCGGTGGCCAGCCGGTGTCGATGGCCAATATCCGCGCCTGCTCGGAACTGCTGCACACCTATGGCAAGCCGCTGGTCATGGACGTCTGCCGCTTCGCCGAGAACGCGATGTTCATCAAGCAGCGCGAGCCCGGCTTTGCGCACCTGAGCCCGTTGCAGATCGCGCAGGAGATGTTCGCCTGCGCCGACGCCGCGACGATGAGCGCGAAGAAGGATGGTTTGGTCAACATCGGCGGCTTCATCGTGCTGCGCGAGGACGACTGGCTGGAGCGCGTGCGCCAGTTGTTGATCCTGTGGGAGGGTTATCCGACCTACGGCGGGCTGGCCGGCCGCGATCTCGATGCGCTGGCGGTTGGCCTCAAGGAAGGCTTGAACGAGGATTACCTGCGCTACCGGCTGCGCACCGCGCAATACCTCGGCGAGAAGCTCGATGCCTTGAACATCGGCTACGTCAAACCGACCGGCGGCCACGCCGTCTACATCGACGCGCGCACCGTGCTGCCGGAGATGCCGATCGAGCATTACCCGGCATGGGCCTTGTGCAATGCGCTGTACATCGAGGGCGGCATCCGCGGCGTCGAAGTCGGCTCGGTGATGTTCGGCAAGCACCTCGACGACGGCAGCGAAACCTATCACTCGATGGAGCTGGTGCGCCTGGCATTCCCGCGGCGCATGTACACGCAGTCGCACTTCGACTACGCCGCCGAGGTGATCGCCGAGCTCAAGGCCGGTGCGAGTTCGATTCGCGGCGTGCGCATCGTCAAGCAGCCGAAACTGCTGCGCCATTTCACCAGCGAGTTTGCCTGGGTGGATTGAGAGTTCGGCCAAGGTCGCAGTGGCGCAAACCGTGGGAGCCCGCACTCACCGAACGTAACGCAAGTCGTTGAAAGAAGGGATTTGTCCGCAAAAGACCCAGCCCGCATGGTCGTCGACTGTTCGATGCGCGAACAAGCGCACCGGCAGGGGCGACCAGGACTCACGCAGGTGTCCCCGGTTACGCAGGCGGTATCTCACTCAGCGCCCGCAACTGCGCCTCGTGGAATGCGCGCGCGGCGGCGCCGGACTCGCTGCCGTCGTGGCGACCGAGGCGCGTCGCGAGGTCGAAAAACCCAGGTGCCGGCAGGCCACCGCGCGTTCGGCTGATTACGCGTGCGGCAATGAACGGGCGGCCGATGGCGGCGTCCTCGCGCATGGTGAGTTCCAGCGCCTGAATGACCCGGTGGATGGTGTGCGGCGGCTTCAATCCGAGCGCACGCGCCAGCGCCTGGTACGTGAGCGTGGTCTCGCCCAGGTCCGTCAGCGCGGCGCGCGCCGCGGTTGCGAGTGCTTCGAGCGATGCAATGGCGAGGGCGTCCACGTTGGCAGCTTGCCTGATTGCGCAGGTTCGTGGGAAGGCGTCCGGACCGGGTCCGCGAGATCGCGTGATCCGATGGGCGAACGAGCGCTCCGAGAGGGACGATCGCTGCGCCCAGAATAGCGCCCCGCAGCGCTCACGCCGCCACCGGGGACCCGCCTCTCGCGGCGGGCTGGCGCGCATGTCGTCATCGTTCTCACGGGCGAGGGCGACCATTTGCCGACCATGGGCGGTTTCCACGCCGGCATGCAGGGCGCCCGTTGACAGCGCAGACGGGAGGCGTAGGCTCCCAGCACGGTGCACGATCAGCCGTGAGCGAGTGATGTTGCAAATACTGGCGCCGTTTCCCGTTATGGCATGAGCGGGACGGCAGTTCCTTTGCCGTTGATGGAGCATTCGAAATGTGCAGCTATCTGCGTCCGACCGTTACTGCCGCGTTGGCGATGTGGCTGGTCGCCGCCGTCGGCAACGCCGCACCGCTGGTCTACCAGGGCCTGCTGATGGATAGCGGTCAGCCTGCCAACGGCCGCTACGACCTCAGGCTGACTCCGCATCGCGACGCGAACAGCGCGGTCGCGCTGGCGCCGGCCATCACTTTCGAAAATGTGCGGGTCGAGAATGGCCAGTTCCGCGTCGATGCCGATTTTGCAGAGGCCTTGCCGGCGGATGCGGAACTGTGGCTGCAAGTAGCGGTGCGCGATGCCTCGAGCGAAGGCGCCTTCAGCGAGATCGGCGTTCGCGAAAAAGCGACGCTCGGCGGGCCGATCGGATCCTGCTGGAGTACCAGCGGAGACGCGGGCGTCATTGCTGGCACGCACTTCCTCGGCACCACCGATGCGCAGCCGTTGGAGTTGCGCGCGCAGAACCAGCGGGTGGCGCAGTTTGCGCCTGGCGCCATCCTGTTCGGCAATCCGGCGCTGCCGGCGCAGAACGTCGGCATCGGCACCAACACGCCGGCGCAGAAGCTGGATGTGGTCGGCAATTTGCGCCTCAGCGGCGCCATCATGCCCAACGGAATTGCCGGTACAGCCGGCCAGGTGCTGACCAGCAGTGGCGGCGGCAGTCCACCCACCTGGAAAAGCACATCGTTCGCGGGCGGCAAGTTCTCGGTGCGCTACGACAACACCACGGCGCAAACCGCAGCATCGCAGACCGACAACAATTTCAGCACGGCGCTGAATGCGTCGACCTCCCAGTCAGCCCTGGTCAGCTTCTTTGCCCTTGACTACAACAGCAACAGCGATGTGACGATCGACATGCCCAATCATTCGTTCACGTTCAATCGCGCCGGACTGTATCAACTGGAAGGGACGCTGCGTTTCTTCGTCAGCTCCGGGCACACACAAGGGCCAAACCTGCAAGCCCAGGTAGCGCTGCAAATCAACGGCTCAGCCACCTTGTTCATGATGGCCCGGGAAAAGATGGAAGTCGTGACACCCCCAGGTTCCGCAGCCAACCAATATGGTGTGAACATTCCATTTCAGACGACGCGGTTCTTCCCGGCCGGCACCACGGTCGAGATCGAGGTGACGATTGACGGCCTGGATACCAATCCTGCCTTGGCCGGACTCGGGATCTCTCGTGGTGGCTTCTTCGCCGGACACTTCATCAGCGAGTGACGAAGGAGCGGGTCGATGAATCGCCTGTTCGGGCTGCTGCTGCTGTCTACTCTGGGCCACGCCGAGTCGCCGTCTGCGGCACGCTTTTCCATCGGCGCGATCGAGGTCAGCGCCGCGGCGCCGGCCAGCACCGATGGTCGATTTTCGATTCGCGCCAGCGCGCGGCTTGACCTGACGCAGACGCCCGCCGGCCGCTTCCAGATCAAGTCAACGCGCGCCGATTGCGAAGCACCCTCGCTGATGATTTTTGCCAACGGCTTCGAATAGGCAAGGCCGACCTGTTGCCGCGATTGGCCAAGGCTGGCGTCTGCGCGCTGAAAATCGAGGGCCGCCAGCGCGGCGCGGCCTATGTCGGTGCGGTCGCGCGGGTCTGGCGGCAGGCGCTGGATGCGTTTGCCGCCACGCCCGATGGATTCGCCGCGCAGGCGCAATGGCAGGTCGGCTCTTCGAGCGCATGAAACACCGCTTCGCCGACTTCGAAGCGACCCTTGCAGACGGTCGGGTAGCCGGCCGGCTCGCCGGGCTTGAAACGATCGATCAGCACGCCATCGAGGCGCACGCTGCGGCTGCCATCGGCGTGTTCCTGCCAGCGCACCGCGCGCGTCGGCGAACACACGCCGTGGCGGTTCGGCGAGGCGCCGGTGACGAAGCTCGACAGCTGGCAGCGACCTTCGACCATGATGCACAGGCTGCCGAAGGCGAACACCTCGATTGGCACCACGTTTGCGGCGCATACGCGCTCGACCTGCTCGACCGACAGCACGCGCGGCAGCACCGCGCGGGCGATGTCGAAGCGTTCGCGGTACCAGCGCAGCGCAACGTGCGTTGTCGCCGAACCCTGCACCGACAGGTGGCGCGCCAGCTGCGGATGCGCACTGGCGGCGTAATCGAGCAGGTCCGGGTCGGCGGCGATGATCGCGTCGGCACCGAGCGCTGCCGCGCGATCGACCGCGCCGCGCCACTGCCCGATGCGTGTCGGCGTCGGGTAGGTGTTGAGCGCGATGTACAGCTCGCGACCGCGGGCGTGCGCGTAGGCGACCGCGGCGACCAGATCGGCCTCGCAGAAGTTGAGGCCAGGAAAGGCGCGCGCATTGGTCTCATCGCGAAAGCCGACATAAACCGCATCGGCCCCGGCGTCGATCGCCGCCTTGAACGCCGGCGGACTGCCGGCCGGGCACACCAGGCGCATGGAGGGAGTGTCCTGCTGGTTGGATGGTGCGAGGTTTGCGCCGCTGGCCACCGGCCGGCATTGACCGAAGTCAGGTGAGAAGGGGGACGCTGCCGCATTTGCCTTCTGTAGGTCCAGACTTGTCTGGACGCTGTTGTCTTTCGCTGCTGACCCACCAACAGCAAGAGCCGGAGCGTCCAGACAAATCTGGACCTACCAACAGCAAGAGCCAAAGCGTCCGGACAAGCCTGGACCTACCAACAGCAAGTGCCTGAGCGTCCAGACAAGTCTGGACCTGCCTTCATTTGCGTCCCTTGCGGACCAGAACACAGCCCACCCGATCGCCGCTCGGCTCGACGTTGAAGCAGCCTGCTGTCACTGCCGGCGATTTGGCTGGTCGCCCCTTCGTGGTTGATGTTGCCCGGAGGGCTAAGTGACAGGCGGCCCGAAGTCCCGTAGCCCTTCGGGCAACGTGACCTGCATTTCTGTCGCCGTTCAACCCACCGCCTCGGCCACGAAGCGCACGATGTCCATCGCGCCCCTTGCGCCCTGGGTACGCGCGATCTCGCGGCCGCCGTGAAACAGCGCCAGGGTCGGGATGCTCTGCACGTGGTGGGCGCCACCGACCTCCTGGTGCGCCTGGATGTCGACCTTGGCCACGCGGATCTGCGGCTCGAGGCGGGTTGTCGCGGCCGCCAGTTGCGGCGCCATCTGCACGCAGGGACCGCACCACGGCGCCCAGAAGTCGACCAGCACCGGCTGCCCGGAGGCCTCGATCAGGCGCTGCAGAGCGGCGCCATCGACCTCAACGGGGTGGCCCTGGAACAGCAGCGCCTTGCAGCGGCCGCAACTCGGACGCGCCTCCAGCCGCTCCAGCGGAACGCGGTTCTTGCTCTGGCAACTGGGGCAAACGATCAACAGATCCTGGGACACGGGCACGCGCTCGCTGTCGGGTTGAGCAGAAGCTGGGGGCGCGGTGGCGCGCAATCAACCACGCGTCGATCAGGCGCTCGCCTCGTAATAGGCCACTTCTGAAATCTTGTGCCAGCGCCGGGCACCCGCCTTGAACGCCTGGTAGGACTCGTAGACGCGTGTGGTGAATGGATCCTTGGCAGCGATCTCGGCGATCACCTGCTCGCTCGCCTCGCGCAGCGCCTTGACGACGTCATCCGGCAGTCGCTTGAACTCGACGCCGTGCTCCTGGCTCAAGGTGTCCATCGCACGGTAGTTCTGCGCGGTGTAATCGCTCAGCATGTCCAGATTCACCGCCTGGCAGGCGGCTTCCACGATGGCTTTCAGGTCCTCCGGCAGTGCATCGAAGGCGGTCTTGTTGACCATGCATTCCAAGGTCGGGCCGGGCTCTTGCCAGCCTGGGTAGTAGGCATGCCGGGCTACCTTGTGCAGCCCGAATGCCAGGTCGTTGTACGGTCCGACCCACTCGGTTGCATCGATCGCGCCGGTCTGCAGGGCGGTGTACAGCTCGGCGCCCGGGATGTTCACCGGGGCGCCACCGAGGCGCGCCAGCACCTCGCCGCCGAGGCCGGGGATGCGCATCTTCAGCCCTCTCAGATCGTCGATACTGTTGATTTCCTTGCGAAACCAACCGGCCAACTGAACGCCTGTGTTGCCCGCCGGAAACGGCACCAGATCGAATTTCGCATACAACTCGCGCCACAGTTCGATGCCGCCGCCGTGATACAGCCAGCCATTCATCTCCTGGGCGTTCATGCCGAAAGGCACCGCAGAAAAGAACTGCGCCGCCTCCGCCTTTCCCTTCCAGTAGTAGGCCCCGCTGTGGCCCATCTGTGCGGTGCCCTGCGAGACCGCGTCGAACACCTCGAAGGCCGGCACCAACTCGCCACCACCAAACACCTTGACCGTAAGCCGCCCACCACTCAATCGCCCGATCAACTCGGCCAGACGCGCAGCGCCGGCGCCGAGCCCGGGGAAATTGGTCGGCCACGAGGTCACCATCTTCCAGGTCAGCTTGATTGCCGGCGCAGCAGTGCCGCCCGCCGCCGGCGTCGGCGCGGGCCCCCCACATGCCGCAAGCGCCCCGGCTGCGGCGGCGGCAGCGCCGGCTTTCACGAAATTGCGGCGATGCATGGGTCGGGCTCCGGTGAGACGTTTCGGCGGAGGATAGCCGGTCGGCGGAGGATGGGAGGAAAAGGGAAAAAGGAAAAAGGAAAAGGGAAGAGCAGCCACGAGGCAAGCCGTTCTGCGTCGCTCCACTCATGCAAGAGCACCGCATATCGCTCCCACGAACCGCCGCTTCCCGCTCTTCCCTTTTCCTTTTTCCCTTTCCCTTTTTCCAGCCCTTCTCAGTGCGCCTCATCCCAATTCGCCCCGATCCCCACATCCACCACCAGCGGCACGGCAAGATCGGCGGCGGCCGACATGCGTTCGGCGATGCCGTCGCGATAGTGCGCCAGGCGGTCTTCGCGGATCTCGAACACCAGTTCGTCGTGCACCTGCAGCAGCATGCGGATCTCGTCCGCGTGCGGCGCCAGCCAGCGGTCCATCTGAATCATCGCGCGCTTGATGATGTCGGCGGCGGTACCCTGCATCGGCGCGTTGATCGCTGCGCGCTCGGCACCCTGGCGCGCGGCGAAGCTCTTGCCGCGGATCTCCGGCAGGTACAGCCGGCGCCCGAATACGGTCTCGACGAATCCGTCCTCGCGCGCCTTGCGACGGGTCGACTCCATGTACTCGCGCACGCCGGGATAACGCGAGAAGTACAGATCGACGTAGTCCTGCGCCTGGCCGCGACCGATGCCGAGCTGCTTGCCCAGGCCAAAGGCGCTCATGCCGTAGATCAGGCCGAAATTGATCGCCTTGGCGGCGCGCCGCTCATTGCTGCTGACTTCATCCGGCGCCTTGCCGAAGACCTCGGCGGCGGTGGCGCGATGGATGTCCTGGCCGCTGCGGAAGGCGGCCAGCAGGCCGGCATCGCCCGACAGGTGCGCCATGATGCGTAGTTCGATCTGTGAATAGTCTGCGGCCAGCACCAACCACCCGGGCGGCGCCACGAAGGCCTGGCGGATGCGCCGGCCCTCGGGCGTGCGGATCGGGATGTTCTGCAGGTTCGGGTCGGACGAGGACAAGCGCCCGGTCGCCGCCACCGCCTGATGGAAACTGCTGTGCACGCGCCCGGTCGCCGGGTTGATCAACTCCGGCAGCTTGTCGGTATAGGTACTCTTGAGCTTGGCCAACGAGCGGTAATCGAGAATCTTGCGCGGCAGCTCGTCGAGCTCGGCGAGTTCTTCCAGGGCGTCCTCGTTGGTCGATGGCTGTCCGCCAGGCGTGCGCTGCTTGATCGGCAGACCTCGCTGCTCGAACAGGATCTGCGCCAGTTGTTTCGGCGAGTCGAGGCTGAACGGGTGCCCCGCCAGGGCGTGCACCTCCTGCTGCAGCCGGATCATGGCGTGGCCGAGTTCGCTGCTCTGCTTGCGCAGCAGCGCAGCGTCGATCAGCACGCCGCAGCGTTCCATGCGCGCCAGCACCGGCGCCAGCGGCATCTCGATCTCGCTGAAAACGCGCAGCAGTCCGGGCTCGGCCTGCAACTTCGGCCATAGCGCCTGATGCAACCTCAGCGTGATGTCGGCGTCCTCGGCGGCATAGGCGCAGGCCTCATCGAGCCCGACCTGCGAGAAGCTGATCTGCCTGGCCCCCTTGCCCGCGACATCGCTGTACAAGACGGTGTCGACACCGAGATAGGTCTTCGCTAGCGCGTCCATGTTGTGCAGCGTCGCGGTGGAATTGAGCACATAGGACTCGAGCATGCTGTCGAAGGCCAGGCCCTGGATCTCTATCCCGTAACGCATCAGCACGTTGATGTCGTACTTGCCGTGTTGGGCGATCTTGGTGCGCTGCGGGTCTTGCAGCAGCGGCTTCAGCGCCGCCAGCACCTGATCCAGCGGCAATTGCGGCGGCGCGCCGGGGTAGTCATGGCCGACCGGCACATAGGCGGCGTGCCCGGGCTCAACCGCGAAGGAAACGCCCACCAGTTGCGCACGCTGCGCGTCGATGCTGGTGGTCTCGGTGTCGAAAGCGAAGGCTGGCGCTGCCTCGAGCCGTTCGATCCAACGCCCAAAGGCCTCGCTCGAGGTGACCAGTTCGTAGTGCTTCTCGACCGGCGGCGGATGGTCGCGACCGGCGCTGCTCGATGTCGTCACCAGCGCTGGTGCATCGGCCGCGCTGCCGCCGATTTCGGCCAGTGCCTGTTTGAACCCGTAGCGTGCGTAGAGGCCGCGCAGGCTTTCGATATCCGGCGCAGTCAGCGCGAGGTCGCCCGGGCCAACGGGCAACACGCAGTCGGTCTTGACCGTGACCAGTTCGCGGTTGAGCGGCAAGCGCGGCAGCGCAGCACGCAGGTTCTCGCCGACCTTGCCGCCGACTTCCGCGGCATGCGCGATCACGTTTTCCAGCGTACCGTATTGCGCCAGCCACTTGGCAGCCGTCTTCGGGCCGCATTTGTCGACGCCGGGCACGTTGTCGACGGCATCGCCCATCAAGGCCAGATAATCGATGATGCGATCCGGCGGCACGCCGAACTTGACAGCCACGCCGGCGCTGTCGAGCCGCTCGCCGGTCATCGTGTTCAGCCAGACGATGCCCGGCTCGACCAGTTGCGTCAGGTCCTTGTCGCTGGTCGAGATGACCACGTTCATGCCCAGCGCCCGACCCTGTCGCGCCAGCGTGCCGATCACATCGTCCGCCTCGACACCCGGCTCGCGCAGGATCGGCACGCCGATCGCCTCGACGATCTTCAGCAGCGGCTCGACCTGCATGCGCAGGTCTTCCGGCATCGACGGCCGGTTGGCCTTGTAGTCGACGTACAAGTCATCGCGAAAGGTCTTGCCGGGCGCGTCGAAAACGAAGGCGAGGTGCTCCGGCCGGTCCTCCTTCATCACCTTGCGCAGCATGTTCACCACGCCGAACAACGCGCCGGTCGGCTCGCCCGCGGCATTGGTCAGCGGCGGCAGCGCGTGGAATGCGCGATACAGGAAGCTGGAACCGTCGATCAGGTAGAGCGTGGTCATGGCGGCGCTGGGCGTGGGGCAGGTGGAAAGACTACCGGTAGGGCGGATCCTTTGCCGCAGGCAGAGAATCCGCCGCCGGCCATGCGGCAATCCCGCTTCGCTCCCGTAGAGCGGAGCTTGCTCCGCTGCATTTTTCGCTTCGCTCCCGTAGAGCGGAGCTTGCTCCGCTGCTTTTTCGCTTGGCTCTCGTAGAGCGGAGCTTGCTCCGCTGCTTTTGCGCTTCACCGAGCCGAGCAAGCTCGGCTCTACAAGGGCATCTGGCGCATCGCGACCCTCACCCGAACGGCGCAATGCCGATCATGCGCAGGTGCGCCCACATGGCGAATCCGAGGTACAGACCGATGCCGCCGATCACCGCGATGACATCGTTGAAGCGCCAGACTGGCGCACCCGGATGCTTGCGCTGCGGACGGCCGCGTGCCGAGACCCAGTCGGCGAGCGCCCAGCCGAGGAAGCTGCCGAACAGCAACAGGTCGGCGCGGGTGGTTGTGCCCAGAAGGTGGGCGCCGGCCCAGAGCATGGTGGCGATCAACATCGGATGGCCGACCGCGCGCTTGATCGCCCCCGGGAAATAGGTCGACAGCAACAACGGAAACACCGGCAACAACAGCAGCGCCGCCAGATGCCGGGTCCAGCCGGGCGGGCTGTAGAGCAGTTCGGGTGCCTGACGCGCGGCGCCGTAACCGATGACGATCATGGCGAAGCCGGCGATCGAAAGCAGCGAGTAGGCGCCTTTCCAGCCGCTCTCGCCGAGGCGGGCAATCATCCGCTGGCGCCAGGCGGGGGCGACGATGGATACCGAGTGCACGCCGAGAAAGATCAGGATGCCGGCAAACAGCAGGGTCATGGCGCGTTCCGGAGTCGGTCGATGCCAGAGTATGGCGGACGGCAGCGTCAGTCGCTTCAGCGTGCGAATCAAGGCGTGAGCATATTGTGAAAACCACGCCCATTGCACCAGACTAAGCGCCTCGCGGCGTTTCGCGGGAGCAACGCCAATGCCGCACACGATCGCCAGCCGCGTCAGCGTGCATCACCACGATTCGCCGCTCGGACGGTGGACCGTCGCCGTGTGCCGTCCGGCACCGGCGCTGGCCGGAATCGTCAGCACCCTGTGGTTCGGCGAAGGCCAGATCAGTTACACGCGCGACCGCATCCTGCCGTCGGGCCAGAGCCAACTGCTGATCAACCTCGGCCCGACGCAGTACCGCATCATCGCCGGACCTCCGGAACAACGCATCCCGTTCACCGACATCTGGTACTCGGGCTTGCACCAGGGCCCGATCGACACCGAGATTCCACACGGCAGCGCACTGCTCGGCGTCGCCTTCAACGCGCACGGCGGTTATCCGTGGCTGGGCGAGGACCTGTCCGGGCTGGCCGATTGCATCATCGCGCTCGCCGACGCACTCGGCGACGGCGTGCTTGCGCTTCGCGAGCGACTGCTCAACTGTGCGGACGTGGCAAGTCGTTTCGACCTGGTCGAGCGCTGGTTGCTGGCACGCCTGCGACCGCAGGCGCTGATCCATCCGGCAGTGCGCTGGGCGGTGGAGCGCATCACCGCCAACGCCGGCCAGGTCAGCGTCGACGAACTCGCGCGGCAGACGGGTTACACGCGCAAACACCTGAATGCGCTGTTCCAGCGCCAGGTCGGCCTCGGCCCCAAAGCGTTGGCGCGCGTGCATCGATTCACCGGCGCGCTGACCCTGCTGGGCCGCCACCACCAGGTACCCTGGGCCGAACTGGCACTGCACTGCGGCTATTACGACCAATCGCACCTGGTGCACGATTTCCGCCGCTTCAGCGGCTACGCGCCTGCTGAGTTCCTGCGCCACGACCGTCCCGATTCGGGAAGCGTGGTGGTGCGGTGACACAGCAGTCAAACGTGAAACGTAAAACGTCAATTTGCCCGCGCTCCGATTGACGTTTCACGTTTCACGTTTCGCTGCTCCAACGAAGTTACTTTTTTCCAATACGCCTGCAACCCTCCCAGTGAGACTCCGCATCACTCGCCCCAAGGACATCCGCCATGCCTGAAGTCAATCTGCTTGCCGTGCTTGTCGCCGCTGTCGCCAGTTTTGTGCTCGGTGGCCTGTGGTACTCGCCGATGCTGTTCGCCAAGGTCTGGCAGCGCGAGGCCGGGGTCTCCGATGCGCAGTTGCAGAATGCCAACATGGGACTGATCTTCGGGCTCGCCTTCGTGCTGTCGCTGGTGGCCGCTTTCGTGTTCGCGCTGTTCCTCGGTCCGCGTCCGCCGTTGGCGCTCGGCCTCGGGGCCGGCGCATCGGCCGGATTGTGCTGGGTGGCTTCGAGCTTTGGCATCAATTACCTGTTCGAACGCAAGAGCTTCAAGCTGTTCCTGATCAATGGCGGATACCACACGCTGCAGTTCACCCTCATCGGATTGATCCTGGCGCTGTGGCCGTGAGGAATGCTGGAGAGCGCGTGGGTCGTCAGCGCAGTGAGGATTCGCGCATCAAGAGCGGGGCAGGGGGCAGGGGGTCTGGCCCGCGTCGTGATCGGAACCATGCGGCGACGTTGGGCCCCTGCCCCCTGACCCCTGCCCCACTTGTGTTCAGCAACCTGATTCGCTGGGCGAGGATGCCCGTCAGACCACCAAGGAGACACTGATGAAAGTCGAACGCAAATCCGATCACGCGGTCAGCGATGACAGCTGCAAGGCCGCAACCGGCAAGTCCTTGAGCGAGTGGTTCGAACAGATCGACGCGCGCGGCGGCGTCGCGCTCGGTCGGCGCGACATCGGCCAGTGGCTGTACGCCGAGATGAAAGTCGACCCCTGGTGGTCGGCGACGATCAACTGCGAGTACGAGATCGCGCGCAACCAGGTCGAGAAGGACGGCAAGGCGCGCGGATACACGATCTGCGCGACCAAGACCATCAAGGCTGATCCGAACGTGTGTTACGCGGCCTTTTCCAGCGCGGGGGCCATGGACCGCTGGTTCGGCAGCGGCCACAGTCTCGACCTCGGCGACGGCGGCAAGCTCGCCAATGCCGATGGCAACCGCGCCACGATCAAGAAGGCCAATCCGGGCAAGACCATCCGCCTGACCTGGGAAGATCCGGATCTGACCCTGCCGACGCCAGTCGAGATCAAGTTCGCCCCGGCCGGCGCCAAGACCACGGTGATGGTCACCATCGACCGCCTGCAGACCCGCGCCGAAGCCGACGGCTACCGCCGCGCCTGGGGCGAAGCGCTGGATCGGCTGAAGGCGTTGGTAGAGGGGTAAGCAGAAAAGGCGGGGCTGGAGACTGG
>ERZ761602.1527-NODE-1527-length-41467-cov-334.773665_pt1 | contig 41467 bp, 38 predicted proteins | sample MGYA00512165_ERZ761602 | MGnify/ENA primary metagenome ERZ761602 (study PRJEB28899, sample SAMN02445085) | bioreactor sludge metagenome | biome: EBPR sludge; isolation source: Thorneside wastewater treatment plant | place: Australia: Brisbane, Thorneside...
CTCGGAGCAGACGCTAGGCTAGCAGGGCGGACAGGCCTGCAGCTGGCGATCTTCATCTTACGTGGAGCATACATGACTGACGTCGCGGGGCTGGCGGCAGGTCTCGGAAACGGGGGCGCATAGGGTGCAGGCTATTTCGAAAGGTAGCTGCCGGAGCGACGGCTCCGACTCTTGGTCGTGTCTCAACGGTTTCGGTCGTCGGCGATCAGGGCGCCACTCTGGGGGACATCCAACGGACAGGTGCAGCCGTCCGGTTCGCCCCGCCGGTGGAGGCGCAGGCGGGTTTCTCGCCGCCCCCCGGTCAGGATGCCGTGGCAGAGGACGCCGGCGAATTCGGCGAGTGACGTCGCCCCTTGTGGGGCAGCCCGTCCAGCAGCCCGTCGCGCAGGCAGTTGACGCACGGCGGCCGCGCTTCACGGGGCAGGAAGTCCCCCTGACGGGGGCGCAGAAGGAGGCGCTTGGGTGCCAGCAACTCCACTGCCGGTTCTGGACCGGGCGCAAGCGGTGGTGGCACGCGTCAGAGCACAAGGGGCGACCGGACAGCGATCTGGACTCAGTCGGCGTATATTGTCATTGTTGTCCCGCATCGAGTTGTCGGGCTCGCCGTTGGCGATCCCGATCTCGCGGCTCCCCGCTGCGATGCGGAGCCGCAGCAGTTTCAGCAGTGCCTTCTGTTGCAGGCCGTCCGCCGAGCACGGCTGCTGGCCTCTGACGATCCGGCTGAAGCGGCTGCAGGTGCGTATCGGCAAGGATCTTGGTCAGCAGGCTTCTCGTTTCCCGCCTGAGCGGCTGCCGCCAACAAGCGGCTATTGGCCGCGAGTTGCAAGGCCCTGGAATTATCGGCGAGCTGCGTGGACTTATAGCCACCGTCCAACAGCACGATCAGGACGGATCCGCGCTGTTCTGGTGCGCGGTTTTCCATCCGGTAGCTCCAGGCATCGCTGCCCGGTAGCTTCCTCAACGACAGCGCGCCGGATCGGCGGTCTTGCCGGCGAGTATCGGCTCGATTGCGATGCGGCACATGCGGGAGATCGCCTGACGGTCGCCATCTGTCGTACATGGCGCATTCATGGCACGCGTCGGAGGTCTCTTCTCAGGTGCCGGCGAGGCGGGCCGCAGCATCCGAAACGGCGTTGGCAAGCAGCCGCAGAGGGGCCCGTGGCAGCCGCCTGCCGACAGCAGACCGATTGGCTGCGGTCGCCCTGGCGACCGACCGTGCAGCCGCTCAGTCGCGCTTGCCGGTATTTCCGGACGCCTCCTGCAGCGCGCGACGAACCGCCTCGGTCGCTGCCGACGGGCGGCTGCCCAGACGATCGGCGAGAATCTCGCGACAGCGCTGGTAGACGCGCAGTCCCTCGGCGATCTCGCCCTGCTGCTGCAGGCAGATCATCCAGTCGCGGTAAAGCCGCTCACGGCAGGGGTCGATCGCCGTCGCCCGTTCGAACAACCTGGCCGCCTCATCGTGCGGGCCGGCGCGGCAGAGGGCGGCGGCGAGATCGGCGAGCGTCGTCACCACCTGCTGGCGCAGCTCGTCGCGCCGGCGGGTGATGCACGGCAGCGGCGCTTCGCGGGCGAGGAAGTCGCCCTGGTAGTGGCGCAGGAGCTCGCGCGCCGGCGCCAGCAACTCAGCCGCCGGCGGCGGAGCCGGCGCATCGAGCAGCGTGCGCACCGTTCCCAGCAGGCGCTGGCAACACCAGAGGTCGACCCAGCAGCGGTCGGGATTGAGCCGCAGCAGGCCGTCCTCGACCAGCACCAGATCATCGGGACCACCATCGGCGGCGAGGATCCGTCGCAGCCGCGAGAGGGCGCTGTCGAAGGCGCCGCGCTCGCGCTTGCCGATCGGCGCCGCCGCGGCCGCCGGCCAGATCTCGCCGATCAGGTCGCTGACCCGGATCTCCCGTCCGCCGAGGGCGATCAGGACGCGCAGCAGCTCGAGGGGCTTCTGCTGTTGCTGGCCGTCGGCCGCGCGGATCGCTTGCCCGGCGACGACCAGGCTGAAGCGGCCGAGGGTGTGGATGCGCACCGGCCACGGCCAGAGCGGCAGATCGATGCGCGGCGGCTTCAGGCGGCGGATGTCGATCAGCCGGCGGGCGAAGTCGGCAACGATGTCGTGCTCGAGCGCGAAGGCGCAGAGGCGGGCCATCTCGGCCGGGAAGAAATGCTGGTGGTTGAGGTAGTCCTGGCGCGCGCCGATGCTGAACGCCCGCTGCAGCGCGCTGGCGCAGCGCTGCTCGTCGCCGGCTGCGAGCGCGAAGCTCGCCTCGCACAGGTCAGCCTGGTAGGGGAGCACTTCGCCCTGCATCAGCGCGCCGAAGCGGCGGGCGCTCGCGAGTGCTCGCCAGGCGTCGTCGGCGCGTCCCGAGGCCTGCAGCGCCTGCGCCAGAGCCAGGGCGTCGAGCGCGCGCTGGTGCGGTCCGCCGCAGTGGCCGGAGATCGCATCGGCTGCCTCGGCGCTACTGACTGCGCCGCTGCCATCGCCGGCGACGAGTCTCTGCAGCGCCGTCAGATAGTGCAAGTGCGCCAGATCGATCTGGCGCCGCGGTTCGATCGTTCGCTCGAAGCGGTGCAGTGCCAGCCGTGCGCGATCGGCGATTCCATCGTTGACCCAGCCATAGATCTCGAGGGCCGCGAGCAGAAAGTCCCACATGCGCAAGCCGTGTTCACGTGCCAGGCGAACCCCCCGCGACGCCGTACTGACGGTTTGCGCACAGCGCCCCCAGCGCCAGTGATCCATCGCCTGCAGCGCTTCCCAAAGGACGGCGAAGACCGGCGGCAGGGCGGCACCCTTGGGCGGCGGCAGCGCGTTCATCAGCCGTTCGTACTCGGCGCGACGGCCGACGCAGACGGTGTAGTAGACGTGCAGGTTGCAGCCGAGCAGTAGGCGCCGCCCCGGATCGCTGCACTGCTCGACGAAAGCCAGCAGGCGCTCTGCGATGGCGTGGATGTCGGGGTCCTGCGGCCGGCGGAACATCAGCCCGCTGAACATGCTGGCCGTGAAGCGCTCCTGCAGCGCGGCCGGAGGCTCACCGAAAGCCACGCGCAGCGTCGCGACCTCGTCGAGCCAGTAGTCGAGCTGGCTGAAGTCGGCCCACTCGAGGCAAATCAGGTCGACACTCGCCGACCAGGCGAGAAAGGCGCCGTCGCCGTCCTTCTGCTCACGGAACCGCCGGTAGGCCTGCGCGAAGCGCTCCTGCGCCAGCGGCGGAGCGAAGTGCAGTTCGGCTTCGCCTTGCCAGTGGCACAACCACGGGTCGGCGTCGCGCAGTTCGGCGGGCAGCGCCTGCAGCCAGCCGGCGAGGGTGCGGTGCGCTCCCTGGCGCAGCAGCGATTCCGCCGCGTTGCGGATCAGCGCGCGCAGCTCGTCCCAGTGCGTGCCGTCGATCAGGAGCTGGGCGGCGGAATCAAGGTCGCCAGCGGCGAAGAGCAGCGCCGCGGCGCGACGGCGCAGGCGCGCCTGCTCGTCAGCGGCGAGTTGCGTCCGCGCGCGGCAGCGCAGGAAGTCGCGCAGCAGCGGGTGGAATTCGTACTGCCCCTCGTGCGTGTTGCCGTGCAGGGTGGTGAGGATGCTGTCGCCATGCATCTTTGCGAGAACCTCGGCCGCCTCGGCGCGGCCGCACAGCGCCTTGGCCATCTCGGCGCTCATGCGCGGCAAGTGCGCCAGTTCGAGCAGCAGGTGCTGCACGGTCGCGGTCTGCTGCTCGAAGATCTCGCCCGCGAGGTAGGCGAACAGTGCTTCCTGATCGTCGGTGGCGGCGGCGCCGAGCTGCCTGGCTTGCAGCGGCGACAACTGCAGCAGCAACTTCAGTCCCGCCGGCCAGCCGCGGCTGAGCTGGTGCAGGCGACCCATCTCGCTCAGCGAACGGGTGCCGGCCTGCGATCGCGCGAGGCGCTGCACGGCGAGCGATTCCTCCTCGCTGAACGGCAGTTCGTCCGGGTCGAGCACGACCAGGTCGCCGCTGCCGAGCAGGCGCGCGAAGTCGGTCGGCGGTCGTACCCGGCTGGCGATCAGCAGGTGGACGTGGGCCGGTGCTTCGTGGATGGCGGCGACGAGCAAGGCGCGGAAGGTCGGCGAGGAAAGGGCCTCCTGCGCGTTGTCGAAGACCAGAGTCGCGGGAGCGGGCAATCCAGCGTAGAGGTCGGCGAAGTAATGCCGGAAGAAGGCTCGCAGATCGGCGCTGGCGAGGGCATCGAGCGGCAGCATGCCGCCGCCGGCAGCGGCAGTCTGGCGCGCGATCGCCTGCCGCAGGAAGTGGCAGCAACTGGCGGCATCGCGGTCGCCGCGATCGACCTGGTACCAGAACGCGTTCTGACGGCGGCTGTCGAGGTGGCTACCGATGAGGGTGGTCTTGCCCGCGCCGGCGCAGCCGGCGATCCAGACGGCCGATGCCTGCAGGCCGTCGTCGATGAGACGGAACAGCCGCTCGCGCACCAGTACCCGCGGCAGCCGCGGCTGACAGAACTTTCCCAAGCGTCGTGGCCTCCTCCTCGATTGCTGCAGCCGGCTGGCGACTTTCCCGCGGTCCAGGACACCGTTTCCGCCGTCGAGCGGTCGACTCCGCAACGGCCTGCCGACGAGCACGCGATTCAGCGTCCGGCAGCAGACTGCCACGGTGTTGTTGCGCGCGCGCCCGGCAGTGTTCGGCAGCACGGATGCGGTCGTCTGGACTGCGACCCCCAAGGCTCCGTCAGGACCCGGCACGGCGCTGCCGCCGTGACGCGTCATGCGAAGCAGTCGTCTTGGTCGTTCTGCTTGGCTTCGCATCGGAACGGTGGCAAAGCTACCGGTTTTTCTGCGTGACGACAAGATGGCCGAGCGCACGGCGGCCTGGCGGCAGCCGGTGCGCGTCGCTGCCGCCGGCGGGCGGCGGCAGCGACTGGGACTTCAGGTGACGAGGAAGTCGAGGTTGCTCAGCGCGAGGCCGTTGGCGAGGGTGGTGAGGAGCCGCCCGTTCTCGAGGTTCGCGCCGTTGATCAACTCCAGAACGTCTGCGGCAGGAACTCGTCGCCGCCAGCATCACCAGCGCGAGACGCCGCGAGCCGCTTCGGATCCCGCACGCGCTGGTCGCCCGCGCGTGGTGTCGACGAATCTTACACCTCGCTTGGCCGTGTCCACACAAAGCCATGAATCGCAATGGAAACAAGTCCTGGCATGAAATGTGCTCATCAACACGCACAACAACAATCGTTTGGAGTTTGTCATGAAACTGAATCGCACTTTGCTTGCCGCCATGCTGGTCTTCAGCGCGACTGCCTCCCAGGCCAGCGTCCTGTTGTACGCGCAGAACTTCGAGAACCCGAACCTGCCCGCTTTCAATGCCAATACCGGCTTTGGCGGCAAGGATGCCAGCTATTCCAGCGTCAACGACATTTACCCCAATCAACCAGCCGGTTTCACTTTCGCGCAACAGTGGACGGTGGAGACGCTGCGTGTTGGCGGCAGCCAGGCCTGGGGCGGCGCGGGCTTTCAGGATCCACAGGGCCGCGCGGGCAACTACGTCGTTGGCATGCTGTCGAGCGCCAATGATGATCGTCTCGGCCTGTCCTTCAACATCGGCGCCTACAAGTTCTTCAACTTCCAGCTCGATGTCTCGTCGATAGACCTGGACTTCTGGGGTGGTCCTTTCGTGCCGACGGGCGGACTGGCTCCTGCCTTCCGCTTGTCGCTGTATGACAATCCGACTGGCGTGGCCAATGTGGGCACGGCGACCCTGCTGGATTCCGTCGACATCACGGGTGCGCTGTCCTCGGCGCCGAACGTGTTCAACTGGACGAACCACATTGTCGGGCTCGACGCGACCGGCAATACCAACGGCAACGTCACCGTCGTCATCGACGAACTGGTTGGCGGTTACGCCGCTCTGGACAACTTCCGGATCGTGGCCTCCGACACACAAGGCGATGTCGGGCAAGTACCGGAACCGGCTGCACTCGCTCTGCTGGGCATGGGAATGGCCGCTCTCGGGCTTTCCCGCCGCCGCCGCAACGCCTGATCCGCGCCGCGCTCTCGAGACGACGGCGATCCTGGTCGCCGTCGTCGTTTCGGAGCCTGCTGTCCAGGATGTCCATCGCCTTCACGCGACACCCGCGGCGGCAGGCCCTTGTGGGCGATGGAGCAGCAACCCGGCCGCCGCGATGGCGGCGAACGCTGCTCCGGCACTGAAGGTCGCCGCCGCGCCGAAGGTGCTCCATAGCCATCCGGCGACGACGCTCGCCAGCAGGAGCGCGCCGCCCGTCACCAGGTTGAAGATGCCGAACGCCGTCGCGCGCAGCGCTTCGGGTGCGGCATCGGCCACGAGCTTGGCGAGCAGTCCCTGCGTCAGTGCCAGGTGCAGTCCCCAGAGCGCCGCGCCGGCGAGGGCGATGGCGGGCGAATCGGCGATCGCCAGAACGACGTCGGCGATGACCAGCACGCCGAGTCCAGGCAGCAGCAACGAGCGCGCCGCAAGCCGGTCGGCGATGGCGCCGGCGGGGTAGGCGAGCGCGGCGTAGACGGCGTTCAGCACGATCAGGATCGCCGGTACGTGGGCAGCGGCGAGACCGACATCCTGCGCGCGGAGGATCAGGAAGGCTTCGCTGAAACGCGCCAGGGTGAAGACGGCGCCCAGTGCGACGACCAGCCAGAAGTGCCGCGGCAGCCTCATGCCGAGCCGCAGGTGCAGGCGTTCGCGTGGGGCGCTCGCGGCCGGGGGCGGTCGTGGCTCGCGCAGCGCGAGCGTCAGCAGCAGCGCGACGAACGCCGGCACGACCGCCACCCACAGCACGAGACGGATGTCGCTCGCCAGCCAGAGCATGAAGGCGATCGCGAGCAGCGGACCGAGAAAGGCGCCGGCGGAGTCGAGGGCCTGGCGCAGGCCGTAGGCGGCGCCCCGTTGCCCGGGCGGCACGAGATCGGCGACGAGCGCGTCGCGCGGCGCGCCCCGGATTCCCTTGCCGATGCGATCGACGAAGCGCGCAGCGAAGACCAGGTCGATCGTCGAGGCGAGCGGAAACGCCGGCTTGCTGACGGCACCGAGGCCGTAGCCGAGCACGACGAGCATCTTGCGCAGGCGGAAACGGTCACTGATCGCGCCCGAGAAGACCTTGGCGATGGCCGCCGTCGCTTCGGCGATGCCTTCGACGATGCCGATCGCCAGCATCGACGCGCCGAGGACGCCGGCCATGAAGATCGGCAGCAGGCAATGCACCAGCTCGGACGAGATGTCCATGAACATCGAGACCATTCCGAGCAGCCAGATGCTCTTCGGCAATGAACGACAGCTGCCGGTGGCGGCGTTCAGCTGTCCGGATCTGCTGGCACCCGGTCCGGTCATGTGTCTGCTCCCCCTGGTCTGCCGCGCTTGCCGGCAGCGCGGCGCTCAGTGCTTCCCGTGCGCCGCCGGCGCTCGCCGCACCGGCACGGCGAGTTGCAGGCTGCTGCCGTCGTCGAAGCGCAGGGTCAGCGGGACCAGCTGCCCATCCTGCAGTGGCTGCCGCAGGCCGATCAGCATGACGTGGTGGCCGCCGGGGTGGAGTTCGGCCTGGCCGCCGGCTCGAACTTCGATCGCCGTGACCCGCCGCATGCGCATGACGCCCTGGTCGTCGACGTGGGTGTGCAGTTCGACCGACCGTGCCACCGGGCTTTCGGCCTGCAGCAGGCGGCGGTCGCTGTTGCTGCGGTTGCCGATGCTCATGAAGGCGGCCGTGTTCGGCGACCCCGGCGGCATCAGCCGGACGTAGGGGTCGCTGACGACGAGGCCGCTGTCGGCGGCAATGGCGCCGGTGGCCAGCGCCAGCAGGGCGGCGAGGGCAAGGGCTGCAAGCCGAGAGGGCAATGGCGCGATCTCCTGTTGGTCCGGCGGGCGGTATGGCCGGTGGTGGCGCGGCGGTTTCAGCGGGCCTCGCCTGCCGCCAGTTGCTGGCGGACGAAGGCGACGATCTGCGCCGGCGACGAGGCGTGCGGCAGGCTGCCGGCGAGCCGCCCCTGCGGGTCGACGACGTAGGTCGCCGACGAATGGTCGACGGCGTAGTTGCCCTCGGCGTTCGCCGGCTGCTTCTGGTAGCTCGAGCCGTAGGCGGTGGCGACGGCGGCGATCTGCTCGCGTGAGCCGCTGAGGCCGATCAGCGCCGGGTGGAAGAAGGGCGCGTATTCCTTGAGCCGCGCCGGCGTGTCGCGTTCGGGGTCCACCGAGATGAAGATCGGCTGCACGCGCTCGCGCTCGGCTGCCTCGAGATCGGCGATCGCCTGCGCCAGCAGCGACAGCGAGGTCGGGCAGACGTCCGGGCACCAGGTGTAGCCGAAATAGATCAGTACCACCTTGCCACGGTAGTCGGCGAGCGCGACCGGGCCCTGCGGTCCCTGCAGGACGAAGTCGCCACCGCGTGGCGCCGTCCCCGGCGGCAGCTGGCCGTGTGCGACGATCCTCTCGATCGAGCGCTGCGGCAGCGGATCCCAGAACACGGCGAGGTAGAGCAGGGCGGCGGCGAGCAGCGCAATGATGGCGATCAGGAATCCTCTGCTGCGCATGTTCGCCGTGACGCCTTCAGTTGCCGCTGACGAAGCGGAAGGGAACGGCGATCAGCGTCTTGCCGTCATCGACGAGAACCGTCGCCTCCCATTCCATGCTGCCGGTGATGCACACCGGCAGGCTGGCCTGGCCGCTGAAGCGCCTGCCGTCACCGCCTTGGGCTGCGAGCAGCGGCCGGTTGTGGCCCATCTTCATTTCGGTGCCGGCGAGGTCGACCTCGACGCGGCGCACGTCGCTGCCGCGGAAGCTCGCCTGCAGTTGCAGCGGCCGCAGCGCCGGGATCGGCCGCGGTTCGATCGAGAACTCCATCTGGCCGCCGTCGGGCAGAGTCGCGATGCACGCCTGCTGGTTCAGGTTGCAACTCGAAACGGGTAGCAGGACGTCGGTCTTCGGCTGCAGGAGCGGCGCCAGCTTGTAGGCGACGACAGCGAAAACCGCGAGGGCGAGCAGGATGGCGATGTCGAGCAGCAGGTTCCTGGTCATCGGCGGCGGGCGGTGGTGTCGGGATCGGGGTCAGCATTATCGCTCGATCGCGTGCGGCCGGATGCGCGATGCGCGATCGCTGGGCCATGCTGCCCTGCAGCATGATCCGCAAAATTTAATCCAGCTCAAATTATCGGGCTGTGCATCTGCCGACAATGTGCGACATATTGCCGCAGTGGCAGCCGCACGCATGGCGGTCGCTGAGGGCAAGGGTGGTGCCCATTTCATCGAAGGGAGAGTGACCATGAAAATGCGTACGAGACGGGCCGTGCCACTGCTGCTCGCAGCGGGGCTCGGCTGTGCGGCGGTCGGCAGCCTGCAGGCGGCCGAGTCGCTGCAGGATGTGATGAAGCGTCGCAGCCTGTCGCAGCAGGACATCCTGGCTGCGGCGAAGACCTACGTGCCGACCGGCAAGCGCGACGAATTCGTTGCCTTCTCGTCCGGCGGTCAGTCGGGTCAGGTGATCGTCTACGGCATCCCGTCGATGCGCATCCTCAAGTACATCGGAGTGTTCACTCCCGAGCCGTGGCAGGGCTACGGTTTCGACGAGAGCTCGAAAGCCATCCTGGCCTCCGGCCGGATCGACGGCAAGGACATCACCTGGGGCGACACGCACCACCCGGCGATCTCGGAGACGCAGGGCAAGTACGACGGCCAGTTCCTGTTCATCAACGACAAGGCCAACCCGCGGCTGGCGGTGATCGACCTGCGCGACTTCGAGACCAAGCAGATCGTCGTCAACCCGATCTTCAAGTCCGAACACGGCGGCGCCTTCGTCACGCCGGACACCGAGTACGTGATCGAGGCGGCGCAGTACGCGACACCGCTGGAGAACAAGAAGTTCTACCCGCTCGAGGAGTTCAACGAGAAGTACCGCGGCGGCATCACCTACTGGAAGTTCGACCGCAAGGAGGGCCGCATCAATCCGAAGCAGTCGTTCTCGATCGAACTGCCGCCGTACAGCCAGGATCTGTCCGACGCCGGCAAGGGGCCGTCGGACGGCTGGTCGTTCACCAACTCGTTCTGCAGCGAGCGTTACGTCGGCGGCATCGAGAAGGGCCGGCCGCCCTATGAAGCCGGCTGCTCGGCGAAGGACACCGACTACCTGCACGTGATCAACTGGAAGAAGGCGGCCGAGCTGGTTGCCGCCGGCAAGGCGAAGAAGATCAACGGCCACGACGTGCTGATGATGGACACGGCGGTGAAGGAGGGCGTGCTCTTCCTGGTGCCCGAACCGAAGTCGCCGCACGGCGTCGATGTCACTCCCGACGGCAAGTTCATCACCGTTTCCGGCAAGCTCGACACGCACGTCTCGGTCTACTCGTTCGAGAAGATCCAGGCGGCGATCAAGGCCGGCAAGTTCGAATCGAAGGATCCCTACGGCATCCCGGTGATCGGCATGAAGGATGCGCTGCACACGCAGGTACAGCTTGGACTCGGGCCGCTGCACACGCAGTACGACTCGAAGCCGTGCGTCGCCTACACTTCGCTCTATGTCGACTCGCAGGTCGTCAAGTGGAACTTCTGCGAAGGCAAGGTGCTCGACAAGATCAGCGTGCACTACAACATCGGTCACCTGATGACGATGGAGGGTGACTCGGTCGATCCCAAGGGACGCTACCTCGTGGCGCTGAACAAGCTGGCGATCGACCGCTTCGTCCCGGTCGGCCCGCTGCATCCGCAGAACCACCAGTTGATCGACATCAGCGGCGACAAGATGCAGCTCCTCTACGACATGCCGCTGCCGCTGGGCGAGCCGCACTACGTCGTCGCCATCGAAGCCAGCAAGCTGAAGCCGGGCGTTCGCTACAAGGTGGGGACCGACAGCCGCACCGACAAGCCGCACCCGGGTGCCGTCCGTGCCGGCGAGGAGAAGATCGTCAAGAAGGGCAACAAGGTCGAAGTCTTCGGCACCCTGATCCGCTCGCACATCACGCCGGAGACGATCGAGGTGGACGTCGGTGACGAGGTGATCATCAACCTGACCAACCTCGAACGGGCGCAGGACGAGACGCACGGCTTCACGATCTCGACCTACAACGTCCATGCCTCGGTCGAGCCGGGCAAGACCGTGCAGGTGAAGTTCAAGGCCGACAAGGAAGGCGTCTATCCGTACTACTGCACCGAGTTCTGCTCGGCGCTGCACCTCGAGATGCAGGGTTACCTGCTGGTCAAGCCGAAGGGCTGGAAGGCGACCAAGACCTCGACCGCGGCCGGCGCGAACTACACCGAGGCGGACTACAAGACGCAGCTGAAGAAGGTTGCCGACACGCAGGCGGTGATCGACTCGGTGGTCGGCTACATCACCAGCGTCAACTACAAGGACTTCCCGGACGTCGTCGCGATGATGGATGATGCGGTCGACCAGCTGGGCAAGATCAAGGACGCCAAGGCGAAGGCCGATGAGGCGGCGGCGAAGAAGGACTGGAACAACGCCGCGCTGTGGACCGAGCAGATCTGGCAGTACCAGGTCAAGGCGGCCGACCTCGGGCTGCGGGCGAAGACCTACCTCGAGCAGAACGGCGCCAAGAAGATCAAGTAGTCCGCGTTGTGGATCTGACTCAAGGCAACTCGACGGGGAGCAGGCTCACTCTGTTCCCCGTTTTCACATCAGGAAGGAACAACCATGAAAAGTGCGATGGCCCTGCTGCTGCTGGGCGTGCTGGCAACGCCGGCGATGGCGGCCGACGGCGCCAAGCTCTACACCGAGAAGACCTGCAATGCCTGCCACGGTCCCGCCGGCAACAAGCCGCTGATGCCCGACTACCCGAAGATCGCCGGGCAGAACGCGAAATACGCCGAGCGGCAGATGCTCGACATCAAGAGCGGTGCGCGCGCGAACGGCAACTCGGCGGCGATGAAGGGCGTCATGCACCTGGTCAGCGACGAGGAGATCAAGGCACTGGCCGATCATCTCTCGAAGCTCAAGCCCTGAAGCGCGACGCCGGTCCGACTTGACAATTATCAACGCCAGAGCGCGGGACGATTGCTAGATTGACGGCATCGTTTCGCAACCACAAGGGAGTTCGCAATGAAGAAGCTGATCCTGGCCGTGTCGCTGGCGGTGGTCGCCACCACCGCCGTGCATGCCGGCCCGCCGGCGCCGAAGACGCAGGGCATCGAGAGCAAGGACTACAAGTGGAATGCCCAGGAAGGCGAGAAGATCGAGGCGCTGAAGCTCAAGGGCGACGCCAAGCGCGGCGAGGAGGCCTATGAGGTCTGTGGCGCCTGCCACCTGCCATCGGGCGCTGGTCGTCCCGACGGCACCTTCCCGCAGCTCGCCGGCCAGCACACGACCGTCCTGATCAAGCAGATGGCCGACATCCGTGCCGGCCTGCGCGACAACCCGACGATGTATCCCTTCGCCGCAACGCTCACCGATCCGCAGGAACTGGCCGATGTCGCGGCCTACATCGAGAAGATGTGCATCCCGCCCGAACACGGCAAGTACGACGGCAAGGATCTCGACAAGCAGCTGGCGACCGGCAAGGAACTCTACGAGAAGGAGTGCAAGGAGTGTCACGGCGCCAACGGCGAGGGCCTCAAGGACAAGTTCTATCCGGTGATCGCCGGCCAGCACTACAAGTATCTGTTGCGCCAGATGACCGAGATTCGTGACGGGCACCGGCGCAACGCCAACCCCGACATGGTGCGGATCATCAAGAAATACAACAACGATCAGTTGGTCGCCATCTCGGCCTATCAGGCAAGCCTGGTGATGCCGGGCAACATGTGCAAGGCCAAGGCGGCTGCCCCGGCGAAGAAGAAGTAGCCGAGTCCGGCGCAGGACACGCTGCGGCACGGCCCGCCGGCACTCGTCCGGCCGGCCGTGCCGCGGCGGGCAGATCACCATGAAGGACATGCTGCGGGCCGCGGAGTGATGTCCGCCGGCAGCAGTCGGGGGCTAGCGCCCCGGCACGAGGATGGACAGAATGTCGGCAGTACCAGGCAGCAGGCAGAACGTGATCGTCGCGGCGCTGACGGCGCTGGCGATGGTGTTGATGATCGTCGCCTATTTCGCGCCGATCTGGTGGGTTTCGCTGACGGCACCGAACTACCCGCCGGATGCCTTTCCCGACGGCATCCGCATCCATTTCCATTTCAATGGCGTCTTCAACGGCTGCAAGGCGGCCGGCAAGGGGACGCGGATGGCGAGCGAGATCATCCAGAAGGATCTCTCGCACGAGGACGAGCGCTACAACCCGATCACCGACAAGGGCAAGGACATCGACAAGGGCGCGCAGGGCCTCGACTGCGTGCATGAGATGAACACCATCAACCACTATGTCGGCATGTTCCCGATCGCCACCGGCGCGCCGGTCGAGAAGCCGCTGGCGAAGTTCTTCTTCGCCTTCTTCGCCGTCATGCTGCTCGCCTTCATGCTGCCGCGGCGCAAGCCGCGGGTGCTCGTGCTGGCCGCCGGCTGCAGCCTCATCGCCGGCTGGATGCTGCTCGACCAGTACGCCTTCGGCGCCCTGTCGGCGCATGTCGCGGACTACGTCAACGAGACCGGGACCTTCTTCAACGAGCCCGAGAAAATCCAGGTCTGGGGCGACAATGTCACGCGCATCACGCATGCGGTGATCGCCGGCACGCTCGTCGCGATGCTCGTCCTCGTCGTCGGCGTTGCCCGGCTGCGCGTCTTCTCGCTGCTGCTGGCGCTCGTTCCGGCGCTGCTGCCGATCTACTTCGTCATCACCTACGCCGGCTGGCTGTGGTTCTTCGGCCACAACCTGCATCCGTGGGGCGCCTTCACCGTCAAGCCCTTCATGCCGACGGTTTTCGGCGAAGGCAAGGTGGCGCAGTTCTCGACCTACTCCTACCCGTACTGGGGTTACGCGCTGCTGCTCGGCGTCATGCTTTGCCTGTTGCTGGCGCTGCTCATCCGCCGCAAGCAGATGCGTGAAGGAACGGCGGAGTAAGGGGGTGTTTGGCCGCCTGCTCGCCGCCGGCCTTGCCTGCGGCCTTGCCCTGGTCGTCGTTCCGATGCCCGGCGGAGCCGAGGACGCGCTGACCGCGTTGCGGCGCAGCGGCGCCGGTCGCGACCCGGCGAGCGATGCCGGCGAAAAACGCTTTGGCGACATGGCTGCGCCGGCTGCGGCCGGCTGGGGCAGCATCGACGAGAAGGTGACGATCCCGACCGCCGGCCGCGTCGCCGGCCTGCCGTTCCTGCAGGATCTCGTCAACGCGGCGCCGGCCGGTTCGGTCCTCAAGCCGCCGGCAGGCGTTTACTCGGGTCCACTGGTGATCGACAAGCCGCTGACCATCGATGGTGGCGGCGCGGTGACCATCGACGGCGGCGGCAGGGGGACGGTCGTCGTGCTCGCCGCCAGCGATTCCGTCCTGCGTGGCCTGCGGCTCGTCGGCTCGGGTGCGTCGCACGATTCCGACGACGCCTGCCTGAACGTCCGCGGCGACCGCAACCTCATCGAGCGCCTGCGGATCGACGACTGCCTGTTCGGCATCGATCTCAAGAAGGCCAACGACAACGTCGTTCGCGGCAACCACATCCGCTCGAAGCCCTTCGATCTCGGCACGCGCGGCGACAGCCTGCGCCTCTGGTACAGCCACCGCAACCTGATCGCCGACAACCTGATCGAGGATGCGCGCGACATGGTCGCCTGGTACTCGAACGACAACCGCTATGTCGACAACACCGCGCGGCGCAGCCGCTACTCGATCCATTTCATGTTTGCCAGCAACAACGTGGTCGAGGGCAACCGCTTCCACGACAACGCGGTCGGCGTCTATGTCATGTACTCCGGTGGTGGCGCCATCCGCAACAACCTCTTCTCGCGTGCCAACGGCCCGACCGGAATGGCGGTCGGCTTCAAGGAAGCATCGGACGTGATTGTCGAGGGCAACGAGATCATCTACTGCGCGATTGGCGTCGGTCTCGACATGTCGCCCTTCGAACCCGACAGCACGATCAGCATCCGCGGCAACCGCATCGCCTACAACGGCGTCGGCATCAGCTTCCTCGCCGACAAGGAAGGCACCCTGATCGCCGGCAACAGCTTCGAGGGCAACCTGTCGCAGGTGGCGATGGGCGACGCCGGCAGCGCGCGCAACAACGTCTGGCGCGGCAACTACTGGGACGATTACCAGGGCTTCGACCGCGACCGCGACGGGCAGGGCGACCGGCCGCACGAGCTGTACGCCTACGCCGACCAGCTCTGGATGGCGATCCCCTACGCGCGCTTCTTCCGCAATGCGCCGGTACTGGAGATGCTCGACTTCCTCGAGCGCCTGGCCCCGTTCTCCGCTCCGGTCCTGCTGCTGCGCGATCAGGATCCGGTCTTCGACAAGTCGCGGATGAACGAAGCGAAGCCTGCGGCCTGACGAGGAAGGTCGCACGCGGCTTCACGACGGCGCCGGTGGTCAATGTTGCCAGCGCGGTGCGGTGCCGACGCTCACCCGGAAAAGCCTCAGGCTCTGGGTGCTGCATGTGCGGGCGAGCAGCGACCGGAACCGACGGAGAGCTCCTTCAGCCTCGCGGTCGATATGGGACAGCGTCCCCCTGTTCGTCGTCGCTGTCCGCGATGGCGATGGAAATCGCCGAGTCGGCCGTGGAAATCATGGCAGGATCTTCCCTTGCTCCTCTCTGGTTGTTTGATCCTGGCTGTGCGTCGCGCCGGTGTCCATCGCTGCTGCCGGCGTGGCGGCTTTTGTCGCAGCGGGAGATCCGCGCTAGACTGCGAGTGCTTGATGATCGGAAGCCGCCATGGGTCTGCCGCAAGAGAAACCCGCAGTCTTTGATGATCTTTTGGTCTTCGAGAACCACGACGGCCAGTGGCTGTTGCTGGCCGTTCTCGAAGATGACGCGGCCGTTTCGCAGCCGCCCTTTGCGGCCATCCGCTTCGCGCTCGGCGGGCTGTGGGCGGACTGAGTGCCGGCATTCGGCTGGCGCCCGGCGCCGCCCGGGTGCTCGAGGAAGCGGCGCGGCCGGGCTGGCAGGCGCGCCTGGCGCTCGGCTTCGAACGGCGTCGCGAACGGACGGTACTCGTGCGTTGCGAACATTGCGGGCCGCTGCGGGTGCAGAAGGCGCTGTATCCGGAGGGGCCGGCGGTCTGCCAGGCGATCATCCTGCATCCGCCCGGTGGCATCGCCGGCGGTGACGGTCTCGACATCGCGCTGCTCGCGGGGGCCGGCGCGCACGCGCAGTTGACGACACCGGGTGCCGGCAAATGGTATCGTTCCGGCGGCCGGCGCGCGTCGCAGTCGTTGCATTTGCGCGTCGACGCGCAGGCCATCGTCGAGTGGCTGCCGCAGGAGACGATCGTCTTCGACGGCGCCGAGGCGGCGATGCAGACGCGAATTGAGCTGGCGGCCGGGGCGCTGTACTGCGGCTGGGAAATCCTCTGTCTCGGGCGGACGGCCAGTGGCGAGCGTTTCGCGCATGGCCGGCTGGATCTGTCGACGCGCATCGAGCAGGGCGGGCGGCCGCTGTGGATCGAGCCTGGCGGCCTGCGCGGCGGTTCGCCGTGGCTCGACGCTGCCGCTGGTCTCGGTGGCTTGCCGGTGAGCGCGACGCTGCTGCTCGCCGGCCGCGCGGTCGAGCCGGAATGGCTGGCGGCGTGCCGCGCGCTGCCGCTCGCCGCCGGCCTGCGCGCCGGCGTCACGGCGCTGCCCGGGGTGCTGGTCGCGCGCTGCCTGGCGCCGGCGAGCGAGCCGGCGAAGGAGTGGCTGCTCGGCGTCTGGCAGCGACTGCGGCCGCTGGCGCTGCTGCGGGCCGCCGTGCCGCCGCGCATCTGGAGTACCTGATTCTGCTGAAAGGAAGCCATGGAACTGACGCCGAGAGAGAAGGACAAATTGCTGCTGTTCACCGCCGCGCTGCTTGCCGAGCGGCGGCGCGCGCGCGGGCTGCGGCTCAACTACCCGGAAGCGGTGGCGCTGATCAGCGCGGCGATCATCGAGGGCGCGCGCGATGGGCGGACGGTCGCCGAGCTGATGCATCACGGCACGACGATTCTGGGCCGCGACGAGGTGATGGAGGGCGTTGCCGAGATGATCCACGACATCCAGGTCGAAGCGACCTTTCCCGACGGCACCAAGCTGGTCACCGTCCACCACCCGATCGTCTGAGGAGGCCCGTGATGATTCCCGGAGAGATGCACATCGAGCCCGGCGAGATCGAGCTCAACGCCGGTCGCGAGACGATCCGGCTGGCCGTCGCCAACACCGGTGACCGACCGATCCAGGTCGGTTCGCACTACCACTTCGCCGAGACCAACGCCGCGCTGTCCTTCGATCGCGCGGCCGCGCGTGGCTTCCGGCTCGACATCGCCGCCGGTACGGCGGTGCGTTTCGAGCCGGGGCAGACGCGCAGCGTGCAGCTCGTCGCGCTCGCCGGCGAGCGCCGGGTCTACGGTTTCACCGCCGCCGTCATGGGAGCCCTCGAATGAGCGTCCGCATCTCGCGCCAGGCCTATGCCGAAATGTTCGGGCCGACGGTCGGCGACCGCGTCCGCCTCGCCGATACCGATCTGTGGATCGAGGTCGAGCAGGACCTGACCGTCTACGGCGACGAGGTCAAGTTCGGCGGTGGCAAGGTCATCCGCGACGGCATGGGGCAGGGCCAGAAGCCGGCGGCGGAAGTGGCCGATACGGTGATCACCAACGCGCTGATCGTCGACCACTGGGGAATCGTCAAGGCCGACATCGCGCTCAAGGGCGGCCACATCGCCGCCATCGGCAAGGCCGGCAACCCGGACATCCAGCCCGGCGTGACGATCAGCATCGGTGGCGGCACCGAGATCATCGCCGGCGAAGGGATGATCGTCACCGCCGGCGGCATCGACAGCCACATCCACTTCATCTGTCCGCAGCAGATCGAGGAGGCGCTGATGTCGGGCGTGACGACGATGCTCGGCGGCGGCACCGGGCCCGCCACCGGCACCTACGCGACGACCTGCACGCCGGGCCCCTGGCACATCCAGCGCATGCTGCAGGCCGCCGAGGCGTTCCCGATGAACCTCGGTTTCTTCGGCAAGGGCAACGTCTCGCTGCCCGAACCGCTGCGCGAGCAGGTGCGCGCCGGCGCGATCGGCCTCAAGCTGCACGAGGACTGGGGAACGACGCCGGCGGCGATCGACAACTGCCTGTCGGTCGCCGACGAGATGGACGTGCAGGTGGCGATCCACACCGACACGCTCAACGAGTCGGGCTTCGTCGAAACGACGCTGGCCGCCTTCAGGGGGCGGACGATCCACACCTTCCATACCGAAGGCGCCGGCGGCGGGCACGCGCCGGACATCCTGCGCGCCGTCGGCGAAGCCAACGTCCTGCCGTCGTCGACCAACCCGACGCGGCCGTACACGGTGAATACCGTCGACGAGCACCTCGACATGCTGATGGTCTGCCATCACCTGGACCCGGCGATCGCCGAGGACGTCGCCTTCGCCGAGAGCCGCATCCGGCGCGAGACGATCGCTGCCGAGGACATCCTGCACGACCTCGGGGCGCTGTCGATGATGTCGTCGGACTCGCAGGCGATGGGCCGGGTGGGCGAGGTGATCATCCGCACCTGGCAGACGGCGCACAAGATGAAGCTGCAGCGCGGTCCGCTGCCGTCTCCCGGCGGCGACCGGCAGCCGAGCGACAATTTCCGCGTCAAGCGCTATCTCGCCAAGTACACGATCAACCCGGCGATCACGCACGGCATCAGCCACCTCGTCGGCTCGATCGAAGTCGGCAAGCTGGCCGACCTGGTGCTCTGGAAGCCGGCTTTCTTCGGCGTCAAGCCGTCGCTGATCCTCAAGGGGGGGATGATCGCCGCCGCCGCGATGGGCGATGCCAATGCGTCGATCCCGACGCCGCAGCCGGTACACTACCGGCCGATGTTCGGCTCCTTCGGCAATGCGCTGCAGACTTCGGTGACTTTCGTCTCGCAGGCGGCACTGGACAGCCCCGGAGTCGCCGCGCTGCAGTTGCGCAAGCCACTGGTCGCCGTTCGCCAGACCAGGGGGATCGGCAAGGCGGACCTGGTACACAACGCCGCGACGCCGCAGATCGAGGTCGATCCCGAAACCTACGCCGTGCGTGCCGACGGCGAGCTGCTGGTCTGCGAGCCGGCGAGCGTGCTGCCGCTGGCGCAGCGTTACTTCCTGTTCTGAGGCGAGCATGCTTCTGGCCGAATCCTTCGCCGCCGCCGACCTTCCGGTCAGCGATCAGCTGGTGCTGCCCTACGACGCCCGCTGCCGCAGCCGGCAGCGGGTGACGCTGGTCGGCGGCGAGGAAATGGGCTATGTGCTGCCGGCCGGTACGGTACTGCGCGACGGCGACCGCTTGCTGGCCAGTGATGGGCGCGTCGTCGAGGTCCGCGCGGCGCCTGAAGAGCTGCTCGAGGTTCGCGCCCGTGACACCCTGCAGTTGATCCGTGCCGCCTACCATCTGGGCAACCGGCACGTGCCGGTGCAACTCGGCGACGAGTTCCTCCGCCTGCAGCCGGACCACGTGCTCGGCGCCATGCTGCGGCGTCTGGGTTGTTCGCTCGCTGCGGTCGTGGCGCCCTTCGATCCGGAGGGCGGAGCCTACGGCGCGGCGCACAGCCACGCAGGCGCAGCGCTACATGGCGGCGCCGCGGCACGTGTCGGCGACTACCGGCCGGCGCCGGGCCGGCGCCAGAGCGATGCGCACGACCCGGGCCACGGCGCACATCGTTCGCCGGCGAAGATCCACGCATTCAAGTGAGCCTCGTGCTGGCACGCCTGCTGCAGCTCGCCAGCCCGGCGTTGCCGGTCGGCGCCTACACCTATTCGCAGGGGCTCGAATGGGCCGTCGAGGCCGGGCTGGTGCGCGACGAGACGAGCGCCGGGCAGTGGATCGGCGGCGTGCTCGAGGAGGGCATCGGTCGCTTCGAGGCGCCGCTCGCTGCCTGCCTGCAGCGCGCCTGGAACGTCGCCGACGTCGGCGAGGTGGCGCGTCTGAACGGCGAGTTCCTGGCCAGCCGCGAGTCCTCCGAGCTGCGTGCCGAGACCCTGCAGATGGGCTACTCGCTGTGCCGCCTGCTGCGTGACCTGGACGATTTCCCCTTGCCCGAGCTCCTCGATGAGCTGCCGGAAACGGCTTTTCCGACGGTCTGGGCGCTGGCCGCCGCGTCCTGGCGGATCCCGCTGGCCGACTCGCTCGCCGCCTACCTGTGGTCCTGGTGCGAGAACCAGGTGCTGGCGGCGCTGAAGGCCGTGCCGCTCGGCCAGACTGCCGGACAGCGGCTTCTGCTGCAGCTCGGTGGCCGCATTCCGCCGCTCGTGCAACGGGCACTGGTCCTCCCGGAGGCGGAATGGAGCAACTTTGCCCCGGGTTTCGCGCTGGCGTCGAGCCAGCACGAGACGCAGTATTCGAGACTCTTTCGATCATGACGGAAAGCGAGCCGCGGATGAACACCCGAACCGCCCTGCGCATCGGCATCGGAGGCCCGGTCGGCTCCGGCAAGACCGCACTCACCCTGGCGCTGTGCCTCGCCCTGCGCGAGAAGTACAGCCTCGGCGTGGTGACCAACGACATCTACACTGCCGAGGACGCGAAGTTCCTGGTGCAGCACGCGGCGTTGCCGCAGGAACGGATTCTCGGCGTCGAGACCGGCGGCTGCCCGCACACCGCGATCCGCGAAGACGCCTCGATCAACCTCGAAGCCGTCGCGCGACTGACGACGGCGTTCCCGGACATCGAGATCGTCCTGGTCGAATCGGGGGGCGACAACCTCGCCGCGACCTTCAGCCCCGAACTCTCCGACCTGACGCTCTACGTCATCGACGTCGCCGCCGGCGACAAGATTCCGCGCAAGGGCGGGCCGGGGATCACCCGCTCCGACCTGCTGGTGATCAACAAGACCGATCTCGCGCCGCTGGTCGGCGCATCACTCGAAGTGATGGCGCGCGACAGTCGCAGGATGCGCGGTGATCGCCCCTTCGTCTTCAGCAACATGAAGACCGGCGAGGGGCTGGCCGAGATCATCGCCTTCATCGAGGCGCGCGGTCTGTTCCACTGAGCGGGCGGCAAGCTGTCGCTGGCTTGGCGGGATGGTTGTGGGGCGAGCGGGTCGTCGCCGCGTTGCGCATGCCGCCAGCGAAATTGGGGCTCAGCAGGCGCGGCCGTCGGGCAGACGGGTGAAGCCGAAACCACCGCCGTGGCCCGGCTGGATGCAGATCGTCACGCCAAGCGAGCGCGCGGCGCGGTCGATGTCGGGCGGAAAGGCAGCGAAGGGGATCGATCGCTCGACGACTGACCGGATGAACGCGATCTCGTCCTGCTGGTCGCCGGCGTTGAGGACGGCGAAGGATTTCAGGCTGCCGTTGGGGTTGATCCGGAACTGGACGGCGGCCGGCTTCATCCCCCGGCTGCGCGGGTCGTTGCGGACGAAGGCGGCGCTCCGGTTCAGTCGCCGGACGATGCCATCGAGGTAGAGGTCGAGGCTGAAGGGGTCGGGCGGTGGCGTGTCGGGCCGGCGCTCGAGCAGCAGCAGTCCCTGTTCGTCGCGCCGCGCTTGCTGTCGGCCGAGCTCCGCCGCCTGTGCCAGCGAACGCTGCGCCAGCGACGGCCTGGGAGCCGCCTTCGCCTGCGCGTCGAGCTCGTCGAGGAAACGCTTCATCTCCTGCCTTTCACTCGGGCTCCAGCGCGGCGTGTCGTCGCGAGCCACTTTGCCGGCCGGCGTCGGCATGCTCGGCGTGCGCGTGCGGGGCGCCTTGCTGGCCGGTCGGGCGGCGGCGCGCGGCGGAGCTTTGGCTGTCGCCGGCTGGCGCGGCAGGGTGGCCTGCGCTGCCGGCGGCGCTGCCGGCTGCGGTGCCGGCGCCAGGCTGGCTGCGAAGCGCGTCGAGGCTATCGGCCGGGGCACTGCCTCCTGCTCCGGAAAGAAGAGGACGATGGCGTGCAGGAGCAGCGATGCCGCCAGGGCAGCAAACAGCGAGCGCGAGATCGGAGTGTGTTCTACGCCAGCCTCGTCATCTGCCCGAGCGGCTTCGCACAAGACGTCGCCAGCAGCTCGCGCGGCATCGCCTGCGTGCGTGGGCGTGTGGCGAGCGCACGGCGCGCGCGCCAGATCGGTCGCATGGCAGGATCACTCGCAGCGTGGCGGCGGCGCCGCCGCGCCGCCCAGGGCTGCGGTCCGGCGCGACCGGCGTCGGTGAGACCGCGGTCGCAGAAGGTCTTCAGGGCCCATGTGGGCAGGATAGCGAGCCGGCCGGTGGTCGTCAATTCGGGCGTGGCCGGTCCGCGGCAGCAGCGGCGACGGCCACGGTGCCTGCCGTTGGCCGCATGGGCCGGCAGGCTCCTTCCGGGCCAGTGTTGATGTGAAAGTCGCGTCCGCGAATCGCGAATCCTCCTTTTCCCGCACACCGGATAAGGGTCTGGGATGAGGGAAAATGGTCACGACCTTCGTCAGCACGAGTCTCTCAACCGCCATGACCTCTCGTGGCGACTCGGTGTTTCCCGCGACGGCGACCGGCAACCGCAACTGCTATACTGAAGCCGTCCATTCGGTGGGGGGCGCCGCTTGGGCGCAAGTGTCGACCCGTTGCCGGATGGCCGGCAAGTGTCGCGTTGGTGGGGCGGGCGGACTGTCGGAATTTCTTACAACACAGCTGCCCGACAGCAGTGTGATATTTCTAACATTCTGCTGCAAAATGAGTTTTTTGTTCTGGCACGAATGTTGCTCTGTAACTGTCAGGTTTTGCTGAGGGGCGGGGGTGGAACGGTACAGCCCCTTGAAGCCAAGACTTGTGAAGCCCACTTAAACCCTCATCCACCGGTTTTCCGAGCAGGGGGCTGGTGACCGAAGTGAAGGAGTCAAACGATGAGTGTAACTCGTAGCAGGACCAAGATCGCCCTGGCCGTCATGGCCTTGGTCGCGTCGACTGGCGCTTCGGCGGCTCAGGTCGGCATGACCATCGGTAACATCACAGGGTCGTACGACGTTTATCTCGGAACATTCACCAGCGTTCCGAATCCGCCGGCATGGCCGCTGGCAAAGGTTGCCTCGACTGTTCCGAATGCGCAGGCAGCGCTCGACGACGCGGGTGGCAATGCCAACTTCAACGGTAACACTGCGAACAGCGGGCCGGGCGGCAACGTGGAACTCGGCAAGTTCGGTTCGCCAACGACGATGAGCGGCTCCGTCGGCGGCAAGCCGATCGAGCTCAGGAGCCTGCAGTACGGTGACTGGGCAAACAATGGCAAGGCCCTCGGTTACGAGTACATCGGCGGATTTTCTGCCGCGTACAACCTTGGTCTGACCCAGTCGCAGATCAAGACCTTCGTTGACATTCTGGTGCCGAACAGTCCAACCCAAGTGGCAGGCTGGCAGCGGCTGAGCGATCCGAACGTCTCGTACGTCTACATCGACGGGCATGAGGTCAACATCGGGCTCGCAGGTTTCCTGGATGTCGAGCAGCTGCTGGAGGCCGCACTCGGAGCGCAGTTGCCTCCCAGCCCCAAGCCCTACCAAGCCAGCGAAGTCGTCCATGTCTGCCTCGGCAGCGTCTGCGACTACCTCTACAGCTTCGTTGGTACGCCGAGTGGTGTTATTGGGCCTGACGGTGTCTCGTACCCGGCCAACTACAATGTGACGATCCCCGAGCCGGAGTCGCTGGCACTGCTGGGCCTTGGCTTGGTCGGCCTTTTCGTCGGTCGCCGCCGCCGCGCCTGAGGCGCTTCGCAAGAGCTTCTCGGCGTGCGAGCGCCGATTTGGGGGTGTGCCTGCAGAGCCCGCAAGGGCTCTGCGCGCGATGGGACCCGGGTGTGGGACCGTCGGCCATGGGGCAGGGGATGAAGCCTGGAACTGCTCACCGCGGAGGTGGCCTTGGAATACGCTGGACTTTTTGGCCTCTGTGCCCTCTTTTCGGCTGTGGTCATCCGTTGCAGCATCGCGCTGGCTGGTCGCATCGGGGCGATGGATCGCCCTGGCGGGCACAAGCAGCATGCGGTGAGCACCCCGTTCGTCGGTGGCTTTGGCCTCATCAGCGTGGTCGTTGTGGCTTTCACCCTCGGCGATCGTCTACCCGGCGGATCGACGTCGGTCGCCTTGCTGGCGGGATCCGTGTGCATGTTCGTGACAGGGCTGGCCGACGACATCTGGCACCTGGGTTTCAAGCCGAGGTTCGTCGTGCAGGCTGCCGTCGCGTTGACCATGGTGTATGTCGGAGGGGTGGAGCTGGCGTCGCTCGGGAAACTCCTGCCCGGCGTTGCGGTGGATCTCGGTTGGCTTGCCGTGCCGATCACCGTCTTCGCGACGATCGGCCTGATCAACGCGGTCAACATGATCGATGGGATCGACGGGCTCTCGGGTTCGGTGAGTCTCGTCAGCCTGGCGTTCATTGCCGTCGTCGCGCATGGCGCTGACAACCCGGCCTACCTGCTGGTGGCAGTGGCGTTGATGGGTGGTATCGTCGGTTTCCTGTTCTTCAACCTCCGCTATCCGGGAAACGCCCGCGCAAGGGTGTTCCTTGGCGACAACGGCAGCATGCTGCTCGGCTTCGTCTTTGCCTGGCTGCTGATCGCCCTGTCGCAGGGTGGCGATGCGGCGGCGATGACTCCGGTCACTGCCTTGTGGCTCTTCGCGTTGCCGCTGATGGATACCGTTGGCGTCATGCTGCGGCGGATCTGGCTTGGCAAGTCGCCCTTCCGGGCCGACCGCCACCACCTGCATCACCTCTTGGTCCGGGCAGGTTTTCGTGTCTGCGATGTCGTCGCCGTGGCGGTGCTGATGCAGTTCGTCTTCGCGCTGATCGGTGTCACCTGCCTGTTGCTCCGGGTTCCCGAGTACTTGGCCTTCTGGCTTTTTCTTGGCATCTTTGCCGTCTATTTCCTGCTCATCGCGCGGCCGTGGCGGCTGGTTCCCTGGCTGCAGTGGCTGAATCGACGCCTCGGTCTGCCATCGGCGCAGGTGCGCGGCATCTTCGTCGGATACGTGCGTCGGGAAAGGTGCCCGCAGCTGCTTGGGCTGATTGCGCAGGGGCTCAGCGGCCAATACGATTACCAGTTGAGCGTCTTTGAGAGCGACAGGAAGGATGCGCAGGGGCGCAGGGTGTATTGCATGGTCCATGTCCCGAATATCGGGGATGAACGCTTGATTGGCGCTGTCCGGCGAGACGTGCTGCGCCTGCGCAGGCGCCTGGCCAGGAGGCATGGACTCGACATCCGCCTGCTCCTCGCGCGTGCGGTGGAGAGCGGGTTGCAGCCGGCGTACGACGCCGCGGCGGCAGGCGGCAGGCGCATCGGCGAGAGCGAGCGTCGCCAGCCGCAGAGCACGCTGATCTATTCGATCGAGCGTGGCCGGCACAGCGTGCGCAGTGACCACGGTGGCTTTGAACTCAGCCTGCCACCTCCCTGCAGGTAGTCGTCATGTTCAGCCGTATCCTCACCGTATGTACCGGCAACATCTGCCGCAGCCCGGCGGCGGAGTACCTGCTGCGGCAGCGGGCGGCCAGTTCGGGGCGCCGGATCGAAGCACGCTCGGCGGGTATCGGCGCGCTCGTCAATCATCCGGCGGAGGAGGCCACACGCGAGCTGATGAGCGCGCGTGGCGTCGATCTCAGCGGTCACCGGGCCAGTCAGCTGACGCGGGAGCGCCTGCGCTGGGCGGAACTGGTGCTGGTCATGGAGAAGCACCACCGGGACGCGGTGGTGGCCATGGACCCGACGGCCCGTGGCAAGACCTTCCTCATCGGGCACTGGACGAGCAAGGAAATCCCCGACCCTTACCGGCGCGGCGACGAGGCGCATGCCGAGGCGTTGCAACTGATTGACGAGGCGCTGGATCCCTGGGTCAGCAAGCTGGGCTGAAGAACTGACCCATCCGCCGGTTTTTCTCGCCTTGGCGTGAGATTTCGCACCGCACGGTGTCTCGCCGGGAGTTAGTCTTTCCCCGTTGCTGGTTTCTGGCCACAGCAGACCGTGGACACCGGCCGCGTTTAAGAAAGACACGGCGATCGGCGACAAGCTGCGGCTTGGCTGTCCATCGGCCGGCAAGCGCCAATGCTGGCTTTGCGCGATGCGCCACTGGACGTTACACTGCACGGCTCGTTCTGGCCGGGGCGTACCGACCGGATGAAGAGGCTACGAGATGAGGATTCTTGCATGAAGTCTTTGCGACATCGGCTGCCGGCGTGGCGAAGCGTGCTGCTGTGCCTTGCGTTGGGCATGCTGGCAGGGTGCACCATCATTCCCGGCAACCAGAGTTACGCCAACCGCGAGGAGTCCGACGTCAGGCTGCCGGTGCAGCAGGGCGACCAGCTGCAGCCGGCGAACGTGCGCATCCGGCCGATCACGGCGGAGTTGATCATCGATCTCTTCAAGTCGGCCTTGCCGCCAATCGGTGACGGAACCAGTTCGGCGCAGGCGGCGACGGCAAGCGATCCACGCTTCCGTGGCCAGGACCCTGCAGCAGTTCCCAGTTACCGGTTGGGGCCGGGAGACATCATTTCGATCATCGTCTGGGACCACCCGGAACTGACGATCCCCGCCGGCAGCTTCCGGACGGCGGAGCAGGCGGGCACGGTGATCGCCGAGGACGGTACGATCTTCTATCCCTACATCGGTGTCGTCAAGGCGGCCGGCAAGACGACCAGCGAGCTGCGCGAAATCCTGTCGACGCGGCTCGCCAAGTTCATCGAGCGGGTGCAGCTCGACGTCCGGATGGTCGCTTTCCGCAGCCAGCAGGTCTATGTCGTCGGCGAAGTGGCAAAGCCGGGGATCCAGCCCGTCAACGACGTGCCGATGACCGTCCTCGATGCGGTCAACCGTGCCGGCGGCTTCACGCCGGAAGCCGACTTCAGCCGCGTCCTCCTGACCCGCCGCGGGATGACCTATCTGGTCGACGTGCAGTCGATGTACGACTATGGCCGTACCGAGAGCAATCCGCTGCTCGAACATGGTGACATCGTCAACGTCTCGGACCGCAGCTACAACAAGATCTTCGTTCTTGGCGAGATCGCCAAGCCCGGTTCGCTGGTCATGAACAGGAAGCGCTCGACGCTCGCCGAGGCACTGAGCGACGCTGGCTACATCAATCAGAGCACCGCCGATCCGCGCTGGATCTACGTCATGCGCGGCAACAGCAAGGATTCCCCGGAGCTGTTCCACCTCGACGCGCGTCTGCCCGACGCGATGCTGCTGGCCGACCGCTTCCCGTTGCGACCGCGTGACATCATTTACGTCGATGCGGCTCCGGTCGTTCGCTGGCAGCGGGTGATCGCCAACATCCTGCCGACCTCAACCATGCTTGACCTGACCAGCCGGACGCAGTGGCCGCTGTTCGGCGCGCGGCAGTAGCAGGGCCCCGGGCTGAAGCGGCCTCAGCTCGAGCGCGCTTGCGGCGAGGGGCTATGTCGTAGTCATCTGCGCCGCCAAGCCGGCCTTGCGACGCCTGGTTGCCCGGCACGCTGCTGGGGTGCCTAACACGATGGATGAACCATGGACAATGACCAGTCAAGATTTCCTTCTGCTGCGAGTGGTTCGGGACTGCTCCCGCCAGCCACGCAGCCGATGCCGCAGCTCGCGTCCGAGGACGAGGACGAAGGCTTGGCGTTGGGCGAGATCATCGCCGTCCTCATGGACTACCGCTGGCTGATCGCTGCGATCTGTCTCTGCACGCTCGCCCTCGGCCTCGGCTGGGTATTTGTCAGCAAGCCGATCTACCGCGCGGATGGTCTGTTGCAGATCGAGGAAAAGAAGGGGTCCGGAGGAGTCTTCAAGGCTCTCGAGCCGCTGCTCGGCGAAGACACGACCGTTTCGGCCGAGGTCGAGATTCTCAGCTCGCGCATGGTTCTCGGGCGGGTGGTCGGGAAGCTGAAACTCGACATCATCGCCAGTCCACGAACCCTGCCACTGATCGGTGGCGCGGTGGCCAGGCGCTATGAAGGCGACGAACCCAATTCCGCTTGGCTGGGGTTGTCCCGCTTTGCCTGGGGGGGCGAAGTGATCCAGGTCGATTCGCTCGAAGTACCGGATTCGGCGCTCGACGGCGAGCTGTGGCTGACGGCAGGTGAGGACGGCACCTTCACGATCGTGGACGAGGATGACCGTCTGGTCCTCGAAGGCAAAGCCGGCGTCAGGGCCAATGGTCAAGGTTATTCGGCGTTCATCGCCCAGCTCAAGGCACGACCCGGGACGCAGTTTCTGCTGAAGAAGCTGTCGGCAGAGACGGCGATCGACAATCTGCGCCGGAACTACTCGGTCAAGGAGCGCGGCAAGAAGTCGGGCGTCCTCGAGCTGAGCATGGTCGGTCAGAAGCCGGCGCAGATTGCGCTGATTCTCGACGACATCATGAACACCTACGTCCGCCAGAATGTCGAGCGCCGCTCGGCGGAGGCAGAGAAAACGCTGAAGTTCCTCGACACCCAGTTGCCGGCGCTGAAGACCCAGGTTGACAGCGCCGAAGCCGCCTACAACAGTTATCGCCAGAGCCGCGGCTCGCTCGACCTGAACCTCGAAACACAGGGCATCCTGAAGTCGCTGGTCGAGGTCGAGAACGCCGCCGTGCTGCTGAAGCAGGAGCGCGATGAACTGCGGCAGAACTTCACGCCGGAGCATCCGCGCATCCAGGCCGTCGATAACAAGCTGGCGCGCCTCAACGAACGCCGCAAGCAGTTTGAGGCGGACGTCTCCCGCCTTCCTGACACGCAACAGACCGTTCTGCGACTGGCGCGCGACGTCGAGGTCTCGAACCGGTTGTATACCGAGTTGCTGAACACCGCACAACAGTTGCGCGTGTCGAAGGCCGGCACGGTCGGCGACGTGCGCGTCATCGACACGGCGGCGGTGGGTCGCGAGCCGGTCGGCGCCAAACCGATCGCCATCCTCGGCATCGCCCTGCTGCTTGGCCTGCTGGCGAGCCTCGTCGTCATCTGGGTGTTGCGCTCGCTGCGCGTCGTGGTCGAGGATCCGGAGGTGATCGAGTCGCAGCTCGGTCTGCCGGTCTACGCCACGGTGCCACACAGCAAGCTCGAGGTCGACCTGCATCGCAGGGCGCAGGCAGGCGGTGGCGGTGAGCTGCTGGCGGTGGCCCATCCGCAGGAAGACGCGGTCGAGAGCCTGCGCGGCCTGCGGACGACGCTGCACTTCGCCTTGCTCGATGCGCAGGGCAACTCGCTGCTGATCACCGGCCCCAGCCCGGGACTCGGCAAGAGCTTCATATCGAAGAACCTTGGCGCGGTCCTGGCGCAGGTCGACAAGCGCGTCGTCATCGTCGATGCCGACCTGCGTCGTGGGCACCTGCACAAGGAGTTCGGTATCGAGCGCGCAGTCGGCATCTCCGAATACGTCGCTGGGCAGGCGGCGCTCGACGACGTTCTCAAGAGCACCGCCGTCAGCGGGCTCAGCGTCGTCACCACCGGACAAATCCCGCCGAACCCATCCGAGCTGCTGATGCACCCGCGCTTCGAAGTGCTGCTCGGCGAACTGGCGGCGAGGTTCGACACGGTCATCGTCGATGCGCCACCGGTCCTCGCCGTCTCCGATGCGGCGATCATCGGCCGCCACGTCGGTGCGACGCTGATGATCGCGCGTGCCGGCAAGCACCCGATCCGCGAGCTCGAGCAAGCGGTGAAACGACTCAGCCAGGCCGGCGTACAGGTGAAGGGCTTCGTCTTCAACGACCTCAACGTCAGCCGCCAGAGCTATCGCTATGGCTACAAGGGCTACGTCTACCGCTACTCGTACAAAACGTAGCAGTCGGTCCGTCGTCGCGCCGTGACCGCAGCCTGCGGGCAGCAGGCGGGCTAGCCGGCTAGCCGCTGCGATCCGCGGTCGGCAGATCGCGGAGCCGCCGCCTCGCCTCGAACAGGCAGACGCCGGTGGCCACCGAGACGTTCAGGCTGGCGACCGAGCCGAGCATCGGGATGTTCACCAGTTGGTCGCAGGTCTCTCGGGTCAGGCGACGCAAGCCTTCCCCCTCGGCACCGAGCACCCAGGCGCAGGCGATCGGCCAGCTGGCGCCGTACAGATCCTGCGGCGCCGCGGCATCGGTGCCGACGACCCAGATGCCGCGTTCCCTGATTTCGCGCAGGCTGCGGGCGAGGTTGGTGACGGTGATGTAGGGTACCGTTTCGGCCGCGCCACTGGCGACTTTCACCGCCGTCTGCGTCAGTCCGACGGCACGGTCCTTCGGCGCGATGACCGCGTGCGCACCGGCGGCATCGGCAACCCGCAGGCACGCGCCGAGATTGTGCGGATCCTGCACGCCGTCGAGGATGAGGAGGAAAGCGGGTTCGTCGAGGGTGTCGAGGACATCGTCGAGGCGCAGATGTCGCTGCGTGGCATCGACGACTGCGATGACTCCCTGATGGCGGGCGCCGGGCGCCATCGCCTCGAGACGGGCTGCGGCCACCGGCAGCAGGCGAATTCCGGCGAACTCGGCGTGCGTCCGCAGGTCGCGCAAGCGGGCATCATGGCGCGCCGCGTCGACATGAATCTCGCGGACCGCGCCCGCGTCATGACGCAGTTTGGCGAGGACCGAATGAAAACCGAAGATCAGGCGTGTGGCGGAGGACATGAGCGTGCTCTCCAGGAGGAGGGGGCGCGGCGGGCAATTCGGCCGCGCGGGAAAGCTGGCGGCCGCTGGCGTTCAATCACCCATGCCGACCGTTTCGAGAGCCCGCGAGCGCCAGTCGAGAACTGCCGTGCGGATGCTCATCTGCTCGCCGAGGCGGGGAAACTCGGCGCGGATGACATGGGCGGCAAAGTTCGACAGGAAGCGTGATTTCAGCTCGGCGCGTGCGCGATCGACGCCGAGTTCGTCGTAGGGCACCGAGGCGAGAAGCAGGAAACCGTCGTCCGGAATGCGGCCGGCCTGCATGTTGGCCTCGATGATGCCGGCGGCCTTGCGGATCGGCACGTCGAGATTCGGGCTGTAGGGGCCGATGATCAGCGCGACGTTCGGGGTGTGCAGGAAGTCGAAGCCGCGTCCGAGACAGATCATCCACTCGCGGTGCTCGATGTCGAGCAGTCTCTCGTTGCGCCGGATCTGGGCGCGCACGTTCTCGATGTGTTCGAGATTGCCATGCAGCAGCGGCAGCAGGTCGGCGCGCATGCGCGCCGGCATGTCGGGCAGCAGCGCGGCGAGGCGCAGTTCGAGCGTCGCCCGGTCGGTCGAGGTCAGCGTCGCGAGATCCAGCCGATCGCCAGCGGTGCCATGGATCACCAGCGCATCCTCGTCGGTCTCGAAGCCGCAGACGAGCGGGTAGACGGTGGCGTGATCGCTGCCGAAGATGTGCTCGACCTGGCGCCTGATCTCGTAGGTATGGGCGATCGCCGCCGCGGTATCGTACTGGAAGCCGGCGCAGCCGCGGCGTGAATCGCCCTGCGAGTAGTGGTAGGTGACGAGGAAGACGACGTTGCGGCCGGCACTGACGACGCGCTGGACATGATGCGCCAGAACCTCGCCGAGGTGCGGCCAGCCGAGGTCGAAGATGCCGCCGAGGTTGCGGAAGGGCATCAGCAGGCCGACCGGTGTGTTGGTCGCGACCGGGATGTTGATCCGCCCATCCATGCACTTGAGGACGGCGATCGCCGTCGGGTGCTCGGCGAGGTAGCGCTCACGCGCCAGCCACGCTTCCGGACTGCGAAAGATCGCGCTGTGGCGGTCGGCGAGACCGAACAGCCATTCGATGCGTTCCTCGATGGGCTTGCCGTGGATGTCCATGGCGAACGGAGCCTCCTGCCTGAAGACCGGCCTGCCAGTGGCCGGATGCTGGCTGCCGCCGGATGCGGGCGGCCTGGGCGACAGTATCCACGCGGCCGACCTCGCGGTCAAACGCGCGGCTGGCTCATCCGCTGTCGCCGCCCGCGGTGCCGAGGATCATGCCGGCGGCGACGGTGTTGTTCGTCGACTCGTCGATGATGATGAAGGCGCCGGTGCCGCGGCTTTCGGCGTACGGGTCGGCGAAGATCGGCTGCGCCAGCCGGAAGCTGACGCGGGCGATGTCGTTCATCAGCAGCCGCTCGGCGGGCTGCTGCTGCATGCTGTTGATGTCGACGCGGAAGGCGATGGCGGCGAGCATCGCCTTGCTGTCGCGCGTCGTATGGCGCAACAGGTACTTGCGACGCGGGTCGAGCGGCGACTCCGAGAGCCAGCAGAGCATCGCGTCGATGTTCTTGCTCACCTGCGGCAGTTCGCCGCTCCTGACGATCATGTCGCCGCGCGAGATGTCGATCTCGTCGTCGAGCAGGATGCTGACCGACTGCTCGGCGACTGCGCGCGGCAGCGACTGGCCGAGTACCTGGATGTCACGGACACGACTCTCGAGGCCAGAGGGGAGGACCGTCACGCGATCGCCGACATGCAGCTCGCCGGACTCGACACGGCCCAGGAAGCCGCGATAGTCGTGCAGTTCCGGGTTCGCCGAGTCCTGCGGGCGGCAGACGTACTGCACCGGGAAGCGGAACTTCTCGTCGTGTTCGCTGTGGATCGCCGGCGCGCCCTCGAGCATCTCGAACAGCGTCGGTCCGTCGTACCAGTGCAGGCGCTCGCCACGCTCGACGATCATGTCGCCGTGCAGCGCCGACAGCGGGATGAAGCGCACATCGGCGATGCCGAGGCCGTTGGCGAAGTCGAGATAGTCGCTGCGGATGCGGTCGAAGGTCTCCTGCGCGTAATCGACCAGATCCATCTTGTTCACCGCGACGACGATGTGCGGGATGCCGAGCAGGTGGGCGACGTACGAGTGGCGGCGGGTCTGCGTCAGGACGCCCTTGCGCGCGTCGATGAGGATGATCGCCAGGTCGGCCGTGGAGGCGGCGGTCACCATGTTGCGCGTGTACTGCTCGTGGCCCGGCGCGTCGGCGATGATGTACTTGCGCGTGCCGGTGGTGAAGTAGCGGTAGGCGACGTCGATGGTGATTCCCTGTTCGCGTTCCGCCTGCAGGCCGTCGGTGAGCAGCGACAGGTCGACGATGTCGAGGCCACGGCGGGCGGAGCTGCGCTGGATGGCGTGCAGGGTGTCGGCGAGGATCGTCTTGCTGTCGTAGAGCAGGCGGCCGATCAGCGTGCTCTTGCCGTCGTCGACGCTGCCGCAGGTCAGGAAGCGCAGCAGGCCGTTGTCGGGAATGTCTTCGGCGGGGAGTTTCTCGATCGCTGACATCAGAAATAACCTTCCTTCTTGCGTTGCTCCATCGATGCTTCCGAGGTCTGGTCGTCGAGTCGCGTCGCGCCGCGCTCGGTGATCGTCGTCACCGCCGTCTCGGCGATGATGCTGGCGACGTCCTCGGCGTCCGACTCGACCGGTGCCGTGCAGGTGATGTCGCCGACGGTGCGGAAGCGGACCTGCAGCGTCTCGACGGTCTCTCCGGGTCGCGCCGGCGTCACTTCGGTCACCGGCAGCAGGCCGCCGCCGCGGCGCACGAGCGGCCGCCGGTGGGCAAAGTAGATCGAAGGCAGCGCCAGCTTCTCACGCTCGATGTACTGCCAGACGTCGATCTCGGTCCAGTTCGAGATCGGGAAGACGCGGATGTTCTCGCCCTTGAAGCTGCGCGCGTTGTACAGGTCCCACAGTTCCGGGCGCTGGTTCTTCGGATCCCACTGGCCGAACTCGTCGCGGAACGAGAAGATGCGCTCCTTCGCCCGCGCCTTCTCCTCGTCGCGGCGGGCGCCGCCGATGCAGGCGTCGAAGCCGAACTCCTCGATCGCCTCGAGCAGGGTGACCGACTGGTGCTTGTTGCGCGGTTCGTCGGCCGACTTGAGGACGACCGTGCCGCGCGCCATCGAATCCTCGACCGAGCGAACGATCAGGCGCTCGCCGAGTTCGGCGGCGCGCCGGTCGCGGAAGTCGGTGACCTCGCGATAGTTGTGGCCGGTATCGACGTGCAGCAACGGAAAGGGAAAACGACCCGGGCGAAAGGCCTTCTCGGCGACGCGCAGCATGCAGATCGAATCCTTGCCACCGGAGAAGAGCAGCACCGGGTTGCTGCACTGGCCGGCGACCTCGCGCATGATGTGGATGGCCTCCGACTCGAGCCAGTCGAGGTGCGAGAGGGTGACTCTGGCGAGCTTTGCAGTACTCATTGCTGATCTGTTCCTGCCTGTTTCAGAGGCGCCTGACGTGCAGGCCACACTCCTTCGATTCCGGATTTTCCCACCACCAGCGACCGGCGCGGACGTCCTCGCCCGCGGCCACCGCGCGCGTGCACGGCGCGCAGCCGATGCTCGGGTAGAAGCGGTCGTGCAGCGCGTTGTACGGCACGCCATGCTGCCTGATGTAGGCCCACACCTCGCTTTCGCTCCATTCGGCGAGCGGGTTGAACTTCTCCAGCCCGCCGTTGGCGGTGTCGACGCTGCGCAGCGGCAGGCCGTCGCGCGTGCTCGCCTGCTGCGCCCGCATGCCGGTGATCCAGGCCCGCTGGCCGGCGAGCGCGCGCTGCAGCGGTTCGACCTTGCGCACGTGGCAGCAGCCCTTGCGCAGTTCGACCGACTCGTAGAAGGCGTTGATGCCGTGCTCGCTCGTCCATGCTTCGACGAGATCGTGGCGCGGGTAGTAGAGGCGCAGCGTCAGACCGTAGTGGCGGCGAACCGTCGCGATCAGATCGTGGGTCTCCGCCGGCAGGCGGCCGGTGTCGAGCGAGAAGATGCCGATCGGCAGGCCCTCGCGGACGATCAGGTCGGTGAGCACCATGTCCTCGGCACCGAGGCTGCTGGCAAAAACCGCCGGCGAGAAGTCGGCGGCGATCGCCCGCAGGAGTTCCCGCGCAGCCGCGCTGCGCCGGCTGACGGACTCGTGCAGCGCCGCCTCGTCCACCGCCCGCTCGCCGCTCATGCCGAGTGCTCCGCCAGGCGGCGGCGAAACAGCGGCAGCGGCTGGTCGGTCGCCGCCTGGTAGCTCTCGCTGAATGCCCGCAGCCCGGCGAGCGCCTGCTCGATGTCCTTGTCGGCGCGCACCGCGTAGGCGTCGATGCCGCAGCGTCGCATGAGGAAGAGCTGATCGTGCAGCACGTCACCGATCGCCCGGATCTCGCCCGTGTAGTGGTAGCGCTCGCGCAGCAGGCGGGCGCTCGAGTAGCCGCGGCCATCGGTGAACCTGGGAAAGTTGATGCCGATGACGGCGAAGCGCGCGCAATCCTCGGCCAGCGCCTCGGGTCCCTCGTCGCTGTCGAGCCAGACTCCGGGCGGCTCGTCGCGCTGCAGCACTTCATCGCGCCGCGCCAGCCAGACGGCCAGCGGCAGCAGCACCGGTCCGGCGGGCAGCGCAACCGTCTCGGCACTGTCGCCGGCTGCGAGGCTGAACACCTGCCAGGAGTCTTCGACGATCTCCTGCTTCCTGATGATTCTAGGCATTGACCACCTCCCGGTTTTCCTGTCTGGCACCGCGCCGCCGGTCGCGGCCGGCGTAGGCGCGGGCCTTGAACGGCTCGACGCCGATCCGCTGCAGCGTGTCGATGAAACGCTCGCCGGGCAGCCGCTGTTCGACATGGACGCTGATCAGCGCCTCGATCACCAGCGGTACCTCGTGCGCATGGAAGGAGGGGCCGATCACCTTGCCGATCGTCGCCGAATTGCCCTGCTGGCCGCCGATGGTGATCTGGTACCACTCCTCGTCGTTCTTGTCGACGCCGAGGATGCCGATGTTGGCGACGTGATGGTGGCCGCAGGAGTTCATGCAGCCGGAGATGTTGAGCGAGATGTCGCCGATGTCGTAGAGGTAGTCGAGATCGTCGAACTTCTCGTTGACCGCGTCGGCGATCGGTACCGAGCGGGCGTTGGCAAGCGCGCAGAGGTCACCGCCGGGACAGCAGATGATGTCGGTCAGCAGGCCGATGTTGGCGGTCGCCAGGCGGTGGCGGCGGGCGATCTGCCAGACTTCGTGCAGGTCCCGCTGCCGCACGTCGGCGAGAACGACGTTCTGCTCGTGCGTGACGCGCAGCTCGCCGAAGCTGAAGCGCTCGGCGAGGTCGGCGACGACCAGCATCTGCGTGTCGCTGATGTCACCCGGGGCAGCCCCCGGTGCCTTCAGCGACAGGGTGACGGCGGCGTAACCGGGAGTCCGGTGCGGATGCACGCAGCGCCGTACCCAGTTGGCGAAGGCGAGGTCAGCGGCGACGCGCGCGGCGTGCAGCTCGTCCACGGCCGGCAGCGTCTCCCAGGCCGGCGGCGGAAAGTGCGCCGCGATGCGCGCGAACTCCTCGTCCGGCACCGTCGTCGGTCCGTCCTGCAGGTGCGCCCACTCGGCCTCGACCTGGCGGCGGAAGGCGTCGATGCCGAGGGCCTGGACGAGAATCTTGATGCGCGCCTTGTACAGGTTGTCGCGACGACCGTAGCGGTTGTAGACGCGCAGGATCGCCTCGAGGTAGGAGAGCAGATGCCGCCGAGGCAGGAATTCGCGGATCACCTGACCGAGGATCGGCGTCCGGCCGAGGCCGCCGCCGACGAAGATGCGTACGCCGATGCCGTCGCGTTCGTCGCGCAGCAGTTCGAGGCCGATGTCGTGCGCGCGGATGACTGCCCGGTCCGTCGTCGCCGCATTGACGGCGATCTTGAACTTGCGCGGCAGGAAGGCGAATTCGGGATGGAAGGTCGACCACTGCCGCAGCAGCTCGCAATAGGGACGCGGGTCGGTCAGCTCGTCCGGCGCGACGCCGGCGAACTGGTCGGTCGTGATGTTGCGGATGCAGTTGCCCGAGGTCTGTACCGCGTGCATCTCGACGCTCGCCAGCTCGCCGAGGATCGCCGGCGTCTGCTCGAGCTGCGGCCAGTTGAGCTGCATGTTCTGGCGCGTCGTGAAGTGGCCGACGCCGCGGTCGTAACGCTGCGAGATCTCGGCCAGCTTGCGCAGTTGCGTCGCCGAGAGCATGCCGTAGGGGATGGCGATGCGCAGCATCGGCCCGTGCCGCTGGATGTAGAGGCCGTTCTGCAGGCGCAGCGGGCGCAGCTCGTCGGTCGACAGGTCGCCGGCGAGGTGGCGCCCGATCTGGTCCCGATACTGCGCCACGCGCTCGTCGATGATCTGCTGGTCAATCCGGTCGTAGCGATACATCGCACGCTCCTCGCATTGGTGTCTGTGAAAGCGGGTGGGGGGGTACTCGTCCGGCCGCGCCTAATGGGCGATCAACTTGCCGCCGATCAGCACCAGCATGCCGGCGAGGATCGGCCGCAGGATGCGGTCCGGAACCCGCGCCGAGGCATGGCTGCCGAGCCAGATCCCGGGCAGCGAGCCGAGCAGCAGGCTGCCGAGGAGCGACCAGTCGACACTGCCGATCAGCCAGTGGCCGAGGCCGGCGACCAGCGTCAGCGGTACCGCGTGCGCGACATCGCTGCCGATGATGCGGATTGCCGGTAGCCGCGGGTAAAGGTAGAACAGCACGGCGGCACCAAGGGCACCGGCGCCGACCGAAGAGACCGTCACCAGCACGCCGAGCAGCACGCCAAAGGCAATCGTCACCGGCGCCCGGAACTGCGTGTGCGTGGCGTCGTCGGCGTGCGCCAGAGCCTGCTGCTGCAACTGCTGGCGGAAGATGATCGCCGCCGCGGTCAGCAGCAGGGCGACACCGAGCGATACCGAGATCAGTTGCGAGACGGCTGCGCTCTGCCGCGGCAGATACGACAGCGCCCAGATCGTCAGCCCGGCCGCCGGAATGCTGCCGGTTGCCAGCAGGCGGGTGACCTGCCAGTCGACATGCCCCTTGCGGGCATGCACGACGGTGCCGCCGGCCTTCGTGATGGCGGCGTAGAGCAGGTCGGTACCGACCGCCGTTGCCGGGTGCACGCCGAACAGCAGCACCAGCAGCGGCGTCATCAGCGAGCCGCCGCCAACGCCGGTCAGCCCGACGATGGCGCCGACGACAAAGCCCGACAAGGTGTACATCCAGTCCATGGTGCGCCGCAGCAGGTTCGAAGAGCGCGCATCGTAGCAGCCCTGGGTTTGATCGGAAAGGAATGTTCAGTTAGATTGTTATAACCAAACGGATTCAAGCGAGCCATGAAACTGCAGCAACTGCGTTACATCGTCGAAGTCGAGCGGCGCGGCCTCAACGTGTCCGAAGCGGCTGAAGCGCTCTACACCTCGCAGCCTGGAATCTCGAAGCAGATCCGGCTGCTCGAGGACGAACTCGGGGTGAGCATCTTCGAACGCGGCGGCAAGCGACTGACGGCGATCACCGAGCCGGGCCGGGCGATCCTCGACATCGCCCGGCGCATGCTGCGCGACGCCGAGAACATCCGGCGCGTCAGCGAAGAGCATGCCGGCGGCGATTCGGGCAGCCTGGTCATCGCCACCACCCATACGCAGGCGCGCTATGCGCTGCCGGCGGTGGTCAAGAAGTTCGTCGACCGCCATCCGCAGGTGCGGCTGTCGCTGCACCAGGGGCACCCGGCGCAGATCGCCGAATGGGCGCTGCAGGGAGAGGCCGACATCGCCATCGCCACCGAAGCGCTCGACCAGTATCCACAACTGGTGATGCTGCCCTGTTACCAGTGGGTGCATTGCGTCATCGCGCCCGATGGCCATCCGATCCTCGGCGAGCGGACGCTCTCGCTCGCGGCGCTCGCGCGCTGGCCGTTGATCACCTACGATTCGGCCTTCGCCGGTCGCTCGCGGATCAACAAGGCCTTCGAACTGGCGCAGATCGAGCCGAACGTCGTGCTCACCGCGATCGACGCCGACGTCATCAAGACCTACGTCAGCCTCGGTCTTGGCCTCGGCATCATCGCCCGCATGGCCTACGACCCACTGCGCGACAGTGGCTTGCAGGCGCTGCCGGCGGAGCACCTGTTCGGCTCGAACACGACCCGCATCGGACTGCGCCGCGGCACGCACGTGCGGCGCTTTGCCTACGACTTCATCGAGCTGTTCGCGCCGCAACTGACGCGCCGGGCGGTCGACATGGCGCTCGCCGGCGCGCGGCCGGACGAGGAGTACCAGCTGTGAGGCTGCTGCCGTCTCTGGCCCCCGTCTGGCCGTCGGCCAGCCGTATCGGTCGGCGCGACTGCCGAGCGCGCGACGGGCTGCCCTGCGCGGGCCACCCGGATTGAGAGGCGCATCGCATCGCGCCGGTATCGTTGCTCTGCAGGCAATGAAGAATTGCCAATTGTCGGCTGTTTCTGAGCCGGATCGACGGCTACACTCTGCCGCCTGTCTTCGCCGCGCCGCGCCGCGGCGTCGCAGGGATGGTTCCGTAAACGATCCACCGTTCTCTCAACCCACCACAGGAGACGCATCATGGCAACAATCGCGGTCATCTACCATTCCGGCTACGGCCACACCAGGCGCATGGCCGAAGCGGTCGCCGAGGGTGCCGGTGCCGAACTCATCGCCATCGACAGCGAGGGGAACATCAGCGAGGCCGGCTGGCGCGCACTCGACGGCGCCGACGCCATCATCATGGGCAGCCCGACCTACATGGGCAGTGTCAGCTGGCAGTTCAAGAAGTTCGCCGACGCTTCAAGCAAGCCCTGGTTTACCCAGGCGTGGAAGGACAAGCTCTTCGCCGGGTTCACCAACAGTGCCACGATGAACGGCGACAAGCTCTCGACGCTGCACTACCTCTTCACGCTGGCGATGCAGCACGGCGGCGTCTGGGTCGGCACCGGCCTGATGCCGTCGAACGCCAAGGCGGCGCAACGCAACGACGTCAATTTCGTCGGCTCGTTCAGCGGCGCCATGGCGCAATCGCCGTCCGACAGCAGCCCGGACGAAATGCTGCCGGGTGACCTCGAAACCGCCCGCCTGTTCGGCCAGCGCGTCGCCGCCACCGCCGCCCGGCTGGCCGGCTGAGCGCCTGCCCCCGTTGCCGCGAGAGGCCGGCGGCCAGCTTGTCCCCGGCACACTGGCTTGGCCGCGGACCGGGGCGCTGTTAAGATGCCCTGCCACAGCCTGCTGACGGAGGAGTGTCGACGATGGGAATTCTCGACTGGTTCAAGAACCGGCCGGCGCAGTTCGACGCCGATCGGGTCTCCGAGGAACTGATCCGTGGCGCCGTCGACAAGGCGATCACCGTCACCAATCCGCGGCTCGTCGTCCTTCCCGGTTGCCACAAGCGGCTGGCGCCGGCGGCGGAGAAAGCGATCGAGTTCCTGCGCGCGCTGCTCGCCGAGATGCCGGCAGCGCGGCCGCTGTCGGCCGACGGCTGGTCTGCCGAGCAGCATCTGCGCGCATATTTCGTCGCGCCGGCCGACATCGCCGCCGTCCTCGCGCGATCGGACAACCTGCGCACGCTGTTCGACAAGTACATCGACCTCGACGAGGCCTACGTCGTCCTCGGCATGAGCTTCAACGAGCAGCGGGTCTTCGGCATGGCACTGCAGGGTGAACTGGTGCAGCGCGACGTCGCGCAGACCAGCGTCAGCTTTTCCGATCACCGCGCCCACCTCTGCGGCCGAGACGAGGCGCGCCTGCGCCGCGTCGTCGGCGCGCAGGCTTTCGAGTACCTGCTGGCGCAGGCACTGGCCGAGATCGGCGAGGAGCGGGTCGAGCGGCAGGAACTCGAATCCAACCGCTCGCTGCTGCGCGCCCGCCTGCGCCTGCTGCGGCAGCAGGGGCCGGGGCTTGGCTCGCTCTTCGGCAGCTCGGCGCCGGCTGCCCGCAGCGAACAGGCGCGGCTCGAGGCCGAACTGCTCGAGAACGAAAGGCAGCTGGCGGCGATCGGTGGCAACGAGTCGGTGCTGGAAATGGAACTCGACAGCCTGATCGAAGTGCTGGAGAATCCGCAACGCTACCTGCGCGTCGAACGGCGGCACCTGCGGTTGAACCCGATGAACATCATCGTCGAACGCGAGAACGGCGAAGCGGTCATCGACCTCGATGTCCGTCTGGCGATGCTCAGCGGTGCGACGCAGGCTTGCCGTGCATTCGTCGTCGGCCGCGTCGGGCGCGACCAGATGGCGCCGCCGCCGACGCTGAACCTCGCCGATGCCGCGCGCTACCTGTGAGCGGTCGGCGCCGGCCGTCGGTCCGAGAATGAAGCACCACCAACCAAGGAGAAAACAGCGATGAATCGGGAAGAAGTTCGTGATCAGTTGCTGGCGCCGGTCCTGCAGTGGATCCGCGTCGGCCGTCAGAGCAGCCGGCTGCTGGTCGGCTCGATGGAAGTCGTCGGCGAGCGCAGCCAGCAACTGCTGCGCGGCGCGACGCTGCGGCAGCGGCACGACTGGAGTGAGATGGGCGTCATGACGCGCGAGAAGGTCGCGGTGCCGCTCGAAGCGGCGGTGGCGATGGCGTCGGCGGTGCAGAGCGAGACGCAGGACTTCGTCGCCGAGGCCGGCGAAAAGGCGATCGCCCTCGCCGGCAGCGTCGCCGCCCTCGCCGGCAGCCGCAGCGGCGAAGACTTCAGCGCCCGCCAGGCGGCCTTCGGCGAAGCCCTGCTCGCCAGCGCGCTGTGCTGGTACCAGCTCTGGGGCCGCGCCGCCGAAGTCGTCGAACAGGGCATGCGGCCGGTGCTGCGCCAGGTCGAGGACAACGCCGGCCGGCTGGGGTCGCGCTAGGCGAGGGTGGGCAGCGGCAGCCGGACGGCGCCGCCGTGCCGTCCGCCGGCGCCGCCGAGGAAGAGCGATGAGCATCTGGGATTACC
>ERZ761602.1528-NODE-1528-length-41466-cov-16.653425_pt1 | contig 41466 bp, 47 predicted proteins | sample MGYA00512165_ERZ761602 | MGnify/ENA primary metagenome ERZ761602 (study PRJEB28899, sample SAMN02445085) | bioreactor sludge metagenome | biome: EBPR sludge; isolation source: Thorneside wastewater treatment plant | place: Australia: Brisbane, Thorneside...
ATTTTCTCCCTTTAACCACCTTTATAAATAACAATAAAAATATATTGACAAACGATAAATGATGTGTTACAGTAAACCTACCTATTCCTAAACCCAAAACGAGGTATTGATTATGAAAAAAGGTTCAACACTGTTCTTGAAAGTTGTCATTTGTCTTATTGCAGGCGTAGCGTTTACATGGCTGGTTTGGTTTCCGCAACTGGAAGGCAGAGCGGCAAACTTAAATTTAATCAATATTTATTTAGACCCGCTCATACTCTATACCTACATCGCTTCAATCCCATTTTTTATTGCGCTTTATCAGGCAATTAAGTTGTTAGGCTATGTGGATGGCAATAAAGTTTTCTCCCAAGCCTCAGTTAATGCAGTCAAGAATATAAAATATTGCATCTTCGCATTCAGTGGCTTCATTCTATTAGGATTACTATATATCAATTTATTTGTTAGGGATGAAGACCCAGCAGGAGTAACCAGCCTCGGCATTTTTATTACTTTCGCTTCTATCATACTTGCAACTGCTACGGCTATCTTTCAACGACTCCTACAAAATGGCATTGACTTAAAATCCGAAAATGATTTAACGGTCTAAGGTGGGAATCATGGCAATCATCATCAATATAGACGTTATGTTGGCGAAGCGAAAAATGAGTCTCACTGAATTGACAGAGAAAGTTGGCATCACCATGGCGAACCTTTCCATCTTGAAAAATGGAAAAGCAAAAGCGATTCGTTTTTCAACATTGGAAGCAATTTGTAAAGCATTAGATTGTCAGCCGGGCGATATACTAGAATACAAAAGTGAATAGCTTTTTGAAGTGATAATTTAATTATTCAATATTGCTTCTGGCACTGGCTACCCAATCCATACCTGTCACGCCATGTTGTCCAAGCACCAAACTCAATTGTGCCGCGTGTTCCTGAACATGTCGCATACAGTACAACTGAAGTTCCAAGAAACTAGGTTCCATCCACTCGAATACACAACGTTCTTGCGCTCTCTCATCGGTCAGCGTTTCAATTGTCAATTGGCACTTCTTGCGGGTAGCACTCAAATACGAAAGGATTTGTTCCTTTGTGTAAGGTTCATCTGGCAATGCGCCAACGATAAAAGGCGCTGGTGGTGTAAAACCTTCTCGCGTGCCATTTAGAAATAAATCGAGCCAGCGGATGGTATGGTAAGCAATAAACCAGAACTGACCATAACGTTCATCATTTGAATCTTTATATACTTCGACAGTCCACAGATTCTCAGGACATAAATTTATTGCATCACCGAACATATCAATCGCCGCCCCATATTGATTCCAAGTGTACGCTCTCCAGTCAACTTGCATCGTATGCCTCCTGTAATATTTTTTAAGCAACCTTTATATTCAATCTGGAGATGCACTTCCAGTTTTGATTCCGCCTACGCGTTCGTAATTCACAACGATAACGCCGCTTGAACCAACGATACTTTCAGTCACCTTGAAAGATGCAGGTATTGTTCCATCAGCAAATAATTTTTTTCCACTGCCTAATGTCACTGGATATATCATCAGCCAGAAGTTATCAACCAAATCATGTTTGATTAACGTTTGAAGCAGATTTCCGCTTCCCCACACGTGGATGTCTGGTCCTTGACCCTGTTTAATTTCTTTAACTTTTGCCGCGATGTCACCACTTAAAAATACTGTTGGGTTCCAGTCACTGGTTGACCGAGTATTTGAAGCGACGTATTTCGTGGCAGTCATCACATTTTGCCATGCATCCGCATGTTGGGGCCAGAACGGTTCCCAAATGTCAAATGTCTTTCGACCTAACAACAAATCAAATGATGAATTCATTTGTTTTCTTAAAGCTTCGCCAATACTTTTGTCAGAGTATGCACTAATCCACCCGCCATGCTTAAAACCATTGCTGGGATCTTCTTCTGGTCCGCCTGGACCTTGTATGACACCATCCATGGAGATATGTTCAAGCACAATAATTTTTCTCATGTCAATTCTCCTTTTTTGGATAGTAGAACATGTTTTCTAATTTGTCAAGGTGAATATGGTTTAATTTTTTCCCCGCTCATAGGTAAGCATGATGGCACCACAACCGAATTTTTTTGTGTCTGTGAGTTTAAGGTCAATTCTATTTGTGATGTTTTTAAATAATGATAAACCGCTTCCCACCACCATTGGCAGAACGTTGATTTGATATTCATCAATTAAGTCAAGATTGCCTAAGGTGACTATCAGACCCGGACTACCCACAAAGATGGGCTTGCCCGCTTGTTTTTTGAGTTCTACAATTTCGTCTTTGATGATTTCTTTTTTCAAGATTGTATTTTTCCAATCCACATGTTCCAACGTGCGAGAATAAACAATTTTTTTAAGATTATCTATGGCTATTGCAAAATCATCCTCCGCTTTGTTGCCACTTGGATTCTCAACCAGAGATTTCCAATACTCCATCAGTTGATAAGTTACACGCCCGTAAATCACCGCGTCTCCACTTCGCAACAGATTCGTATAATACTCGTGAATTTCATCATCCGCGATTCCGTATGTGTGGTCACAAAACCCGTCAAGTGTCATGTTCATTGCCGCAATTAGTTTTTGCATGGTAAGTCTCCTTAATTAAACAAGACTTCGGAAGTTTATAAAACTTCCGAAGTCTCTTTTACATTTTTACTTCAACAGTGATTTCATTTGATTGTAAATAAACTTAGTCGCCATTTTCGGATTCAATCTGCGGATGAAGTCCATAAATTTGGCATCCGAGCCAACGAACACGCTGTAACTATCATTTTCAATTGCACTCACGATTATCTCAGCGGCTTTGTCTGCGGGTAATACTTTGACTTTACTTTCTTCTGCGGTTTGAGTCCCTCCTGGGATTGCAACGCCAGAGTTGGTTGTTATATTCGTCCCAATCGCTCCGGGGTAAATCACGGTCACCTTTACATTTGTATCTAAGAGTTCGGCATACAATCCTTCGGTCAATAATTTTACGGCGGCTTTACTCGCGCCATAAATCGTTTGTCCGGGCACAGGTAAATAACCACCCATGCTAGAAGTGTTGGCAATATGTGCTATTGGACGAGTCAACAAGTGTGGCAAAAAGGCTTTGGTCATATACAACACGCCATATAAGTTGACATTCAACACATGTTCTATTGACGCAAAATCTAAATCTTTGAATTTTACAAACGGTTGAATTATGCCAGCATTGTTGATGATGCCATCCACTGCACCAAATTTTTCAATCACTTTGGCAGGTAAGGCTTCCACTGCGGATTTATCCGCAATGTTGACGACAGCCGTCGCTAAATTATCTTTTTTGTCGCCAGCCAATCCCACAGTTTCCTGCAAAGTTTTTTCGTTAATATCAACTGTAAAAACTTTTGCACCTTTTTTGAGCAAATTCAAAACCAACTCACGCCCCATGCCACTCCCACCACCAGTCACTACAATCACTTTATCTTGTACTTTCATTTGATTCTCCTTGAGTTTATTAAACTCCACATAATAATTTTGTCACAGATCCTTATACTAGTTTAGTACAGAATTACGAGTTAGACTAAAAAATCTGTATTAATGTCTATAATTATCTTACCAGTAATATATGCGATAAAATGTAAGAAGACTATTAAAAAGGAATCAAGTGCATCCATCTTTCATCAAACCAAGATACGACTCAGGCGGGTTTGCAGGCATTCCAAATCGAGTCAAAGAGGCGTTTGCTTCCAAACAATATGATGCTGTGGTTTTATTTTTTATTGATGCTTTTGGCTGGCGATTCTTTGAGCAATATCAAGAGTCAGCATTTATTAAACGCGTTGCAAAACATGGAAAGATTGAAAAAATCACTTCGCAATTCCCATCTACCACTGCCGCGCATGTGACGACGATTCATAGCGGACTTCCAGTTGGTCAAAGCGGCGTACACGAATGGTATTACTACGAACCAACTGTTGATAAAGTGATTGCACCTTTATTATTTTCTAAGGCAGGAAATTTTGAACGAGAGACATTAAATCAAATGGGCGGCAATGCTGGTGAAATTTATCCAAAAGGAATTTTTTACCCAGCCCTAAAAAAGATGGGCGTAGACTCTTTTAATTTTTGTATTCGTGATTACATGGCATCCACTTATTCAAAAACAGTGATGAAAGGTTCAGAAATTCGCGGCTTCAAAACACTTTCTGAGGCATTCATCAATTTAGGATTATTGCTCGAAAAACAAAATAAACTCACCTACATTCAATTGTATTTCGATAAGATTGATGCCATTGCACATGAATATGGTCCCACCGCCCCACAGACCGAAGCCGAAATCAAAACATTCTTATTGATGATGGAATATTATTTTGAAAGAATCTTCACAGGTAAGAAAAAAGTTTTATTCTTAATGACTGCTGACCATGGCATGGCGGAAGTAGACCCAAACAAAACGATATTTTTAAATAAAAATGTAAACTTTCATGGCGTTGAAAAATTTCTCAAATCCAATCGGCACGGACAGTTAATTGTCCCTGCTGGTTCGGCGCGTGACATGTTTTTACACGTCAAAGAGAATGCACTCGATGATGCTCAAGAATTTCTTTCCAACCGATTGTACGGAAAAGCGGATGTGGTCAAAACCGAAGACTTAATCACGCAAGGTTATTTTGGCGATGAAATTTCAAAACGCTTCCATGACCGTGTCGGGAATTTGGTGATTCTTTCCTATATCAATGAAACTGTCTGGTGGTTTGAAAAAGATAAATTCGATATGACATTTCTGGGTCATCACGGCGGCTTGACTCCGCAAGAGATGGAAACAGTTTTATATTCGATTGAAGTTTAAATTTTTTACAAAAAAGACCACTGTCAGTGGTTAAATCTTTAAAACGTGATCTACAAAAAAAACTCTGGTGCAAAACTTAAGTAATTTTCAAATTTCCCAAACGGCTTGTTGCTCAACAAAAGTGCTGAAAAAGAATCAATTTCATATTTTCGCTCAATAAAATATTCAATGGCTTTGTTGTTGATTAACGGAGTCGAAACGCCAAAGTCACCGCCTGTTTCAGCAACCCAACTTTCTGCATGTGCTAACACTGCAGGAAAATCATTTTCGTCTAACACGGCAAATGGTCCATGCGGCGCGCCGATATATCCGTAACCAACAATTTCATTTTTTCTTTTATACACAAAACCAGAACGGCGCGATGCAATCCATTCGTGAATCGAAGTGCGTTGATGCGCGATTAACTCTTTGTCAATGCGGTTGATGAAAGGTAAATGAATGTCGAGGTTTAGCGGCTCAATTTGAAGGTCAGTATGAAGCGTTACTTTTTCCGCTTTACGAGAAAAATATTTTAGTATAAATCTTTCGCGCAAGCCCATCTTCATATAACGATATAAAGCGCGTTCATCAAATGTGGCGATGATGGTTCGATATTCTGCGCCTGATTCTGCAAATGCACGTGATAACAATCCGCTTCCAATCCCAGTGGATTGTTGATTCGGGTTTACGAAAAATTCGGTCAACTCCTGAACATTGTCATGTTCAATGGTGCGGGCATACCCAATTATTTCATTATCTTTTTCTGCTACCCAAAATTGAGAAGCTTCTTTCACTAAAAAATCAAACATCGGTTTGCGTGTTTCCCACAATGATTCTAATTTTTCAGGATCATCTCCTCCTGTAATGGCTTGCACGTTCATGCGCTTGCTATAATCCATGATGGATTTGAGAAAAACCTGAAAGACTGCAAATGAATCTTCGAGTGTACCTTGACGATAAATGATAGTCATTTTTATTCCTTGTAAATATTATAGCATTTCGATTTTCAATAAAATAAAACTCCTGAACTTTTGATTCAGGAGTTTTATTTTATTGATTAAATTTATTCCCCACGAGCATGTCCGTATGGACTCCAATCACATAAGTTGATGGCATAAACAGTTTGCCCAGCAGGGACAAAAATTGATTTCATCAAACCAGTTGAGTGAGTGTAAGCCCCTTCAAGGTTATAGCCCGGTGCCCAAGCATAGACATAATATCTACCGGCGGGGACAAGCACACTATACGTCAGTTGATTTTCCACAATTGCGAATTGGATTCGTTCGCCAGTGTGTGCATTTTCCAAGTACAACGTCATTGGCGGATTAAATTCACTTGGGTAACATAAGTTTCCGCTGACTGTACCATGCGTGACTGTTTGTTCTTTGACTTTGATATCTACATAAAATGCGATATTGGCTTTGTCACCAGTGCCGAATAATGTGCCAGACGGATTGCGAAGCATCCAATAACCACTATAAGAACCGGCTGTAGATGGAGCAGTCAGTGTGACGGAAACATCTACAGTTTGACCGGGCGCAACATAAGCCGGCAAGCGAATGGCTGTTGTGCCACCCATTTGTGAACCGCTAGAAAATACGAGCATGTAGTCTGGCGTCCATGTACAAGTGCCACGATTCTTTAATCTCCATGTTTTGGTAAATGTTTCACCGGGCAGTAAGTTTGTGCCATCAGGAATAGTCACATCTTTGACGAAGGCAACCCAATCACAATACGTCACTGGAGCGGATGTTGAAGTTGAGAATGGTGTATTCGTAACCGGAACAACTGTCGCCGTGGCAGGAAGCGGTGTTTGAGTCGGTGCGTTAAGAGTCATCGAAATCATGGTTTGAGTCACCATGGCTTGCACTGTGGCTTGTGTATCGGGTTGTTCGTTGCTTGGGGCTTGCAATAAGGGCATTGCAAATACACTAATTGGAAATAACGACAGCACACATAATGCCATAATGCCTAAAATAATAAGAATTGTATTTGTACTTGTTTTCATTTTTACCTCTTTAAGTTTCAGCTCCTATGAAACGAAAACAGAGGTAAGAAAGTTCCCGTACCTTAGTACTATAAAATGAGATAAAATCTTTTTATGATTTCTTCAGATATTCTCAATCCTTTGATTCTCTCTGCATTTACAAAAGAGATTACTTGGCTAGAGGCTTCTGCCCGTCATTCATTAGATGAGTTGATTGAGACCTTCTATTCAACTCGGATGCGCACGCATGAAATGATTAATGATTTGACAGATGAGCAAGTGAGTCATGCTTCGAAAGTCCACCCGTTTTGGTCTATTAGTGAATCAATTACACATTTGATTCATACACAAGGGTTTTATCATAATAAGTTGTTAGATATTTCTACCAGTCAAATGCCGCATATCGTTGAAGCCGCACGTGGATTTGGTGAAGGTGCAAAACAAAATATTCCTGCCAAAGATTTAATCGTCAGTTTGAATGCCGCTACAGAACGAATCCAAACAGTGATTGAACAAACTCGCAATGCACATGACCCAGAAAAAATAGAGAAAAGCCCCGCTTTTGGTTTATGCAATTACAAAACTTGGATTTTGCTTTTGCTCGCTCATGAAGTTGACCATTTACGTCAGATTGTGGCGATGAAGAGAGTTTCAAGGACAGGTGAATGAAATAAAAAATCCCCAGAAATTTCTGGGGATTTTTTGTAGGGGCGAGGCATGCCTCGCCCCTACGTTTTATACATCCAAATTTCTCACGCTCTTGGCATGTGTTTGAATAAACTTCTTGCGTGGATCAACCGCATCACCCATTAACATATCAAAAGTTCTGTCTGCTTCGGCGGCATCATCTACAGTGACCAACAACAAAGTGCGGTTGCTGGGGTCCATGGTGGTATCCCATAATTGTTCGGGATTCATTTCACCCAAACCTTTATAACGTTGTAAGTTGGCTTTCTCACCAAGTTCTTTAATCGCTTTATCTTTTTCTTTGTCACTATACACATATTTGACTGTGTTTTTATGAGCAATGCGATACAAAGGTGGTTGAGCAATATACAAATGACCTTCTTCAATCAACTTGGGCATGTAACGGAAGAAGAATGTCAATAACAATGTACGAATGTGACTACCATCAACGTCAGCATCTGTCATGATGATAATGCGTCCATAACGTAGACCTTCTAAATCAAAATTATCACCAATGCCTGTACCTAATGCTGAAATCAACGCTTTGACTTCGTTGTTGCCTAAAATTTTATCCAAGCGAGCGCGTTCGGTGTTTAAGATTTTTCCACGTAATGGAAGAATCGCTTGGAAGTGCCTATCACGACCTTGTTTGGCTGAACCACCTGCCGAGTCACCTTCTACGATATACAATTCTGTTTTGGATGTATCACGTTCAGAACAATCTGCTAATTTACCGGGCAGAGTTAAAGATTCCAATGCGGATTTACGAATCACCAAATCTCTGGCTTTACGCGCCGCATCTCTTGCACGGGCAGATGTAAGACACTTCGCCACAATCGCTTTTGCGGCTTGAGGATTTTCTTCCAAGAAAGTGCTAAACGCTTCACCCACGACCTGTGTAACATGCGTCTGCACTTCGGGATTCATTAATTTAACTTTTGTCTGTGACTCGAATTGCGGACCAGGATGTTTGACTGAAACAATGGCTGTCAAACCTTCGCGCGTATCATCACCGGAGAAGTTCGGGTCAGCATCTTTGAGCAAACCATTTTTTCGGGCGTAGTCATTGATGACGCGGGTGAGTGAAGAACGAAGTCCAGTAAGATGCGTACCACCATCAATGGTATTAATCGTGTTTGCAAATGAATATACAGATTCAGTATAAGCATCTGTATATTGAATGGAAGCTTCCACACCGATGCCTTCAATTTCTTTTTCAACATACACCACAGGATGTAAGTTTTCACGGTTGCGATTCAAATAACGAACGAATGAAGTAATACCACCTTCAAAGTAGAAAGTCATTTCGCGGTCATTGCGTTCATCTACAAACTTAATGGTCACGCCACGAGTCACAAAAGCCATTTCACGGAAGCGTTGAACTAAAGTATCAAAACGATAATCAATATCTTCGGTGAAAATTTGTTTATCAAACTTAAAGGTTTGTTTCGTGCCGCTTTCATCTTTTTCGGCTTTGCCAACTTGCTTGATTTTTCCTTGTGGCATACCGCGTTTGTATTCTTGCTTCCATAACTTGCCATCACGTTTGATTTCAGTCGTCATCCATTCAGATAACGCGTTGACTGCACTGATACCTACACCGTGCAAACCACCGGAGACTTTATATCCGCCACCACCGAATTTACCACCCGCACCAATGACAGTCATAACCACGTCAACGGTTTCCATCGGTTTACCGTTGGCATCTTTTTTGCTTGGGTGTGGACCAACTGGAATACCACGTCCATTATCTTCAACAGTCACACTGCTATCAGAATGAATGGTGATATTGATTGCCGTACAAAAGCCAGCCAGCGCTTCATCTATGGAGTTATCTACTACTTCATATACAAGATGATGCAATGCTTTAATATCCGTACCACCTACGTACATACCGGGGCGTTTGCGGACGTGTTCAATGCCTTCTAACGCTTGAATTGAACCGACATCATATTTTGTTGAATTATTTTTCTTATCTGCCATAATTTCCTCTAATCTTTAGCCACAGAGAACGCAGAGGTCACAGAGATTTTTAAGCGGTTTTCTCAATGTTCTCTGTGCGCTCTGTGGCAAATGCTCTTATGCCTGTGCTTGTTTCACAGGCGGTTTTAGTTTTTCTAACACTGCTTGCACCCAAGCAGTCATATCACGATAATAGATAAAACTGCTGGCTAATAATGCCGTTGTGACGAATGAATGACCAAAAATTGCTAATAATGTTAACCACGATGTTTCTGCTGGAATGCTCCACAAAACATTTAATCCATACGCCAATAAGAATATCGTCAACACAAATAAACTGCTGTTTGGTAATGTATAACGAGTGAAATGAATACTACTCCCAATAGATGTGAATATATTTTGTTTTTTTACAAAAACACCGTGTGGCAAAAAGAAAATCGGCACAATCAACCACATCGAAACAAAGCTCATCACCAAAATCACCAAACTAGTGATGATAATATTTTGCCCAGCCAAGATTGCAAAAACACCAAAAATCACGGGCGAAAGAATCATAAACAAAATCGTGCAAAAAATTGAAATCAAAACTGTTTGCAAAATTGCATTGAATGTTGAAATGATTCCATTTTCACTCGGCACAGACACCCAAGCCACACTCCGAAAATAAATAGCACCACCAATCCAACCAATAAACGTTAACCCAAAGAGACCGAAGAAAATAATCCAACCATTCGCTTGCCATGTAATTGCATCACCTAGAGGTGTAGATGAAAGCTCCCGCGAGAGAGGCAGGCTGGAAATCCCGATAGGAAGCGTGCGGATAAGCCAGAATAAATTGACTGTGGGAAAAATCGTATTGTAAAGTTCCATCACGCGCTGAATTTCTTCAGCCGCAATGCCACCATTTTGCCACGCGCGAATCATATCGCCTTTGAATGAGTCAAAAAAAGCATTCACGCGCAAACGCGGACCAAACCAAAAAAATAAATTCAACGCCAGTGGCAACAAAATAGCGGTGATGTGTGATGCGATTGAGTCAAAACCAGCGCGAATCGAATTGATAATGCCCGGTGGAGGCGGAATATTTTCTAAACGTGTAACTTCCATAACCTATTGATTCTACCATACCCGTTACGGTACAATCTCACTATGCAAGCCAAAAATTTTGATTATCCATCCACAGACCGCATGGGCGTTTTAACCGCTTCAGTTTTGTTGGCGTTTGCACTCACCCGTTTGATAGAAACCCCGCGCCTCATTCTTAGCCTCAACCTGCCCGGATTCTATTTTGCATTTCCCTTAACCTTAGGCAGTGTGATGACGCTCTTTGCGGCTGGTTTAACCGCCGCCGGCATGGATTGGTTAGTTCGAGACCATCCGTCTTTTGCAAAAAAATCTACTCGAGAAAATATCATGCTCCCCACTTTAACAACGTTTGTTTTAGGAGCCGCGTTATCAGTTTTGTTTGAAAGCCCCACATGGTGGGTTGGATTTTTATTTGGTGCATTTTTGCTCGGCGTTGTGTTCACATCCGAATACATTACGATTAATCCTGCCTCACCAGCCTACGCTTTTGCCCGCGCCGCATTGACCGCACTTGCTTATGCTTTGTTCTTAATTTTGATTACATCATTAAGATATTCTGGCATCCGTTTGTTCTTACTTGTGCCAGCCGTTTTCCTTGTGGCAGGTTTAATCAGTTTACGCATTTTGCATCTCGATGGCACAGACCGTTGGGACTTTCCGTGGGCAATTGGTATTGGAATCATCTGTGCTCAAATTGGGGCTGGCTTACATTATTGGGCATTAACGCCAGTTCAATTCGGCATCGCTTTAACGGGTCCATTGTATGCCCTTACAGTTTTATCCACAAACTTAACAGAGGACATTCCATTAAGGCGTGCGGTGATTGCTCCACTCATTATCCTCTTGCTTTCGTGGTTAACAGCAATATTTGTCTAAGTGAATACCGATAAGCGCAATTCAATCATTAAGCAACCATCCCCATGTTTTAGTGTTTTTACAAGCAATAAATAAAATTCATATCGGAGGCTAATTGATGCAACTCATCATCGACCTTGTGGTTATCTTTTTAGGCTATGTGATTGGGTCCATTCCATTTGGTTTGTTAATCGTAAAACTAAAAACAGGGAAAGATATTCGTGAGGTAGAAAGCGGCAGAACAGGTGGGACGAATGCCATGCGTGCCGCAGGCTTTTGGGCAGGTTTTGGCACTGCCATGCTCGATATTCTAAAAGGTGCTGTTGCCGTTTGGATTGCACAAGCCATTACAGATACATCTTGGGCGCACATGCTTTCTGCCATTACCCCAATTCTTGGTCATAACTATTCCATCTTTTTACCTGAACGTGATGAAAACGGAAAATTTATCCGCTTACGAGGCGGCGCAGGCGGTGCCCCAGCCGTTGGCGGAGCTATGGGATTATGGCCCGCTTCAGTTTTGATTATTCTTCCGCTCGGCATGTTGACATTTTTCACCATTGGCATCGCCTCTGTGACTACCATAGCAGTTGCTCTGTTTGCCATCATCGTTTTCGCCGTTCAAGCATCACAAGGGAATTTGCCGTGGGATTACGTCTGGTACGGCGTAGGCGCAGAATTGTTATTGATTTGGGCATTACGCCCCAACTTGAAAAAATTATTTGCAGGTGAAGAACGCGTGGTCAAATACAGTTTGCATGGTTGGTTGAGAGCAAAAAGAGAACAGAGAACAAAAAACAGTAAGTAGTAATTGGTAATTGAAAAGAGACTGTGGTGAGCAGTCTCTTTTTTATTGAAAAAATTTGAAGGGAGGTGTGTATCATTATCTTTTTGATTTTCTAGACGCATCATAAAACATAAACCCTAAAACACCTCCAAATATTAGGCATAGAATTTCAGCACCAGGGCTAATGATATGAAATATATATCCAGCAATGATATAAAGAATTAACAAGAAAATTATTAGAAGCCATATAGTTAGTGAAATCTTGTTTTTATCTTGGTTTTTCTGCTTAGTTCCTTTATGCCAAGGCAAGCCAGTATGAAGTTGTATTTTTTTATTATCCTGCTCAACCTGAGCAAGATAATCTCCCGCATCATTTCGATTATCGTTTTTCGCCATAATAATCCTCTTTCAACTTTCCACTCACCACTTTCTAACTATATCTCTTCCTGATCTCTGGCAAAAAATAATCATCAAAGAATCGATCCACATCATAATCAGGTGACCAACCCCAATCAGCGCGAGCGCGAGAGTCATCTACATCTTGGGGCCAAGAATCGACGATGCCCTGCCTGCGTGGATTTGGTTCAAATGTTATATCCGCATTGGGGAAAGCTTTGATAGCGCGTTGACGAAATTCTTCGGCAGTGATGGCAAACGCGGCGATGTTATACACATTAGAGGTTAATGATTCTTTAGGAGCATTCATCAACATCAACAGAGATTTAATAGCATCGGGCATTGCCATGAATGGGATTTTAGAATCAGGACGCACAAAACATTTGTAAGGTTTGTTTTGTGCCGCGGCGTGGAGCATTTCGGGTCCGTAGTCACTCGTCCCAGCACTTGGCAATGTAAAGGCTGAGATTAAGCCGGGGAAGCGAATCGAGCGGAAGTCCAGAAAGTGAGGCGGGTTTTCATCTAAATGTTTTTGACCAAAAAATTTTCCATAATACATCCCCAATTTTTCGCAATACAATTTATTGCATCCATACATCGTTTGCGGATTATTCCAATCATCTTCTCTTAATGAACCCGCTTTATTTTTATCATCGAGTGTTGGCAACCCATACGCCGCGATTGAACTTGGAAATAAAAACTTGACAGACTTTTTATATTTTTCAGAACGATACGCCGCCAACATCAACAATTGCATTGTGCCTTCCACGTTGATGCGATGCGCTTCTTCAGTTGCAACTTCTGCCTTTGATGAAAGCGATGCGGCGAGATGAAATATCACATCAAAATCATAATCATAAAAAGTTTTTATTTTGTAAAGCAAATCACCTTGTACATGTTCTGCTGAAAATTTTTTAATCGAATCGGGCAAGGGCATAAAATCGGCTGTTGTGATTCGATAGCCACCCTTCGATAATTCTTCAACGAGCGCCTGACCAATTTCTCCGCACGCACCTGTTACCAGCACTTGCTTCACGGTCATGTATTTCTCCTGTTATGCTAGAATGAGTTAACTTATTTTACAACACAATGAAAAAAATAAATTCACTATTTAACAACAGATTACTTCGTCAGACATTCACCCTCATTGCAACGACATTATTAATATCATGTTCTTCGCTTGATAATTTACTTATCACCTCCACACCTGTAATATTGACTGAAACCCCGCTTCCTACCGCGACGCGAATTTGGTTCCCTGCGTCAGCCACGCCTACACTTCAACCTTTTTCTGCTACTGAAAATGCAAAAGTTCCCACGCCTGAAATGCGCCCGGACATCGGCGACATCATTTTGGAAGATGATTTTTCAGACGAAACAGTATGGGATATTGCCTCATCAAACCAAGCCAGTGCAAGTATCAATAATAATCGTTTGATTCTTTCAGCACAAAGCGAAGTATATATGCTGAGTCTGCGACATGATTTGATATTGACAGATTTTTATGCTGAGTTAACCGCTCAACCAAGTTTATGCAAAGGCGAAGATAATTACGGCATGTTGATTCGTGCCAGTTCAGCGACATATTATCGTTACACCTTAGCATGTAATGGAACAGTCCGCGTGGAGAGATATAGTTCAGGCAATCGTTTGGTTTTAGAAGGACCAGACCCAAGTGGTGATGTTCCGCCCGGTGCGCCGGGTAACGTGCGCATGGGAGTTTGGGCAGTTGGCAAAGAAATTCGCTTCTTCCTAAACGGACGATTTCAATTCAGCATCATTGACCCAAGTTTCCCCAGCGGCACAATTGGAGTCTTTGCTCGTTCGGTTGGAAGTACGCCAGTCATTGTCACATTTTCGGATTTGGTGATTCGAGAGATTAAGTAACAAGTTATAGATTTACGAAATACGAATTACGCATTACGATTAATAAACTGATTACTGTTTACTGATAACTATGCTCTCAACAAACAATCTTCTCCACCTGCCTTTTACGCCCGACCTCACTGAAGGTGGAATTGAATACGCATTGCGTTCGTTATCCTATATTTATGAAAAAGCAGGTGGGAATTTATATAGCAGGTTAAGAAGAACTGTTGCGAACGTGTCGGTTGAACTTGCTTTTCGGCGTTATTTGGCTACAAAAAACATTGAATTTGAAGTGAAAGCCTCACGCCCATTTACTGACTCAGAACGATATGATGTCTTTTTAGATAAATACAGATGTCAGGTGAAATCTTTTTTTATTTCAAATCGAAATCAAATTTCAGAGATAAAACATAATCCATCTGTTTTATTAAATGCACCTGCACTCGTTCCATCTGATCATCACGCCAGTGACGGACATTCATACAATGATTTATACATCTTCGCCTTTGCTACTGGATTAATCGCCGCCTCACAAGCCGATTTGCAAAAAGCAATTTCCAAAAATCAAAAACATTATCTGGTACACATCATGCCCGAAGCGTGGCGCAAACCCGCCAATTGGAATCCGCTGGGAACTTTAACACTCAAATCGGAGTCTGAAGAGGAGTTAATGGTCGAGGTCAATGGGCAGGATGAAAATCGAAGAATGAAGCGAAAAATGATAAGTCTTGCACCGAAGATGAAAGTCACTTGTGATGAATCTTTTTATTCCATTTCATCTTTGCACATTCGCCGTGTGGCAGATGCACGACTTGGCATCAAATGTGAAGCCATAAAAGAATCACATATCATCTCGCCCTTTGATTGGAGTAACATTTGGGTCTATGGCATGCAGATTTTTCTGTGTGGTTTTATAGCGTATGAAGAATTTAGTCAAACAGCAAAAACTTTATTGCCCAATGCAAAAACATTTCAATATGAAACCACACGAGTTAAAAATTTATTTGTACCTGTTTCAAATTTGAAACCAATAGAAAAATTGTTTTCTTAGAACATAATATAGTAATATATAAAAATGGAAACACACGAAAAAAGAACCCGCAAACCTCGTAATAGCAACAATATTTTCATATACACGGTTGGCATTGCAATTTTAGTTGCGACTTTATTTACAGCATGGACGCCGAATAGTTTATTCAACAGCAACTTAGAAGAACAATTACGCACATTGCTCACGCCTCAAACTGGATTTGAAACTGGTCTTACACTTCAACCGCAACTTCGCATCGGCATTGTGGCTGGACACATGGGCAATGACTCCGGCGCAGTCTGTACTGATGAAAATGGTGCTGTAGATTTAACCGAAGCAGAAGTTAATTTTGAAATTGCATCACGTGTGCGTGATAGTTTGGTAGCCAAAGGCTATCAAGTTGATTTGTTAAATGAATTTGATACACGCCTAAATGGTTATCGTGCTGTGGCATTGGTTTCGATTCATAATGATTCATGTGAATACATCAACGAAGCGGCAACAGGATTCAAAGTGGCGGCTTCATTAGAAACACGCGACATTAATCGCGCCCAACGTTTGACGGCTTGTTTGACCAATCGTTATCAAAGCCTAACGGGTTTGTTTTTTCATGCCAATAGTATTACGCCTGATATGACGGAGTATCACGCCTTTTCTGAAATTGACCCAAATACCATTACCGCCATCATCGAAACAGGATTTTTGAATTTAGATAGAGAAATATTAACTGAACAGACCGATTTGGTCGCCGAAGGTGTGACTCAAGGTATTTTGTGTTTTATCAATAATGAAAGTGTCTTGCCACCCAGTGTGCCGTAAGTTCATGTCATTGCAAAGGCAAGCAATGACGGAGTAAAAATGTTTTGTAAAAAAATTTTTCTTAAACTCTTATTGATTTCATTGGCAATATCTGCGTGTGCAAATATTCCAAGTTTGCCTGTCAATCAAATTGTCACCCCAACAGAATCCATTTCATTTGCCATTGCCGAAATTTCCAAACCCACCTACACGCCGTTACCTACAATCACATCCACGCCCACTCAAATCCCCACAAACACGCCCGAACCAATTGCACAAGCCGAAATTATCCTAGATACACCCACAAATGAATATGTTCCACCCGTTGAGCAAGCCTATGAAGCAGAAGCACCTGTCGTTTACACTGGCGGAAAATATATTTTGGTAGATATCTCTGACCAACACATGTACGTTTATGAAGGTGATGTTTTAGTTTATAGCTTCGTTTCATCAACCGGTATGAATAATGCTACGCGCGTCGGCAATTTCAGCGTGCTAAACAAAATCCCCAACGCTTACGGCGCTACATGGAATATTTGGATGCCCAATTGGCTCGGCATTTATTGGGCTGGCAGTTTGCAAAACGGAATCCATGCTTTGCCTATTTTGCCAAGCGGCGCACAATTATGGTCAGGTTATTTGGGCGTTCCCATTTCTTATGGATGTGTTGTATTGGGCGCATACGAAGCACAAGTATTATATGATTGGGCAGATGTCGGCACACCGGTTGAAATTCAGTGGTAAAAACGAATCTTTGTGTTTATAATGGTAGAAATAATTGAAAGGTGCGCTCATGAACAACCAATTTTCAAACGCACAGGGTGGGAATCAGTCGAGGAATCAGAATCAGGTTGAAGGTCAAAAAAGAGGCGGAAAGAAGAAGCGAAATTTGATTTTGCCGATTCTCTTAATCGCTGTTGGATGTGTCGTCTTTATCTTCGCGGCTTGGTCGGCAGTGACATCTCCCGTCTTCGCTTCAATTCTTAATGGGTCACCTGCTTCACCCGCGTCAGCCGATTCTCAATCTTTTGCTCAGTTCAATGTAGCCAAACCAACTTATACACCTTCTGGCGTACAACCTGTTGCTCAAGAGATTTTCCCAACTGTTACAGCCACACAATTTATTCAACAACAAGCGGTTGTTATTCAACCTACAGATATTCCGGCAACGGATGTGCCTCCAACGGCAACGTTAGAATTAGCAACTGCTACTCTTGAAGTTGCAACCTTGCCAAGTGAGCCACCGAGTGAAGGTGTTGCCTATGCAGAAATTGTTCCAGATACACCAACGCCAATTTACCCAACTGCTGTGGCGTATGTTCCACCTGCTTCACCGGGCAATGGTGTGCGCTGGTTTGATGTTGACCTTTCTGACCAACGTATGTATGCCTATGAAGGTGATACGTTAGTAAGAACCTTTGTGGTTTCAACTGGTACTTGGCAAACACCAACTATTAAAGGTAAATTCAAAGTTTGGATTAAGTTACGTTCTGCGCCAATGTCTGGACCTGGGTATTATTTACCCGATGTTCCTTATATTATGTATTTTTCTGGTGATTATGGTATTCATGGCACATACTGGCATAATAATTTTGGCGTGCCGATGAGTCATGGATGTGTGAATTTGAGCATCCCTGATGCTGAATGGGCATATAACTTTGCAGTGGTTGGTACTGTTGTAAATGTGCATGATTAAACCCTCACCCTAGCCCTCTCCTCCCAAAAGGGAGAGGGAATGAACAATGAATCAAAAATTATCACGTCGAGACTTTATGAAATTGAGTGGATTGGGCATGGCAAGTTTGCTTGTGCCTCCGCTCAATTTTGATTTTCAGGATGAATTTATTCCTCAACAAGGGCGCGTGACCACACGTACCATTTGGGTATATGATGAGCCGACTTTTCAAGCCAACCGTTTAAAAATTTACACACGCGATTCATTGGTCAACATCACCAACACAGCCGTCAGTGACGATACCTCTGCACACAATCGTGTTTGGTATCAAATTGATACAGTGGGCTATACCTATTCTGGCAATGTTCAACCGGTGAAAACAAATCTAAACACACCGCGTTTAGACATTCCGCAAGAAGGTTTATTGAGTGAAGTCAGTGTGCCGTTTACAGATGCACATGAAGAACCAGATGCTGAATCAAACGTGGCATATCGAATCTATTTTGAAACCACACATTGGATTAAGTCCTTTATTGTTAGTGAAAAAGATGGTCAAGTTTGGTATCAGATAAGAGATGATAAATGGGATAAGTTGTATTATGCGCGAGCAGAGCATCTGCGTATATTTACTGTTGAGGAATTAGCACCCATTTCTCCCGAAGTTCCGAACCGTGAAAAGAAAATTGTCGTACGTTTAGAGAGTCAAATTGTCATTGCGTATGAAAATAATCAAGTTGTCTTTAGTGCGCCCGTCGCTACTGGTGGAATTTTAAGAAGTGGCACATACACCACGCCACAAGGAAATTTTGTAACGTGGTTCAAACGCCCTTCACGTCACATGGCATCTGGTGATTTAGCATCGAATGGTTATGATTTGCCCGGCGTTCCATGGGTGCAATACATCAATGAAAGTGGCGTTGCATTTCATGGCACATTTTGGCACAATGATTTCGGCAGACCACGTTCACGTGGTTGTATCAATTTATATAACAGCAATGCAAAATGGTTATATCTTTGGACAACGCCTCAAGTGCCTTACAACAAAGAACTCTCTATCAACGGCTTGGGAACAAAAGTTGAAATTAAGATTTAATTTTCTTAACTCCCTCTCAAACTTTTTATTTACAATTTGACTATGACTATTTCTCAACTTTCCCGTCGAGACTTTTTAAAGCTGACCGCCTCTGGCGTACTTGGGCTTGCTCTCTCCGAACTCGGCATTGACTTTGCCTCAGCCGCTCCGCCTACCTCGCAAGGGTTGGCATTGTTCAGTGGTGTGCAAATTTATGATGCACCGTTTTTAACTGCTAACAAAGTTGATTTGCTTCGTAAAGATGAAGTGATTGACTTAATCAGTGATGCACAAGGTGACCAATTTGATAATAAATTTAATACCACTTGGTATCAAATTGACAGAGGCTTTGTTCCGTCTGGTGTGATTTTGCCTGTAGAAACAAAATATCAAAAACCTGTCTATGAAATTCCTACTGGAGGCAAAGTTGCCGAAGTCAGTGTGCCATATAGCCTCACTTATCGTGCGCCATATACATTTGCAAAAAATGCGCATCGCATTTATTACGAAACCACGCATTGGATAAATAAAGTTATCGTCACACGCGAAGAAAAAACAGTTTGGTATGAGTTTTATGACAATGTGCTAAAAGAAACTTTTTATGCACCTGCATATAACATGCGCATTATCCCTGACGAAGAGTTAACGCAACTCTCTCCAGAAGTTCCTAATGAAGAAAAATTATTACATGTAGACCTTGCCACTCAAATGGTGACTGCCTTTGAAGGGCAAAACATGGTTTTATCTGTGCGCTGTTCTAGTGGAGATAGAGGCACTGAAACTCCCAAAGGTGAATGGTTTACATATCACAAAGGTCCATCTATTCACATGACAAATTTTGGTGATGCCGTTGCAAACATTTACAGTTTGCCCGGTGTTCCTTGGGTTTCGTTCTTTACAGGGTCAGGTCACGCTTTCCATGGAACCTACTGGCACAATGATTATGGTCGCCCGCGCAGTAATGGATGTGTGAATCTTCCATCAAGTATTTCTAAATGGGTGTATCGCTGGACAAGTCCAGTTGTGCCTGCCAATGAAGATTATTTGCAATTGCCCGGTCAGGGGACGCGAGTGATTGTTGAATAGTACTTTTGAGAGAATGCAGTAAAGACCTTCTAATGATATTCTTCTGAAAATTATTTATAAATCAAAAGGAAAAAGAAATGAATCCAATTTTTCAACATTCGCAGTATTTACTCAAACGCCAAGTCTTCGCATTGACTGGCAAATTCCGTTTTTTTGATGCCGCTGGCAATCAAGTCATGTTCAGTGAGCAAAAAATGTTCCGCTGGAAAGAAGACATCCGCGTGTATGCAGATGAAGCGAAAACACAAGAAGTACTGGCGATTAAAGCCCGCCAAATCATTGATTTCTCCGCCGCATTTGATGTAGTAGATAGTGCCACAAATCAGAAAGTTGGGGCATTACGCCGTAGAGGGCTCGCTTCATTGCTCCGTGACGAATGGGAAGTGTTAGACGTTAACGATAATGTCATCGGCAAATTGTTTGAAGACAGCATGGGTTTGGCTTTGATACGCAGATTTTTATCTAGCCTTGTGCCACAAAATTACGACATTACTTTTGGTGAAACTCGCGTGGCAGATTTGAAACAAAATTTCAACCCATTTGCCTATCAACTCAATATTGATTTCAGCATGGATACCACCGGCAGATTAGACCGCAGACTTGGTATTGCGGCTGGTATTTTGCTCGCGGCTGTTGAAGGAAGACAAAGTTAGGTAACGAATCTCTCTTTCTTCTTTCCTCTTCGTTGAATTTGGAAAGAAGAAAGAGGAAAGAATCGTCATAACGCAATGACTTCTTCTCCTCTCTTTGCTGGTCTAGTTGTAGATGAAAATGGAAAACTTGCTGAATCTGCTTTTATCGGCACTGAACCTGCTTATGTTGTAGATGATGATGGCTTTAAGCGTCACATCCCTGCTGAACAAATTGACCGTGCTGTATTAAGTCAATTTGCAGAGATGATGAAAGGCAGTGAAGACCTTCTCTCAAAAGAAACTGCCAAGATGTTAGGTCAAGATGACCCATTTTCACAAGCCATGATTCAAAATCAATTGAAAAATATTGAACAGCAATTTGACTTGATTCTAAAAACAGGTCTGCCCGAAGATATGCGTGCCTATTTAGGCATGATGGGTTTCAAGATTGTGATTAATTATCACGGTGAAATTGTTAGAGTGGAACAGCCGGGGTCAACAAGTGATGAAGAATAAAATTTAATTACTTGTGAATTTAAATTCCTATTTTAAAACATAGCCTTTAACCAAACTTTTTACAATCAAGTCTTGAATTTCTCTTTCTTGTTGAGAGGTTTCTACAAATAAAAGGATATTGAATTCAGGATATTCAAATTCAGCAAGTTCATTGTCTAATAAATCTGTGTTTTTACGTAAAATAAAAGTTTCTTTTTTCTCATTACTATGACGATAATATTCACCGCCTAAATACAAACTATCATGGGGTGAAAATTTTATTTTTAAACTTTTTTCAAGCGCAATTCTTATCACTTCAATATCACTGTCTTTGAATCCAAATATATAGGTTTTCATAAATACTATACTTTTTCCACAACCCAAAAATGTGAAATGCCCAATATTTTCAAGGGCGTTTTTTCAAGGAATTGTAAAATTGCGCGTAAAAATTTTCCTAACATTCCAAATCTTGCAATAATGTTATCGTATGCACCAAAGATAATTGTTTTTTCAATAAATTTAACAGGTAAGCCTTCAAATAATTTCGCTAAATCTTTTTTGGTGTAAACATTTACATGTGGGGCGAGTTTATCGCGTAAAAAACGCGGAAGATAATTCACAAACAATTTATTTCCAAAATAATATTCCCCTTTCCAAAAAATGCCATGCGTTTCTACCGGATACCAACGATTGGGGCAAAAAATCACAGCCCGCCCACCCACTTTCAACACGCGAATCATTTCGGCAATCGCGGAGCGGTCACTGCTGACGTGTTCGATCACTTCGTGGCTGAGAATCAGGTCGAACGTCGAAGAAGGAAGCGGAAGAAATTCTCCAGCGGCGTTGATAATTTTATCTGAGATGTTTCGCGCCTCTTTCGCACGGTCAAAATCGTATTCCAAACCTGTGACATTCCCTCCAGCCTCAGCCATTTTTTTGACGTACATACCAACACCACATCCGTTTTCCAAAATATTTTTTTGAATGCGTTCGCCTGCAAATTTGAGAATCATCTCGAAGCGGCGTTGCTGACCAGCACGCCACACATACGAAGGTTCGCCACGTAATGCGGCTTTGGGCATTTCATTTTGAGTCATGGGGCAAAATTATAAGCGAAAAGATTTAGCCACAGAGTTCACAGAGACCTCTGAGAAAACCTCTTAAAAATCTCAGTGAACTCTGTGTTCTCTGTGGCAATGTTTTAGGTCTTGCCATGAAAATGCCTTTATGCTAAAATCTTGCTCGTTCGGGACAACCCAATAACGGAAGCAACCAGAAGTGGGTATCCCCCACTTTTTCGCTTAATAGGAGCATGGAGTAAGCACGTATGGCAAAAAATGATTTTGCACTGGCTTTCAATGAAGTCATAGAAGAAAAACAATTATCAAAAGATATAGTCGTCACGGCAATTGAGTCGGCGATGGTTTCGGCGTATCGGCGCGCTGTGGGGGCGTCCACTGCACAACACGTGGAAGCCAAGTTAGACGCAGAGACCGGCATGGTGACTGTGTATGCTGAAAAAGAAGTTGTGGAAGATAGTGTTGTAGATGAGCGCACTGAAGTTATTTTAGAAGAAGCCCGCAAAGTAAAAGAAGATGTGCAACCCGGCGATATGCTTGTGGTTGAAAGCACACCGAAAGACTTTGGTCGTGTGGCGGCTCAAACAGCACGTCAAGTCATTCAGCAACGTATTCGTGAAGCAGAACGTTCCAATCAAATGGAATATTTCCAACGCCAAGAAGGTGAAATTGTGTCTGGCTTGGTGCAAGCTGTGAATGCGCAAGGTATCACCATAGGTTTAGATATGAAAGCCGAAGGTTTGATGCCGAATAATCAAAGAATCCCCGGCGAACGTTTGAAGTTACATGACCGTGTTCGTGCGGTTGTGATGGAAGTAAAAGACGGCACACGTGGTCCGCAAATTATTTTGTCACGTGCGCATCGTAACTTTTTACGCCGTTTAATGGAAAATGAAGTGCCAGAAATTTATCATGGCATTGTTGAAATTCGTGCGATTTCGCGTGAACCCGGTGCGCGTGCTAAAGTGGCAGTCTCTGCTACACAACCCGGCATTGACCCCGTCGGCGCATGTGTGGGTATGAAGGGTGTGCGTATTCAGGCAATCGTCAAAGAATTACATGATGAAAAAATTGATGTGATTCAATGGGATGCTGACCCTGTTGTTTATATTTCAAAAGCTATTTCACCGGCACGTGTTAGTGGTGTGTATTTAGCAGATGGTGATGATGCTCGCACGGCAACTGTCGTTGTAGGTGAAGACCAATTAAGTTTAGCCATTGGGCGTGATGGACAAAATGCCCGCCTCGCCGCTAAGTTGACTGGTTGGCGCATTGATATTAAATCTTTGAGCGAAGCCTCTGGCGATTCATTGACGAAGTTGAAATCTGATTCTGAACTTCAAGCGATGCTTCCGCAAGCAGTAGAGATGATTCCGCAAGTGGAAGAAATTTTGGCGAAGAAAGCCGAAGAACGCGCCATTATGCCGGAAGAATATACTTTGCTTGGTCAATTTGTGGATAGAGTTGAACGTCGCTTGGTGCAAGTGAAAGAAGATGCTGTGCGTGAAGCCGATGAGCAGACTGCGGCTATCAAAGCAGATATTCCTGCGGCGGCTTATGAAATGCCTGTCACTGAATCTGGTATTAAAGAACACATCATCAATATTCTCACCGAAGCAGGATATGAGAATGTTGGTCAGGTAATGTTTGATTTGAAAGCGAATCCGAACAAGATTCTCGGTTTGGCTGGTATTGGTGCGAAAGCAATCCAAAACATTGAAGAGACTTTGGCTGGCTTGTCCTTCCCTGAGCCTGTGAAGGTGGAAGAACCTGTTGCAGAAGTAGTTGAAGAAACAACTGTAAAGGTAGAAGAAGTGCCGCTTCCTGAGAAACAGGTTGAACGTAAGAAAGAAGCGAAGAAAGTCGCCGAAGAAGAGGAAGAAGATACTGAACACGCCAAAGATGGTGTTTCGTTGGATGAATTATTCCAAATGAAGCCAGAGATGTTCCAATCTGCTGGAGAAACTGACGAAGAGGCAGATAAGAAGAAAGGCAAGAAAGGCAAGAAAAAAGGCGTTGCATTGGAGTTTGATGAAAACCTCGGAGAAGTTGTCAGCCGCAAGAAACATAAACGCGGTGATGATGACGGTGGCGAGGATTGGTAGTACGTTTTAGAAAACGGACGTGAAAACAAAACCTGTAGGACGTGTGAAACATATTCCGCAACGTACTTGTGTTGGTTGCCGCGAGACTTTGCCCAAAAGGCAAATGATTCGTATTGTTCGTCAGGCAGATGGTGTCTTTGTAGACCCAACAGGTAAGGTTGCCGGGCGCGGCGCGTATTTGCACGATAAACATTCGTGCTGGTCACGTGGAATAAAAGGTGCAATTGCGAACGCATTAAAAACGGAATTAAATGATGATGACCGTGTACGTTTGGAAACTTTTATGAATTCTCTGCCCAAAGAAGCAGAGCCGAGCGGTTAGCCATGTAAATTTTATACTCATGGCTGACCGAAATTTAGAGTTATTGAATATTTTGGAAGGAGTCGGCTTATGAGTAGCAATGGAAATAAACTTGAATTACCTGCCAGCATTGTCGTTCGCGACTTGGCACAAATGATTGAAAAAAGCCCAATTGATTTAATTAAAAAATTAATGACCAATGGTGTCATGGCAACCATTAATCAGACGGTGGATTTTGATACCGCCGCGATTGTGGTTGCTGAATATGGTTACGAAGCAGTTGCAGAAGTTGTGGAAGAAGAAGTAAAAGAAGAAGTGGGTGAAGTGCCATTATGGCGACAGTTAATTGCGGATGAAGATAAAACTCAATTGAAGCAACGCCCCCCCGTGGTGACGATTCTCGGTCATGTTGACCATGGGAAAACAAGTTTGTTGGATGCGATTCGTTCTACCGAAGTGGCGGCTGGTGAGGCAGGCGGAATCACACAACACATTGGGGCATATCAAGTGGAAATGAAAGGGCGTTTGATTACGTTCTTAGATACACCCGGTCACGCGGCATTTACTCAAATGCGAGCGCGTGGCGCGCAAGGTGCTGATATTGTGATTCTAGTCGTCGCGGCGGATGATGGTGTGATGCCTCAAACCAGAGAAGCGATTGCACATGCCAAAGCGGCACGTGTGCCAATTATGGTGGCATTAAATAAAATTGATAAAGCCAACGCCAACCCCGATAGAGTGAAACAACAATTAGCAGAATTAGAGCTTGTGCCAGATGATTGGGGTGGGAATACGATGGTTGTACCTGTTTCTGCCAAGCAAAAGAAAGGTATTGATGATTTGCTTGAAGGCATTTTGCTGGTTGCTGATAGCAATGAGATTAAAGCCAATCCAAGCGGAAAAGTGGTTGGTACGATTATTGAAGCGGAGTTGGATAAATCGAAAGGCGTGATTGCGACCTTGCTCGTTCAAAATGGGACGCTTGAAGCCGGTGATGTTGTGGTGGCTGGGACTGCTTATGGCAAGTTACGTGCTATCAATGATTACAAAGGCAAACCTGTGAAAAAAGCAGGTCCTTCAACCCCTGTATCTGTGATGGGGATGAGTGATGTTCCAGCCGCTGGAGATTTGTTTCAAGTCGTGGCATCTGATAAAGAAGCAAGAGCAATTGTCGCCGAGAGGATTGAAGCGGCAAAGGTCGCGGCTCAATCTAAGAAAAAAGTATCGCTCGAAGATTTGTTTGCGAATGTGCAAGCAGGTGAAACGAAAGATTTGAATCTCATCGTCAAAGCCGATGTGCAAGGCTCGCTTGACCCAATCATCACGGAGTTGAATAAGTTAGGTCAAGGTGAAATTGGTTTGAAGGTATTACATGCTGAAACGGGCAACATTGGTAACAATGATGTCATGTTAGCTTCTGCTTCGAAGGCGATTATTATCGGTTTCAATGTGCAAGCCGACATTGATGCGCGCCGTATGGCTGAAAAAGAAGGCGTAGATATTCGTTTGTATGAAATTATCTATCGCATGACGGAAGATATTGAAAAAGCGTTGAAAGGTATGCTCGCGCCTGATTTGGTTGAAACAATTCTTGGGCGTGCGCAAGTGTTGCAAGTTTTTTCTGCATCAAAGTTTGGTAAGGTTGCTGGTTGTAAAGTCATCGAAGGAGAGTTGAAACGCGGTGCCAAAGTGCGCGTATATCGTGGTGCTGACATTGTCTTTGAAGGTGATTTATCATCACTGCGCCATGAAAAAGAAGATGTGAAAGAAATTCGTCAGGGCTTTGAATGTGGTGTTGGTTTCAAAAACTTTAATGACATTCAACCTGGTGATGTGTTACAGTGCTACACAGTGGAGAGCAATTGATAGTGGATAATTGACAATTGTCAATTATTAATTGTAAATTGAATTATGCCATCTGGAATTAGAATTAAACGAATTGAAGACCGCATCCAACAAGAGTTAGCTCAACTTTTGATTCATGAAGTCAACGACCCACGTTTGAAGCAAATTTTTATCACAGATGTAAAAGTGGATAGAGAACTTGCTTTTGCGAATGTGTACGTCTCTGCGGTGGAAGGTGCCGAACGTTCGGCAGACGTTCTTGCCGGACTTGAATCTGCTTCAGGATTCCTACGCAGAATCTTATCTTCTAAAGTAGAATTGCGCGCGTTCCCCAAATTGAAATTTCATTGGGACCCGACGCCAGAAAACGCAGATCATATTGAGAAAATGTTGGCTAAGTTACGAGAGAAGAAGTAAAAAGAATTAACCACAGAGTACACAGAGCGCACAGAGATTTTTAAAGTTCTTCTCCGTGAACTCAGTGGTCTCTGTGGTGAAAACTTATGGAGAATAGTAGTGGATAATAAAATCATAGGGGAAATAAAGGATAGATTAGCAATTGCGAATAAAATCGTGATTGCCTCACACGTTCGCCCGGATGGTGATGCAATCGGTTCTGTATTAGGTTTAGGGCTTGCTTTACAAGAAGCAGGCAAATCAGTAGAAATGGTTTTGACTGACGGCATTCCTGCCGCTTTCAGGTTTTTAGAAGGATATGAATTCGTCAAAAAAGAAGCCAGTGGTGGACATGATACGTTTATCACTGTAGATTGTGCAGACTTTAAACGAACGGGGAAAGTGTTTGAAAATTTTGGTCAACCAGATATTAATATTGATCACCACAAAACCAATGAAAATTTTGGGAAAATAAATTTAATCGAAGCCGATGAAGTTGCCACAGCCGCAATCCTCACGAATTACATCCCTACTTGGGGATTCAAAATTACGAAACCTGTTGCCGCCGCATTGTTGACGGGCATCATCACTGACACGCTAGGCTTTCGCACGTCAAATACAACGCCTGAGGCGCTGAGACAAGCCGCCACGTTGATGGAAGCGGGTGTAAATCTGCCGGAGATTTATATGCAGTCTTTGGTCAGAAAAACATATCCAGCCGCAAAATATTGGGGAGCTGGTTTATCTAGTTTGGAAACAAAAGATGGAATTGTGTGGGGAACATTGACTTTAGCAGATAGAAAATCAGCAGGCTATGGTGGGAATGATGACGCGGATTTAATCAATATGATTTCAGCAATTGATAATCATAAAGTGGGAATGGTTTTTGTAGAGCAAGCTAATCATCATGTGAAAATTTCATGGCGTGCATTAGATACAAATGTAGATGTTTCATCTGTTGCAAAATATTTTAATGGTGGTGGGCACGCCGCCGCCGCAGGAGCAGATATTGAGGGAAGTTTAGTTGATGTGCAAAAAGAAGTATTAAAGAAAACTAAAGAACTATTAAATTTGTAAGTTTTATTAACATAATAGTACTATGAGTAATATTGCAATTTCAGATAATTGTGTCATAATTAATCTCTAAATACAGGAGGAATACCCTATGAATAGTCAAGACATAAAGAATGCCATTTCTGGCGCACTCGTGGTGGATAAACCCGTTGGCATGACTTCACACGATGTTGTACAAGCGATTCGAAATGGAACCGGCTTACGCCGTGCAGGGCATACAGGTACGCTTGATCCCCGTGCCTCTGGTGTGTTGGTCATCTTAGTTGGTCCGGCAGTTCGCTTAAGTGAATACGTCTCTGCTTCCGATAAACGCTACCAAGCCATCATTCGTTTGGGCGGCACAACAGATACCTTTGATGCCGAAGGCAAATTTACCCCAACCAAAGACCCTGTGAATGTGACTGAGGCAGAATTTGAAGAAGCCTTGAAAACATTTGTGGGTGAAATTGAACAAGTACCACCTGCCCATTCTGCAGTAAAGGTAGGCGGAAGAAAAGCCTACGAAATAGCTCGCAAAGGCGAAGAGGTTGAACTTGAACCAAGAAAAATTACAGTTCATCATCTTGAAGTGTTGGAATGGACTCCGCCCGAAGTTGTGATTGATGTGCATTGTTCTTCAGGTACGTATGTCCGTTCACTTGCGAATGACTTAGGTAAAAAATTAGGTTGTGGTGCTTACTTAGTTGGTTTGCGCCGCACCAAAAGCGGAAAATTCACTTTACGTGATGCCACTCCATTACGAAAATTACAAGAAGCCTTCAATGCTGGCAATTGGTATCAATTCTTAATCCCTGCCGCCGAAGCACTGGCTGATTGGCCCTCGGTTGAATTGAATCCTGATGAAGTAGAAGGCGTACGTCACGGGCATCGCGTCAAAGCCAAAGAAGCCGATACTGTCAACGAAAAAGTTCGTGGCATCAGCACACAAGGCGAATTGGTTGCATTGATGGAACTCACCGTCCAAGCCGATGGTTCTAAAGAATGGCAACCCAAGAAAGTATTTTTTACTGATTAAATAAGTATAGGATAAAATTAAGCCGCCGTCATTGGCGGCTTTTTATTTATGAAACATTATCATTCTCTTGAAGAAGCAAATTTAAAAAATTCATATCTCACCATTGGCGTGTTTGATGGCGTACATCGCGGGCACCGTCAAATCATCACAAAACTTGTGGATGATGCACATGCAAAAAATTCTCCAGCCGTCGTTTTAACATTTGACCCGCATCCTGCCAGCGTTTTAACTGGTAAAGAAATTCGACTCTTAACCACGCCTGATGAACGCGCACTGATTTTAGATTCACTTGACGTTGATGTAGTCATCACACAACGCTTCACACGTGACCTTTCAACTGCTACTGCTTTTGAATATATGTCTAGCCTCAAACAGACTGTAGGACTCAGTCACTTGTTAATTGGTTATGATTTTGCTCTGGGAAAAGGTCGTGAAGGCAACGCTCCGCGATTAACCGAAATTGGAAAAGAATTAAATTACACAGTAGAAGTTATCCCCGCTTTGAGTGATGAAAGCGGAGTCATTTCCTCAACAGAAATCCGTAAACTCATTTCCTCAACAGAAATCCGTAAACTCATTTCTGTTGGAAATGTAAGTGAAGCGACAAAATTACTTGGCTATGAATATCCGCTTGGCGGAATCGTCATCCATGGGGCGGGACGTGGAAAACAAATCAACTTCCCCACTGCAAATATTGATTATCCACAAGGCAAAGCCACACCTTCAAATGGAATCTATGCGTGTTGGGCAACTTTAGGCGAAGAAAAATTTATGGCGGCGACGAGTGTAGGATTCAATCCCACATTCACACCAGAAAGACAAATCCAAAGCGTGGAAGCTTATCTCCTCGATTTTGACCGTGATATTTATGACCAATATCTCAAACTAGAATTTGTCTCACGCATTCGGGATGAGGTCAAGTTTGAGTCTGTAGAAGCGTTGATTCAGCAAATCGGGAAAGATGTTGAAGAAACGAGAAAGATTTTAGAAAACAATGTTTGAAGCAAAGTATATGAAGAAAGAATAGAATCAAGTTTCCACTTAAGAATGAAGCGAATAAAAAAATCCTGTAGCCATACAGGATTTTTTATATCAAACTTTAATTCTCCACAATTCCATTGGGCTATCAAACCCGCGCAATTCAGATTGAAAGCGAGTGAGTGAATTAGGCGCGGCATTTTTTTCTAAATATTCCAACACTTCTGGGTCGTTGCGAATGGCTTCGGAGAAAATGGCTTCGCCGCCGTTTGAAAAATTTGGTAAACGCGCGGCAATGTTAACTGTTGAACCAAAATAATCTAAGCGGTCGTTGAGATTAACAACGATACAAGGTCCGTAATGAATACCGACTTTGATTGTTAAAGGTGGCACGCCACGACGTTCTAATTCTTTTTGAACTTTCCAAATCGCTTTGATGGATGAAACGGGTTTACGAAATGCCGCCATGACCGCATCACCCATCGTTTTGATAATGGCTCCACCTTCAGCGGCGACGGCTTCTTCTAAAATTTCAAAATGTTCACGCACACGCCCGAAAGCAGGGGCATCTCCAATTTCACGATAGAGCCGTGTTGAATTTCTTAAATCGGTAAACATCAAAGTTGTTGAACCAACAGAAATTTCTTCGCCAGGGCGAAGTACTTCGCTTGAAAATAAATCACGGAAAATTTGTAGAGTAGTCACATCGGCGGCGGTGGCGGCTTGGTCTGACCATACTAAATGTTCCAGTTGAAACGTTTGGGCTGAATCGGTTTGATTAATCAAACGGATATAAGGCGTCAGGCTGACATCTAAAATATCATCATGCCAACCTAAGGCATCCACAGTGAAATCTCTTTTTTCTGTGCCATTTGGATATGCACTCACCAATTGAAAACCTTCCAAGCCAGAGGCTTTTAAACGATAACGACCTTCATTCAACATCGTGCCAAATGGAAGTTTTTCGCGCGGTGGCACAATCATAGAAAAAATAATATGAGGCTGGCGTTGTGGGCTTCCAACACAAAATTCAATTTCATTATCCACTGCCCGCACAGATGGGTTGGGTCTGAATATCACTTCTACATTTTGGTCAAAATTAGCATTGAACTCAATTTGACAGGTATTGCAATGAGCGTGGCTACTTAAGTCACTAAGTTTTCCAAAATCTTCTGCAACACCACGACATTCGGGGCAGAGCAAATCCCAAAACATATCTAACATGCCTGCACGAGTAGCACGCAAGAAAGTTTCTAACACCGTTCTACGCGGTAAATTCCAGATATCGGCTAATGCATACGGACGCATTCGTTGAACTGATAAATTATCAGCACGATGCAAATAATCATACAAATTATCTAATACTTTTTCGTCGGCACCTTCATTTTTCAATTGCTGACTTAAAGCCTTAAAGCGAGCATGTCCTGATGAAGAAAGATGTCTGCCAGTTGCAACTGCATAAGCAGGGTCACCACGAGAAGCGATGCGGTCATATAAATTAAAAATATCAGCAAATTGTTTTTTGGCAACAAGTCCAATCCCCAATCGAATTCCAATATCACCAATGATATTACGCGAACTAACCCAAGTTTGATAATCTAAACGTGTGCCACCATTTTCAAGGCGTTCAAGGCGACAATCCACGCGCATTTCAAGTAATGGACCTGCTACATAACGCCGCAAAATTCCAAAACGATATGGATACGTCCATTCAAATGGTTCTTCATCCCACTCCACGCGCAACAAAGGAATTTTGAACTTAACCCGCTTAACGCGATTTTTTATCCCCAACAATTGCATTGGCGGCAAACCTGTATCACGATTAAATCGATTCGTATCCGAAACAAGATGCCACAAGGCTTCGGGTGAAGCCTTCAAATCAAACGTCCATTGAAAATGGTAATCTGCCATGTGTTCCTTGACGTATAAACTTCAAACAATTTTACCCGCCTTTCAGTACTACTTCATTGCAGAGAAATGACAGCGAAAATTAAAGAGAAATTAAACCAAGTTCAATGCCCCGCTTCACTGCTTCGGTACGGCTCGCCACTCCCAACTTTGCATACAATGACGAAAGATGAAACTTGACTGTATGCTCACTAATTGAAAGTGACAATGCGATTTGTTTATTCGCCAAGCCTTCTGCCATTTTTTCTAAGACTTCCTTCTCCCGCGATGTTAACTGCTCTTGAAGTGACTCTTCTCCTGAAACATGTTCACCCTTCGGCAAACGCATCAGACTCTTAACCAAACTTGGTACACCAACCCACAAGCCTTCGCCTACGCCTCGAATTCCTGCAACCAATTCTTCTTCGGTTGTATTAAGTGACAACACGCCCCACACTTGCGTCTTTGCATTTAACATCCCGCGCACAGATTCAATATTATCCGTCAAAAATAAAATCGCAAAATTCTTTTTGTCATCCAATAAACGCACGGAAGAGACTGAGGCAAGAATTGCAACCTCAGTCTCTCTTTCGTTTACATCTTCAAGATACACTACTTCGCCGATGATTTCAATGTCTGCTTGCTGGCTTAACATTTCTCTTAAACCAACCCGCAAAGCATGATTCGGCGAAACAATCGTGACTCGAATCAATTATCTTTCTCCAACAGTTACATTTACAGTCTGCAACTTTCCGCCACGCAATACATCCATTGGTGTAGATTTTCCAACCACATCACCACTCAAACGATTAAACAATTCATCGTGATGTTCAATAGCCAGTCCATTTACACCTACTAAAATATCACCGAGAATTAATCCGCCTTTTTCGGCAGGGCTATCTTTTTCAATACCGACGATTAACAAACCTGTATCTTGTTCTTGTTTCATTTGCTTTTTTGCTTCGGCTGGAATGTTCACAGTTTGACTACGAATGCCTAAATATCCACGTTTGATTTTGCCATCTTTTTCAAGTGCTTTTGCGACTTTCAACGCAATGTCCATCGGAATTGTAATCGCTCCACCACCGCCACCAAAACCAGAAGTATTGATTCCATAGGCTTGACCTTCGCCATTGATTAATGGTCCACCAGAGAAGCCGGGGTATGAAACAAAATCGGTTTTGATGTATTTTTCTAACATACCGCCTCGTCCTGTGCGGACGGGTCCACCAATGGCATTGATTGTCCCAAAGCTGGATTCGATTCCGCTTTTGTTGCCACGCCCGATTGCTAAAATAAACTCGCCAACTCGTGCGGGAGTTTGTGCAACATCAGCGGGAGAGGCAGAGGCTGAGTCTAATTTCAACACTGCCAAATCAGCTCCCCCGTCACGACCAATGAGGCGGGCTTTCGATTCTTTTCCATCACCAAATATGATGTTGATATCTTCTTCTTTTTCAATGACATGGTCAGCAGTTAATATCAAATCTTTTGCAATTGCAATTCCACTGGCAGATTGACGACGACGCGCATCAACCAGCACTGTATATTTGCCAGCCTGCTCAACGGCATTTGCCATTGCATCAGAAAGTTGTGAAAAAATATTTTTGCTCATAGTGACTCCTTTTCACAGATTGTATGTTGTGAACTTCTGGAGTGTATCGCCGAAAGGAATGGAATGATACTGGACGTTTGGGTAGGTTTAGTTAACTCGCTTCGACATCAAAATATCGGGCTTGCCGATTCCGTTTGCGTCGGGAATGACACCGATAATGGTGTAGCCCATCTTTTGATAAAACTCATACGGATGACCTTTTATATTTTTGATGTTTTTTATTTTTTCAAATAAGTTTTCGTATAAATCAACATTTGAAAGTGAAGTCATATTATTTTCGTCATCTGTGCCGAGCAAAATGGTCAATCCATTTCTTTGGCGAACTTGTTCTTCAAAATCTTCAACTAGTTTTTTCCCAACTCCTTGTTTTTGTAGATTTGGTTGAATCGCGAGCGGATGCAATTCCCAGACTTTGCCATCATATTGTGAAAGACCGCCGATGATGCCAAGTAATTTGTTTTCATCATCTACAGCAACGCGCAGAATATGGTCTTCTTCCATGATGTCTTGAATTTCTTGCAAGCCATCTTCTAATGTTTGCCAAGCTTCAGGCCAGTGTTCGCGAAAGGCATCTACTAATAATTGTGCGGCTTGCTGAATTAAATCTTTATCGTCTTTTTGTAAAGAAATGATTTTCATTTAATTCCTCTAGCTTTTTGTTCAAGTGGTAATAATTCAGCATATATTTTTTCATGAGTTGGCGTTGGGATATTGACTATTTTTCCCATACGAATCACTGCACCAATTTGATTATCCAATTCAGATGGGCGACCTTCCATAATATCTTTTTGCATAGAAGTTAACATGCCTGTTGGGGTCGCATCGATTCGCTTCATGATTCCATCAACCAAATCACCTGCAATTGAAGCTCCATGTGCACGAGCAAGGTTTGCTGTTTCATACATTGCTTGAATGAGCATGTTTCTAAATTCGGGTATATCGCGGCATTGATTAATCGGCATGCGCGAAACTGCACCAACTCCGCTTGTGCTAGAAATTAAAATAAATTTCTCCCACATAGCAGTATGAATATCGGCAGGGATTTCAGTAGTGATGTTTTCTAATTTTGAAAACATTTTGTAAATCGCTTCAATTCGTTTTGTTCTTGTATTATCTAATTCGCCAAAAGAAATGATGGGTTGAATCCCCATGTGACGAATATGACCTGCACCTTCAACAAATGTACTGATTCGACATAAGCCACCAAGAACATGTTCTTTTCCAAATGCGGAAACTAAAATATCAATATGTTCCATTCCATTTAATAGAGGAAGGATTGCTGTATTCTCACCCATTAAAGGTCTAATTTGTTCAATGGCAGAATCAAGTTGCCAAGCTTTGGTGGCAAGGATAATTAAATCAACATAACCTATTGATTCAGTTGAGTCAGTTGCTTGGGCAGGATGAATCAGAAAATCGCCATGGACAGAGGATACTTTCAACCCATTTCGTTGTATGGCTTTGAGATGTTCGCCTCTTGCTATGAATGTAACATGCTCACCTGCGTGGGCAAGTCTGCCGCCGAAATATCCACCAACACCGCCACTTCCAAAAATCACTACTTTCATAGGGTCTCCAATTTGAGCATATTGATATAAACTTAAGGCATGAATACTTTATCACACATCCCAATTATAAAAACAGAGCGACTTATCTTACGTCCATTGACATTAGATGACAAAGAATCTTTATTTCAGATTACGCAAGAAGAAAATATCTTTCGTTATTTTCCGACAAAAGAGGCTTGGGGGATGGAAAAAGTTGAGAGGTATATCAATCATCAAATTTCGCATTGGGAAACATATAAATATGGTCACTGGGCTGTGACGATACGTGAGACTGGTCAACTGATGGGTTGGGATGGTTTAGAATTTTTGCCAGACACAAACGAAACCGAAGTCGGTTATTTGTTTAGCAAAGAATTTTGGGGCAAAGGGTATGCAACCGAAGCAACAAAAGAAGCCGTTAAATTTGGAATTGAAAATGGATTAAAAGAAATTATTGGTCTGACTGACCCTGAAAATATCGCTTCACAAAGAGTGTTAGAAAAAAGCGGGTTATCTTTTACACGCAGGCAATTTTATTTTGGGATGGAAATGTTCAGGTTCAGCACGCAGTTATCCCCTTAGGAAAGAAGCGAAGAAAAACTCCGAGAAAAATTTTCTCGGAGTTTTTATCATCAAGCAGGAAGTGGTTCTGCTTTTTTTAATTCATCATGGTCGGGCAACAATGTATCGGCTTTGGATATGGCGGGAACAAAATAACCTGCCACACCAACCAAAACACTTAACAAACCGCAGAAGAAAATTATTAACGCCATACCTGCGCCTTCGCCTGTGCCAACCAGCCAACCGAATGTTTGTGAAAGTGGGCTATCAATTCGCATTTGTGGTTCGAGCACAAAATCTGCTAGTGTGCCGGCGATGATTGGCGATATTGGATTTGTAAACCAAGCAATTAAACGACGTGCTGAAAAAACTCTGCCTTGCACATCGGGTGCAACTTTGGCTTGCCAGATTGCTTGATTGGAACCATTCACTAGTGGAACGACGATGGCAGATAAAGCGATACCAAGAATCCAAACCGGCACGCCTCCTACTAGACCTAAAATTGCTATGCCAGCCCCAGAAATTATCCAACCTACTAACACACCGTGTGAGCGACGTTTGAAGCCACCCCATGCACTCATGATGATGCCGCCAATTACAGCGGCGATTGCTCCAGCCGTTTGCACAGAACCAAAAATAATTTCGTTATTGCCTGTGCGTGAAAGAATCATTGGGGCAACCAATGTAAATGAAATGCCTGCAAATAAATTACCGACAAAGAAAATTAATTGTAACCCTAGCAAACTTGGGCGGGCAAATATATATTTGAATCCATAAGCGGCTTCTTGCCAAACGTTGCCCTGACCCTTTGCACCTTCTTCAGTTTTTTCTGGTTGCGGAATATGCACAAACAGCAATGTACCGATGGCAAATAAAAATGTGAATACATCAATAAACAAGATGCCCGTCAGCGCAATGAATGGAAGTAATACACCTGCTAACAATGGAGCAATCACGCCTGGTCCTGCTTCTATTAAAGACATCATGCCATTGGCTCGACCCAATTGTTCTTTTGGAACCATGGTCGAAATAGCGGCTGAATATGCGGGCCATTGAAAGGCATTTCCTAAACCATTGATGACGGCGGCAACATATAAATGCCAAAACTCAAGAATACCCATCGCTTGGAAGACGAGAATTAAAACTGTGGCTACACCTGCGGCTAAGTCACTGACCATCATCATCAATTTGCGGTTATGACGGTCTATCATGACACCGGCAATCGGTGAAATGATAAGAAATGGCGTAATAAAGAAAACTTGTAGCAATCCTAAAGCAGTGGCACTGCCTGTTTCTTGAAACATCCAAATGGTGAGTGCAAATTGAGTCATCATGCTGGCAAGCACTGAGACAATTTGCCCAATCCATACAATTGTGAAACCAAACATGCCCGAAAGCTTATTTGTAGAAGTCTCTTGCATTCATTCTCCTTAGAGTGATTAAATAATAAAACTCCCCATGACATTAGGTTGTCAAGTTTTGATTGACAACCTAGCGTCATTTTTTCTATCAGTAAATTCTTCTTGGAGGAAAAATTTTTTACTGTTGTAAACGATTTAAAGCATCAAACGGTATAACGGGCTGAGTCTAAAAGCATACATTTTTATTCTCCTTGTATTAAACAAAACGGTTGCATGAAAGGTCATAACATCAATCTGTGAATGTGTGAGTGCATGTCACACTCCTTTCAGATTATTCAATAAAAATTTCAACGTGCTCGCCATCTTCTTCGTCGGTGACATCAATGATTTTTCCAGTCACACCCATGCGAAGCGCTTCCATGACATTGCTCATATCAACACCTTGCACTTCGGGAGCAAAATGGGCACCGATTTTCAAACCTGCATCTACCAATGCAAGCGGAATTTGAACAGAGGCTTTAGAACGACCTGTACGCGTATCTGTTACACGGATGCGTAACATTCGTGCTCCCCCACCTGCACCGGGTGGTCGTGGTGGAGTTGGAATATTCTTACGTGAGTCGCTTAGTGCTGATAAAAGTTTTGCACCTTCTTCTGCACTAATCTTTCCTTCCTCAATTAATTTTAAAATTTTCATTCTTTCTTCGGTATTCGCCATTTTGATTACTTCCTTCCATTTCGTTTTTAGCTACAGAGAACACAGAGTTCATAGAGATTTTTAGAGTTCTGTATGGCTTATTTTTTAATCTGCTCCAACAGTCACTTTTTCTTTTTCTAATTCTTCACTCACTAGCGGAGATGAAGAATCTTTTGGTAATTTGAATTTTAGCCAAATCGGAATCACTGAAAGCAGAATTACGATTGCTGTGATTGTAAAAGGAAAGGTCGGACCAAAGTTCTCCCATAATTGAGAACCAATCCATGGGGCAGGTAAAGAGACTACGCCTAAACTTGTGCTGAACAAACCAAAGGCAAGCCCTCGTTGTTCTTTTGGAACTGCTTTACTAATCAATGATTGATAAGCGGGACCCGAAATACCTGCGCCAAGCCCAGCTACTGCCCAACCAACGTAGTACCACCATTGATATAAAGCCCCTTGCGGAATATTTATCAAGATAAATAAAGCGCCGGAAAGCAGAACCATGCCTAATGCAATTGGGAAGCGTTCACCCATCTTATCTGAAAGCCAGCCACCAGGAATCGTGCTGAGCATCATAAAAATTCCAAACATCGAAGTGACCCAGCCGATTTGTTGATAATTCAAGCCACCAACTTCTTGCATATAGACTGGGAATAAATTTCCAGAAAATTGGAATGAAACATCGCGCAAGCCGTCGGTGATTAACATCCAAGTGATTAATCCGCCGGAGAAAATCAAGCCAGCCATTGCACCGAAATTGGATTTCAAATTTTGAAAAGTCAATTTTTCAGTATTGGATTTTGAAGTTTTTGCGGCTTCGCGTGCCATGCCTAAGCGAATGAGCATGGCAATAAAGTAAAACACACCAGCGATAAATAACATTAACTTGAAACCGTAAGCACCTGTTAACAAACCGCCTAATGGAGGACCAACCACCATGACTATCATAAAGATGGCTTGAGAAATTCCATATACTTTTCCGCGATTTTGTTCACTCGAATGTTCGGCAATGAAAGCATCAAAACTTGGTCCGACCAATGAACGCGCAACTGCACCAACAGCCGTTGCTAATAATAACCATTGCCATGTATCGGCTAACACCAATGGAAAGTATGCTAAAAAGCCAAACACACTTCCGATAGCAATTGCTTTTAATCGCCCAAGTGAATCAGAAACCCAGCCGCCTAAAATTTGTAATAACAAAGGCACAAATTGAGACAAGGTGAAAAATAAACCAATGTCTGTAATTTCTGCATTTAATTCTTTGAGATATAACGGCAGTAACCCATCGTACATACTTCCGCCGATATTGGCAAATACCATACCAGCTAGAAATAGAATCAAGATGCCACTTAATAAAGGTTGTTTTTTTACTGTTTCCATTCTTATCCTATAAACACTTGCACTTTTTCACCATCTTCCCTATCATCTACATGCACAATGATGGGGTCAGTGAAACCTTGGTTTGCCATAGCAATGGCTTGCACAACATCATCTACATTTGTGTTTTTCAAACCATCAATGCGGCTTCCAAAATTTTTGATGAACCAGCCCGCAAACTTAATCGGCAACGGAAAAGCGATTGAAATTTTTCGCGGACCATCTTTATCTTTTTTTGAATTTGTTCGGTCTACGTTCACATAGATCCAACGAGAATTTTTACTGCCCACGCCTAACACAATCAACAAAATCCCCAAAAATAATGGCAGGCTAAAACAGTAAAACCAAAAATTCAAACCAGCATTTTGTTGAATGGAAAATAAAATCCATGAAAACAAAACTGTGGATAAGATACCAATGCCCAAAATCGAATTGGAGAAGAAACCTGCTCGCTTGCGAACTTGTTCTAATTCTGGAGCATCGCTTCTTTCTCCCGTATCAATGGGTGCTGACATTATGACTTGAGGCTCATCCTCAACATTGTCTTCATCTAATGCGCGCATCAAAGTGGCGGCTTCTTCAGCACTGATTTTTCCATCAGCGACCATTTGTAAAATTTTTCGGCGTTCTTCAGAAGACATTACCAATCTCCTTCATCGGATGAATCCCAATCCTCTGATTCATCTTCATCCAAAGCACGGATTAAAATCACGGCTTCTTCGGCTGTGATTTTTCCATCAGCAACCATTTCTATAACTTTTTGGCGTTCTTCAGCAGACATTACGAGCCTCCTTCTAACGATGCCAATAACTTTTCTGCTTCTTCAGCAGTGATTTTCTTCTCTTGTAACATTTTCAAAATCACCAAACGTTCTTCATCAGAAACTGGTGACTTTGAAGGCATAGGAACACCTTTGGCTGGTGAACCTGTGATGTCCCATTTCCATCTACCAATTTCCAACGCACCCTTGAAGCGTCTGCCACGTCTTTCTGCATCTCGTGTTTTATTTTCAATGCGACGTGTGGCTTCATCAATTTTTCGTTGAGCACGTTCGGTGGCTTGTTCTACACGGCGAGAAATTCTTTCACCAAAACCAGACCAATCCATGCCAATGCCTGCAAAGTTGCCAAAGTCTTCGGCAGAATCACCTGCATCTGAACGGTTTGAAATGCGAATGTCACCACCGGCACTTAAGGACATGGTTGCGGAACCATCACCTAAAGTAATGACTCGACTCGTGGCGTCTTTATCTTGTTCTACGCCTTCCCAATCCACATCAATTTTGTCGGCACTTAATGTGAGTGTGGCATTTGCTTTGGGCGGCATGACCAATAAAATATCGTCACCAGCATTGATTGCATAGGCATTGCCCGCTTGCGGATTAAGATACAAAACAATATCTTCGGCTACATTGACGTTTACATTCCCTTTAACATCACGCAGGGCTACATCATCTACAACAGAATCAAGAGCAACATTGCCTGCCACATCACGAATGGAAGCATCACCATGAATTTGTTTTGCAGAAACATTCCCTTTGGCACCACGCAGACTTAAATCTCCATGCACATTTTCAATAGCAATATTATTTACATCACGAATTGAAAGGTCACCAGAGATTTCACCTAATTGAATGCCACCCACAACACCACGAACAGAAGAATCACCATTGATTTTTTGAATGGAGATATTTGCGCCTTTCGGAAGCCTGAGGGATAAGTCATCGTTGCAGGATAGCTGAATCAAGTCGCCATCTTGTGTGAGGCGGAGTTCTTCATCATCTGCTTTGATTAAAATATCATCACCCTCCCAACCCACTAGACTCAAATCACCATCAATTAATTCAATTTCAATTTTAGGTGTGCGTCCTGCTGAAATCGTCTTAGACATGATTTATTCCTCCTCGCCGCGTAAAATACGCATAGCTTGCTCGGCATTAATTTTGCCGGCTTCTAAATCTGCAATGACTGTACTTCGCGTTTCTTCGCCCACATCGGCTGAATCATCTTTGCCGGGTTCGTAGCCCAAAGCGCGAATAACTTCATGCAAACGGTTGCGAATGGTTGGGTAAGATAACTCTAACTCTTGTTCCATGCGATTCAGTTTGCCTTCTAAACGTACAAATGTAAAAATAAAATGTAATTGTTCCGGTGTTAAGTTTGAAAAATGCCCCATAGCAAAATGACCTTCTAAAGCAGTGTCGCACGAATTACAATGTAGGCGCACAATCTCAAGTTCAGATTGGCAAATTGGGCAAATGGTTGGAGCGGGTCGCATAAGGGCTTTCTCCGATTTGTTTTTTGAAAAAATTTGTCTTTTGGTTCAAAAATCTTAAGTTTGGCTTCAGAAAGTTAAATTTTATTCAGGATCTGTCTCTTATACACATCTGACGCTGCCGACGAAGAGGA